>Ga0209374_1004188_pt1 | contig 10634 bp, 7 predicted proteins | sample SaaInlLV_DNA_10m_FD_184683 | JGI IMG/M metagenome (GOLD analysis project Ga0209374, IMG submission 184683) | Marine microbial communities from expanding oxygen minimum zones in the Saanich Inlet - SI075_LV_DNA_10m (SPAdes) (version 2) | ecosystem: Environmental > Aquatic > Marine > Unclassified ...
ATACTAAGTATGAGTGGGAGGTTCGTGCATTTTGTGATTCTTCTATGATAGGTGTTTCTGATTGGGAGAATGAGGACTTTGAGACTTTAGAGGCTTGTTCATCTCCTATTGATGTAGTAGTTTCTACCTATTCAATGGGGATTGATAATGCTAATCTATACTGGAAGGGTTCTAATAGTGTAGATCATTATTTATTAATTTTTAGAGACATTGCATCCCCAACTTGGGATACGCTATCTATTAGTGGTAATACCGTTACAGCTTTGACTATTTTAGGAATTGGAGTTGGAGGGACAGCTACTTCTAATGGTCCTAACATGAATTTAAATTTAACAGGGTTAACAGGAGGGACTACTTATGCATGGCAAGTGCTGAGTGCTTGTAGTACTGGAGACTTGAATAACTCTTCTTTTGTGAGTGGGGCTAACTTTACTACTAAACAAGCTTGTATTATTCCTTCAGGGTTGAATACTACAAATATTCAACTGGATAGAATTACTATGAATTGGACAGCTACAGCTAATGCATATCATTATGATATTAGAATAAGACTTCAAGGAGGCTCATGGATTAATTTGTTTAATGTATACGGGACTTCTAAAACTAAGTATGTTTTGTCTTCTGGAACAACATATGAATGGCAAGTAAGAAGTGTTTGTTCTAGTGATACTTCAGATGTTTCAGCATGGACTGCTACACAAACAGTAAATACTTTAACTCCTTGTGCTAAGCCACAAAATACGGTAGTTAGTTCTATTACTTCTAGTCAGGCAATGCTTGGATGGGATGTAGGTTCTGCAGCAACTTCATATGATGTAAGATTTAAATTACAAGGTTCTGCTTGGGGAGCATGGCAGTATACTAATGGTGTTACAACTAATCAATTATTGCAAACAAGTTTAAGTGCGGGAACATATTATCATTGGCAAGTAAGAGCTGTTTGTGGCTCTTCAACTAACAAGTCAGGATGGACTTCTTACAATACATTTTCAACATTATCATCAAACAGAATAACAGCTGGAGATACAAAATTAGGAGAAAACTTAAATGTATATCCTAATCCAACGCAAGGAATATTTAACATTAGTTTTATTTCTGAAAAAGTAGATGATTTTGAAATTACGATAGTTGATGCCTTTGGTAAATTAGTGTCTTATGAAGATAAACAAGACTTCATTGGAGAGTATACTAAAAAGGTTGATTTATCAAATTGGCCTAGAGGTATTTATATGGTTCAGATTAAAACTCAAGACTCATTTGTAAGTAAAAGAATTGTGCTTCAGTAAATTATTTGTGAGATTGAATAAATCTCCCTATATTTGCAACCGAAAATAGAGAAGGAAAGGGAAGAGGCAGTTAGCCTCTTCTTTTTTTACATAGTATTATGATATCAAAAGAGGAAATAAAAAAAATAGCTGAGATTAAGATAAAAGAACTTGGTGGTTTTTTTGTGGATGTAAAAGTGAACACTGCCAATGTGATTACTGTTTTTTTCGACAGAATGGAGGGCGTTCAGGTAGAGCATTGCTTGGCAATCAGTAAATATGTGGAGGAGCATTTTGATAGGGAAGTAGAAGATTATGAACTAACCGTGTGCTCGGCTGGGCTTGATAATTCTTTTATGGTTGATGAACAATATCAAAAATACATTGGAAAGGAAGTTGGTGTATTACTCACTAATGGTAAAAGAAAAACAGGAATTATTTTATCTTATGATGATACACTGATGCTTGAAGTTGCAAAAAAGAAAAAAGGAAGTAGAAAAGAGTATATTGTAGAAGAAGTTAGTATACTTAAGGAAGATATAAAAGAAACAAAACTTAAAATAAATTTTAAATAAAAGTAATGGAAGTAGAGAATCTAATTGAATCGTTTTCAGAGTTTAAAGAGGTTAAGAATATTGATCGTGAAACTATGATGAATATCTTAGAGGATGTTTTTAAAGCGGTATTGGCTAAAAAATATGATGAAGAAGGAAACTTTGATGTCATTATTAATGTTGATAAAGGGGATTTGGAAATTTGGAGAAACAGGGAGGTTGTTGAAGATGGAGATGTAGAAATTCCAATTGCTCAAATTTCTTTATCTGATGCTTTAAAAATTGAAGATGATTATGAAGTAGGTGAAGAGGTTTCTGAACAAGTAAGTTTTGAATCTGAGTTTGGAAGAAGACAAGTTCTTTCAATCCGTCAACACCTTATGGCTCGTATTGCTGACCAGCATAGAGATGAGTTAATGAAGCGTTATGAAGAAAGAATTGGTGAAATTATTCATGGTGAGGTTTATCAAATTTGGAGAAATGAAATCTTATTGCAAGATGATGAAGGAAATGATTTATCTTTACCAAAATTAGAGCAAATCCCTAAAGATTACTTTAAAAAAGGAGAGTCAGTAAGGGCTGTAATTAAAGAGGTTACCCTTAAAAATAACAAAGCTAATATTGTGCTTTCTCGTATTGCTCCGGCATTTATTGAGCGTTTGTTTGAACAAGAAGTGCCTGAGGTTTTTGATGGAATTATTACAATTAAAAATGTAGTAAGAGTCCCAGGAGAAAGAGCTAAAGTTGCTGTTGAATCTTATGACGATAGAATTGATCCTGTTGGAGCTTGTGTTGGAATGAAAGGATCAAGAATTCATGGTATTGTCCGTGAACTAAAGAATGAAAATATTGATGTTGTTAATTTCACTGAGAATGCTCAGCTGTTAATTTCGCGTGCTTTGAGTCCTGCAAAAATTACTTCTGTAACACTTGATGATGAAAAAATGAGAGCTAGTGTATTTATGGATGCTGATCAAGTCTCTTTAGCAATTGGTAGAGGAGGGCATAATATTAATCTTGCTGGTAAATTATCAGGATATGATATTGATGTGTACAGAGATAAAGATAGTTTTGAAGATGATGTTGCTATTGATGAGTTTACTGATGAAATTGAAGCTTGGGTAATTGATGCTCTAAAAGCAATTGGTTGCGATACAGCAAAAAGTGTATTGGATATTTCAGCTGCTGATTTAGTATTAAGAACTGATTTAGAAATAGAAACAGTTGAAGATGTGTTGAGCATTTTAAGTTCAGAATTTGAAGATTAATAAAATAATTAAGACCTAAGTATGTCAGATAAAAAAAGCGTAAGGTTAAATAAATTGGTTAAGGAATTTAATGTCAGTATTGACAGGATATATGCATTCCTTGAGGCTAAGGGTATTGAGGATTTAAAACCTAATACTAAAGTTTCACATGATGTATATATGGATTTGTTAGGTGAGTTTGATTCTGAAAAGAAAGCAAAACTATCTGCTGAATTATTAGCTAAAGAAAAAGAATTGGCTAAAGCTGAAGAGATTATTAAGCAGCAAGAGGCTGAAGAAAAAGCGCAAAAGGAAGCTGAGGAGAAGGCTAAAGTAGAAGCAGAAAAGAAAGCTAAGCAAAAAGCAGCTGCTGAAAAGCAAGAATCTGAAGAAAAAGAAAGTACACCTGCACCTGTTAAAGATGAAGTAATTAAGGCTAAAGTTGCAAAAAAGGAACTAAAGGTTTTAGGTAAGGTTGATATAGCTCCTAAGAAAACAACAAAGCCAAAAACAGAAACTCCTAAGGATAAAGAAGAGCCAAAGCCAGCTGAAAAAGTAGAAGAGCCTAAAAAGGAAGATGGAATTATTAAGGCATCAGCTGGAAAGCTGAGAGGAGTAAAAACTACTGGGCAAAAAATTGATTTAACTCAATTTAAGAAGCCAGAAAAAGTTGAGAAGAAAAAGAGAACTAGAATTGTAAAAGCCAAAGTTGATCCTAGGAAATTTAAGAAAGGAAAACGCCCAGTTATAGCACCTGTTGAAATTTCTCCTGAGGAAGCTCAAAAGCGAGTAAGAGAAACTTTAGCAAAATTACAAGGTAGAGGAGGTAAAAAATCATCTGTAAAAAATAGAAGAGATAAAAGACAAGCGCATAGAGAGGTTGCAGATGAGGAAAATCAACAAAAAGTAGCAGGAAACCAAACAATCAAAATTGCAGAATTTGCAACTGCAAGTGAATTGGCATCTTTAATGGATGTTGCAGTTACTGAAATTGTAACTACTTGTATGGGGCTTGGCATGATGGTAAGTATGAACCAAAGATTAGATGCTGAAACCATTCAAATGCTGGTAGAAGATTTTGGTTTTAAAGTTGAATTTGTTGGAGCTGATGTGCAAGAATCTATTGAAGAGATTGTTGATACAGAAGAACAATTGGAAACTCGTGCACCAATTATTACAATTATGGGGCATGTTGATCATGGTAAAACATCTTTAATGGATTACATTAGAAATACCAATGTTATTGCTGGTGAATCTGGTGGAATTACTCAGCATATTGGAGCTTATGAAGTTACATTAGAATCAGGTAAAAGAATTTCATTTTTAGATACTCCAGGGCATGAGGCTTTTACTGCTATGCGTGCCAGAGGAGCAAAAGTTACTGATATTGTTGTAGTTGTAGTAGCTGCTGATGATAGAGTGATGCCACAGACTAAAGAGGCAATTAGCCATGCACAAGCAGCTGGGGTGCCAATTATTTTTGCAATTAATAAAATTGATCGCCCAACTGCTGATGTAGAAAAAATTAAAGGTGAATTAGCAGAAATGAATTTATTAGTTGAAGATTGGGGTGGGAAATACCAGTCACAAGATATTTCAGCTAAAGTTGGTACTGGCGTTCCTGAAATTTTAGAAAAAATTATTTTAGAAGCCGAAATGCTTGATCTAAAAGCAAATCCTAATAGGAATGCACAAGGAACAGTAATTGAGGCGTCATTAGATAAAGGTAAAGGGTATCTGTCTACAATATTGGTTCAAAAAGGAACATTAAATGTTGGTGATTATGTATTGGCAGGCTCTTTCTCTGGAAAAGTAAAAGCGTTATTAAATGAAAGAGGGGAAACAAGAAATGATGCAGGTCCTTCTACTCCTGTAGTGTTACTAGGTTTAGATGGGGCGCCAACAGCAGGTGATGAATTCCATGTGATGGAAAGTGAGCAAGAGGCTAAAAAGATAGCTTCAAGAAGAGCTCAATTACAAAGAGAGCAAAGTGTAAGAACACAAAAACACTTAACACTTGATGAAATTGGTAGAAGAATTGCTTTAGGTGATTTCCAAGAAATAAATGTGATTATTAAAGGGGATGTAGATGGTTCTATTGAAGCATTGTCAGATACTTTACAACAACTTTCTACAGAAGAAATTAAAGTAAATATTATTCAAAAAGCAGTTGGTCAGATTACTGAATCGGATGTAATGTTAGCTGCAGCTTCTGATGCTATTATTATTGGTTTCCAGGTTAGACCTTCATTACAAGCTCGTAAATTAGCTGAAACAGAACAAATTGATATTAGATTATATTCTATTATTTACAAAGCAATTGAAGAATTGAAATTGGCAATGGAGGGTATGCTTTCACCTGATGTTGAAGAAAAAATTGTTTGTAATATTGAAATTAGAGAGACATTTAAGATTTCTAAAATAGGAACTATTGCAGGTTGTATGGTATTAGATGGTTCGTTAACAAGAAACACAGGAGTAAGGCTTATTCGTGATGGTGTTGTAGTTTACACAGGTAAATTATCATCATTAAAACGATTCAAGGATGATGTTACTGAGGTAAGAAAAGGATTTGAGTGCGGTATGTCAATCGAAAATTATAACGACCTTAAAGTAGGTGATATTATTGAAGGTTATGAAGAGGTAGAAGTAAAAAGAGTATTAAACTAAACTCTTAATTTTTTAACTGAGAAAAATTAATGATCTCAGGAACAGGATAAGCACCAGGAAAGTTTTTACTTATCTGGTGTTTTATTTTTATAGCTTCTAATTTAGTTCTGCAATTCCCTACGCGCACTCTATAGTAAGGAGCGTCATATTCTAAATAGGCAGGAATTTCAGGATATAGTTTGATGAAATCAATTTTTAATTGCTTTATTTCTTCTTGTTTTGCTTTAAACATGAGCTGAACACGCCAACCTTCTACACCATTTTTGGCCTTTAGGATGTTTTCATATTTATGAACTAAAGCATCTATTCCTTTTTCATTAATACTAGTAATATCTCCATTTTCCGACAAAGTAGTATCAGTTTGGGCTGCTAATAAAAAAGGGAAAAGAGTAAATAAAAAGAATAATTTTTTCATCCTTCAAAAATATAAAATAAAATGAGTTTGCTTTTCCTATTTTTGCAAAGTGAGACAAGTCTATACATTTCAGATTAATAAGCCAAGTGATTTAAGGGGTCAACTGCTTTCAAAAAGTAAAGAAGTTGATTATATCAGCATTTTGGATTCTAATACACAGACTACTCGCCCAAATTTACCTGCTGATTATATTAATTATGATTTAATAGCAGGAGTAGATGAGCTTGATATACTTGAAGTGAATAAAAATTCATTTATTCAGTTAAAGAATTTTCATCAGAAAAATCAGGATTGGTTGTTTGGTTACCTTTCTTATGATTTAAAAAATGAAGTAGAGAAACTCACTTCAAAAAATCATGATGGAATAAAAGCGCCCTTATTATCTTTTTTTATTCCTAAATATGTATTGCTGTTAAAAGGGAATGTGTTGGAAATTCATACTTATGAGCTTAAAGAAAATTGTGAGCAATTTATTGCAAATTTTAAAGTAACTAATGAGGTAAAAATAAGTAGCATTTTACTTCAACAAAGAGATACTCAAGAAAAGTATTTGCAAAAAATAGAAAAAATAAAAAAACATATTCAGAGGGGAGATATTTATGAAATGAATTATTGTCAGGAGTTTTTTGCTGAGAATATAAATCTAAATCCTGAGGCAGTTTTTCAGCAATTAAATAATAATGCAACTACTCCTTTTGCTTCTTTTTTAAAGTTAAATAACTTGTATGCAATGTGTGCTAGTCCTGAGCGATTTATTAAGAAATTAGGAAATAAACTTATTTCTCAACCAATTAAAGGAACAAGGAAAAGAGGCGTAAATATTAATGAAGATATAGCATTGATTGAGGAATTGGTAAAAAGTGAGAAGGATATTTCAGAGAATATTATGATTACTGATTTGGTGCGCAATGATTTGTCAATTACAGCATCAAAAGGAAGTGTTAAAGTTGATGAATTATGTGAAGTATATACTTTTGAAAAAGTACATCAGATGATTACAACTATTACTTCAGAGGTAGATAGTAAGGTGCATTTTTCTGAAATCTTAAAATCAGTTTTTCCAATGGGATCAATGACAGGAGCTCCAAAATTAAGGGCTATGGAATTGATTGAAGAGTTTGAGAATTTTAAGAGAGGTGTATTCTCAGGAGCGATCGGTTATATTACGCCAAAAGGAGATTTTGATTTTAATGTTGTTATCCGAACAATTTTGTATAATGCAAGCACAAAATACCTTTCGGTAGGTGTTGGTGGCGCTATTACTATTAAGTCAGATGAACAGGAGGAATATGAGGAGTGTTTAGTAAAGGTAAAACCAATTTTTGAGGTGTTAAATTTTCAATTAGATGAAAAATAAAGTACAGAATTTTATTGTAGAAAAATCTCTTTTTTCAAGGGAGGATAAGCTTATATTGGGCATAAGTGGTGGGGCTGATAGCGTATGTTTAATGCATATTTTATTGGCTTTAGGCTATCGATTTGACTTGGCACATTGCAACTTTAATTTAAGAGGAAAGGAATCGGATGAAGATGAGGTTTTTGTTCAGGAGTTAGCCAAAAAACATCAACTTAAACTTCATGTAAAGCAATTTGATGCAGAAGGTTATGCGGCTGAAAATAAAATTTCTACTCAAATGGCAGCTCGTGATTTGCGTTATGCTTGGTTCAATCATTTATTACTAACCAAAAATGCAAAGTATATTGCTATTGCTCATCATGAAAATGATGATATAGAAACATTTTTTATTAATTTAATTAGAGGATCTGGGTTAAAAGGCTTGCTTGGGATTTCAGAAAAAACGAATAGTATTGTAAGGCCATTAATGGCGATTACTCGTGATGAAATAGAAAGTTATTTAGATGAAAATAAGTTAAGGTATAGGGACGATAGTAGTAATTCATCTGTCAAATATTTACGCAATAAAATTAGACATGAGCTTATGCCTTTATTAGCTGAGATGAACCCAAGTATTCAGCAAACAATTTCAGAAGAGATGAGAATTTTAGAAGGTGTTTCTCAAGTGTATTCTTGCAAAATTGAAGAGGTAAGAAAAGATTTAATGCAAGAAAAAAATGGAATTGTGCAGTTTGAAACTTCTGATTTATTGGCATTAAAACCACTTCATAATTATTTGTATGAGTTATTAAGTCCTTATGGATTTGTAACTATTGATGCAATTGCAAAAGCATTAAAAGGGCAAAGTGGAAAGCAGTTCTTTTCAAATACTCATCAGTTGCTAGTTGATAGAGAATTTATTTTTATAAGCGAATTGGATGTAAAGAAAAATGAGTCAATTACTATTGAAGAAATGACTAAGGAAATCAAGCATCCTATTCAATTAAATTTTTCAAAAACGGATAATTTGGAGTGGATAAAGAACAAGAACATTGCACAACTGGATTACGATAAGTTACAATTTCCATTAACTTTACGAAAATGGAAAAAAGGAGATAAATTTATGCCTCTGGGTATGCAAACTTTTAAAAAATTAAGCGATTTTTTTATTGATAATAAATTTTCAATTTTAGACAAAAATAAGCAATGGCTACTTTGTTCTAATAACGATATTGTATGGGTTGTTGGGCATAGAATTGATGAGAGATATAAATTGCAATCCAAAACAAAAAAAGTGTACATTGCACAAATTTAAATTTATAAAGGAATGTCAGATTTTGATTTTATAGAAAAGCAGTATTTAGGGCTGAATAAAATGTCATTAACAAGAAGAATGTCCTTGGCAATTTTTTGTTTGGTGGCTTATTATTGGCGTGAAAACCATGATAAAGCAGGAGAATTATACTTCTTTATTGGCATTGGCATTATGATAATTTCAATGTTGCTATTTTTCATTTTGCATTTTAAAACCAAAGTCATAAATGGGAGTATTATTTTGGATGGACTTTGGACTTCCCGAAAAGTAAAGATTGATACAGCTAGTATTGTATCGGCTAAAAAAGTAAAATACAGCAAATATTTTTTGAATCGTTCCGTTTACAATTTACATTTGAAAGGCACAATTCGTTTTTATACAAGAGGAGTTGATGCTGTTGAATTGATTGATAAAGATGGTTTGGTTTACCTTATTGGTAGTCAAAAAACAGATGAGTTAGCTAGAGTAATAAATAACAAGTTAAAAAAATAATGAAGAAGATAATAAGCATATTATTTGTACTAATAAGTGTAGTTTCATCTGCACAAATTTTCACTCCTGTTGAGTGGGAGTTTTCGCAAAAGCAGCTTTCTGATACTGAAATAGAATTGCAATTTAAAGCCAATATTGATGAGGGCTGGCATTTATATTCTCAGCACATTGCTGATGATGGTCCAGTTCCTACTGAATTTACTTTTATTACTGAAGGGAGTTATGAGTTAATTGATAATGTTATTGAAGGAGAGCCAATTGAAGAGTTTGATCCTAACTTTGATATGGTATTAAAGTACTTTGGGCATGAAGCTATTTTTACACAAAAGATAAAAATTACTTCTGCTGAAGATTTTACATTAGCTGGAGATGTCTATTTTATGGTTTGTGATGAGGCACAATGTTTACCTCCTGAGGTGGCAGAATTTTCTTTTAAAATAAAAGGAGTTGATGGAGGTTCAGTTGTTGCTGAAACTGAAAATACTACTGATAAAAAAGAAGGGAAAGGAATGTGGGGATTATTTTTTATTGCTTTTATAAGTGGTTTTGCAGCACTTTTAACGCCTTGTGTTTTCCCTATGATTCCTATGACGGTTTCATTCTTTACTAAGCAAAGTAAAACAAAGGCTAAAGGAATTGCAAATGCTATTATTTACGGACTTTCTATCATTGTTATTTATGTTGCTTTAGGAGTAGGAGTGTCATCAGTATTTGGAGCTGATGCCTTGAATAATATGGCAACTAATGTTTATTTTAATATTGGTTTCTTTTTACTGCTTATTGTTTTTGCAGCATCATTCTTAGGTGCCTTTGAAATTCAATTACCAGCTTCTTGGACAAATAAAAGTGTAGAAGCTGAAGGTAAGGGCGGTTTGATAGGAATTTTCTTTATGGCCTTTACTTTGGCTTTAGTGTCTTTTTCATGCACTGGTCCTATCGTAGGAACTTTATTGGTTGAAGCGGCAACTGGAGGGTATATGGGGCCTATTATCGGTATGCTTGGTTTCTCATTAGCTATTGCCTTGCCGTTTGCTTTATTTGCAGCTTTCCCAGGATGGTTAAATTCATTGCCGCAATCAGGAGGATGGTTAAATTCAGTAAAAGTTACATTAGGATTCTTAGAGATTGCTTTAGCATTCAAATTTTTGTCAAATGCTGATTTAGTAATGCAAACACATTGGTTGGAGCGTGAGTTATTTATTGCAATTTGGATTATGATTTTCGGGCTGTTGACTATGTATCTTTTAGGGTTCTTAAAATTTGCTCATGATTCGGATTTAAAACACATTTCGGTAGGTCGTTTGAGTGTTGCAATTTTAACAGGGACTTTAACTTTATAC
>Ga0209374_1004194_pt1 | contig 10612 bp, 8 predicted proteins | sample SaaInlLV_DNA_10m_FD_184683 | JGI IMG/M metagenome (GOLD analysis project Ga0209374, IMG submission 184683) | Marine microbial communities from expanding oxygen minimum zones in the Saanich Inlet - SI075_LV_DNA_10m (SPAdes) (version 2) | ecosystem: Environmental > Aquatic > Marine > Unclassified ...
TACCTCGGCGCGCAAGGTATCGGTTTCAAAAGGAGATGGGGAGATTGCGCCCATCCCTCCGGTATTCGGGCCCTTATCGCCGTCAAAAGCACGTTTGTGATCCTGTGCTGAGCCAAGCCAGACAGCGTCTGCGCCATCAAGCAGCGCGAAGGCTGACATTTCAGGCCCGCTAATGCGCTCCTCCACCAGAATTTCAGCACTTGCTGCACCAAACCGTCCGCCAAGCAGAGAATGGATAGCCTTTTCTGCTTCATCAGCATTATCACAGATAATAACGCCTTTTCCGGCAGCAAGACCGTCTGCTTTGACAACACATGCCCCAAGGGTACGGGCAAAGTCGCACGCTGGCGCTGTTTGGGTGAAATACTCCCACTGTGGCTGGGCAATATCATGTCTGGCACAAAAAGCTCGGGCAAATCGCTTTGAGCCCTCAAGTTGGGCGGCCGCTGCACGCGGACCACACACCGCAATACCAGTTGCTTCTAGCTTGTCAGCAAGGCCATCAACAAGTGGTGCTTCTGGGCCAATAATCACAAGGTCGCAGGCCTCATCTCGTGCCAAAGCAACAAGACCATCCAGATCATCTAAGGCTGCCGGAATACAATGCCCGCGCCCATCAATCAAATCAGCAATGCCAGGATTGCCTGGGGCAACCAGCACAAGCTCACATAAAGGGGAGGCTGAAACAGCCCAGGCAAGGGCATGTTCACGCCCACCGCTTCCAATGATAAGTACCTTCACGTTCGTCCTGCCTTTATATTTTATCAAGAATGAATTCTTACAAGTTCTAGCGTAATCTGAGCAGATGCGCCATAGTATCTGCCATGATTGATGATAATGATTATACCCTATCTAATGCTGCGACGAATGATGCTGGGCTTAGTAATAATGCTTATTTGTCGGTTGGCGAGCTGAGTGCAGCGGTTAAGCGTACAATCGAGGGCACGTTTGATTATGTTCGCGTACGCGGCGAGATATCACAGCCCCGCACGCCAGCGTCCGGACATGTCTATTTTACGTTAAAAGACGAAAAAAATGCTCTTGCCGCTGTTATCTGGCGCGGCGTTGCCTCTGGCTTGCAGGTGCGCCCTGAAGATGGGCTTGATGTTATCTGCACCGGTAAAATGACGACCTTTGGCGGGCAGTCAAAATACCAATTAATTGTGAATGAAATTGAAGTAGCTGGCGAAGGCGCTCTGCTGAAACAGCTTGAAGATAGGCGCCGTAAACTTGCCTCAGAGGGGCTGTTTGATAATGCACGCAAGAAACCAATCCCTGCTATGCCGTCGGTTATTGGTGTTGTCACAAGCCCGACTGGCGCGGTTATTCGCGATATTCTGCACCGTGTACGTGACCGGTTTGGGGTTCATGTTCTTGTCTGGGGTGTGAATGTACAAGGGGTGGGAGCCGCTGAGCAAATCACTGCCGCCATTGAAGGATTTAACGCTCTGCCAGAGGGCGGTGCGGTGCCGCGTCCTGACCTGCTGATTGTAGCGCGCGGCGGTGGCTCACTTGAAGATTTATGGTGTTTTAATGAAGAAAATGTCGTGCGGGCTGCGGCTGGCTCACAGATTCCGCTGATTTCGGCTGTCGGGCATGAAACAGACACAACTCTGATTGACTATGCTTCTGACATGCGAGCGCCGACACCGAGCGCAGCTGCAGAAATGGCAACGCCTGTTGCCGCCGAGCTTGCTGCGCGGTTAAGTGAAATTGATGCCCGTCTGCGCCGCGCAATTACCCGCCAGCTTGATAATGCTGAGCAGATGGTACGCGCTATTATGCGCGGCCTGCTACATCCTGCAGAACAGATTGCACGCCAGACCCAAAGCCTTGATATAGCGCTTGCTGGGCTTGATGCCGGCATGATGCGCTTGGTTGAGGTTAATGACAGGAAATTAGCAAAACTGTCTGACAGAATTGTCTCTCCTGAACAGCGGCTTGCCGTCGTGACCCAGCGTCTTGGTGTGATGCAAGAACGGCTTGATAGTCTGATGATGCGGCGGCAGGAGCGCGCCCAAGAGACGCTGTCGCAGGCCTCTCGTCTGCTGTCTGCAAATTCTTATGAGCGCGTTCTTGAGCGTGGTTTTGCGCTTGTTACGGATGAGACGGGACAGGCCATTAAGCGGAGCGATGAGGCTGCAATAGGCGCTAAGGTAGAGATTAAATTTGCAGATAAAAAACGCGCCGCCCAGCTGGACCCGGATACCGCCTCGTCCGTTAATCCAAAAGCAGGGCCAGTAAAATTGAAAGTAAAACCGGCAGTAAAACCGGCAGTAAAACCTACATCCCAAGAAGAGCTATTCTAGCTCATCATCCTTAACCACAGACTTACCCCATCTGCGATGGGGCCAGAGCCATTGTTCCGGGGCTGCTGAAATCCAGTCTTCGAATGTTTCATTTATCTGTTTGGCAATCAGCATTGTTGCTCTGTCATCATCACCTTCTGGCATTATCAGAGGGTCGGAGATTGTGACAGTCAGCCTATCATCTTTGGTCCGCACGCCATGCGCCATAAAAATGGGCTTTCCCATTTTGCGCGCAACTTTGATATAGGAAATAGCGGTTGTCGCTGGATGGCCAAAAAACGGCACAAATTCGCCTTCGCGCAGTTGCTGGTCTACAACCATCATCATGAAGCCGCCTTTTTTGACGGTGCGTACCATGCCCATCGCAGCTTCGCGTCCCTTGATGTAGCTATCCGCCCCAGTGAATTGAACTCTGTTTTTGAAAATCCAGTTTGCATAGGGATTATTCAACTCACGATAGATAAGGCCGGTCTTAATATTCGCCGCAATGCTGAGAAGCCCAACAGCCTCCCAATTACTGAGATGGGCACTAATAATAAATCCGCCATCATAGGGGGTTAATTTTTCCAGACCGGTAAAGCTAATGCGCCCCGATGGCAGCATTGTTTTTATATGGGGATATTCACCAATACAGCGGCCAATATTATTCCACATACCATGCGCGATATGCTGGCGTTCAGGTAATGAGAGGTGGGGCAGTGCAAATTTCATATTCGCAAGAGCTCGTTTATGCCACGGCGTGAGCGGCCCAAGACTTTGAAAAAGCCGGCCCATAGTGGCACTAGCAACCGAAGCCGGAAGGCACCGCAAGATGCCAACAGCAAGAAAGAGCAGGGCTGCTTCGCACGGCCAGATGATAAAGCGGTAAAGGGCTGTTAGGACAGGACCCCTATAGGACATTGACACTGAATGTTCCTCTCAGATTAACAGCGACGCGCTATAAAGAGCGCTTCATCGCAACAATATCATCTACCATATTCATGACCAGCTCTTCGGCCTCTGTCTCAAACGACATGCTTACCTGTAGAACACTTACACGGTCGCGCCATTCAGGGGGCAGGCGCATCCAGTCTTTCAGTGTCGTGACAAGCTCAGCGCCGTTCTGAACAGCATCCAGATGAAGCCGTGTTAAGTCTGCATCGCTATAGGGGTGATGATCAGCAAAAGCAAGCGTTTGAACAAGGTCGGCGCCGCAGGCTGCAACCGTTTTGAAAAAGCGGGACGGACGACCAATGCCGGCAAAGGCAAGAAAGCGTTTTCCCTTAATGTCTGCTGCACTGTCAGGGTCGGGAACAAGGCTGCCGGTGATAACCTGAACGCTATCAGCAAGCCGTGCGGTAAGGCCTGTCTCATCCTCACCATTTATGACGGCAAGAGAGAGTTGTGCAACTCCGGATGAAAAGCTCTGGCGTAACGGGCCTGCTGGTAAAATCCAGCCATTGCCGCACCCAGCACTACCATCAAAAACACCGATGACAATATCCTTTGCCAGCCACGGATTTTGCATGCCATCATCCATGATGATAATATCAGCTTCGGTTGAGCGTTGGATAAAATAAGCGCCTTTCAGCCGGTCAGGACTAACAATAACAAGCTCATTCAGCGCCAGCATAAGAGGCTCATCGCCTACATCATCTGTGCCATGCAGGCTGGCATCAACAATAAGAGGCCCTTTTTCAGAACCACCATATCCGCGTGTCAGGACAGCCGGATTATACCCTCTTGCCCTCAGCAACTGACACAGACTAGCTGTGAGCGGTGTTTTGCCAGTGCCTCCGATGCTGATATTACCAACACAGATAACAGGCAAGGATACCGTGCCGGCTGTTGCCATTTTCTGCCGCAGAAACGTTCCCAACCGCCAAATCCAGGATACGGGGATCAGCATGGCCGCTAGCGCATTTTTCTGGTCCCAGAATGACGGTGTTTTCAACATATTATTGATTATTACCCTGACGAATTTGTGAGCAGATATAGTCTGCAATGGGTTCAGCGCGAGAACAAGCATCTTGCGCATATTTCTGGCTTTTTTGTTTCTGGGCCTGACTGATAGGACGTGACGTTACGAGGTGTAAAATTTTATCTGCCAGCAACGCTACCATAGCTGATTTTTCCGGCGTGTTGGATAAAATCGTAACAGCGCCTCTTGTGTGAAGCGCCTCAAATTCATGTTTGTTTTTCTCAATAAAGGGTCCTGTGAGCAGAGCCGCCCCAAACAAAGCAGGTTCCAGCGGGTTATGTCCGCCAAGAGGTACCAGAGACCCGCCAAGGAAAACAATATCTGCAACGCTAAACAGGCTCCCCATTTCACCGAGTGTATCATTCAGATAGCTATCATCTGCAGGGGTTGCGGGCTGTTGTTGTGAGCGCCGTCCTGCTGTTGGCATGAGGGCTGATACTGCTGCTGCCCGGATAGGGTGGCGCGGCGCTATGATGGTAAAGACAGGATATCCGGCATCTGCACAATGCGCGGCAGCTTGCAATAACATCTGCTCTTCACCGTCATGAGTTGAGGCACATACTAAGATAGGCCTGCCTGCTGCTGCTTTGCTCAACATTGCGGTATAATGAGCATCAGCCGCCAGAGCAGAAACAGATACTTTTAATGAGCCATGTGTTGTGATGGAGGGTGATGGTGTGCCGCCTCTCAGCGCGGTAAAGGCTGCTGTCTGTTCATCATCAACGCTATAAATCCGGTCTGCGCTTCCAAACACAGCAGCAGCAAGGGCAGGGCGTTGCTGCCATTTGGCGAGTGAATGCGGTGATAATTGTGCTGATGCAAAGATAACAGGTATACTATGTGCATGAGCTTGTGTAATCAGCATTGGCCAGAAATCTGATTCCAGAAACACCGCGCAGTCAGGCCGCCAATAGGTAAGGAACCTGTCTACCCATTTTTTATGGTCAAGCGGCTGGTAGCTGTGAGCGCATCGCCCCTGCCATTTTTGAGCCGCTTTCGCAATCTCAGCCGCTGCTGTAACAGTGTTAGTTGTGATGAGGATGGTGCAGTCTTGACTGCGCTGCAACAGAGCATCGGCAAGGGTGCGGGCGGCAATGCTTTCACCAACTGAGACAGCATGGAGCCAGATGAGCGGGCCATCTGGGCGCTGGTTTTGCCAGCCCTGTCCGGTGCGCTCCGATAGGCGTGATAGCTCTTCTTTGCCGCGCATACAGCGCACATATAGCAAAATGCGTATTACTGGGGCTGCGATATACCATAAAAATGCATAAAAACGCAGGGCGCGCTGTTGGGCTGTTACCGTCACGTCTTGCTATGCCCCATATCAGAATCGCACTTTTTCGTTAATGCAGATAACCGTGTTTCAACAAGCAGGCGCTGGGCTTCAAGTTCCTGTTTATCTTTGGTCCGAGGAAGGATGATAGGCTCTCCCCATTTTATCAGACCGCGGGTAAATGGTTTTGGAACCCGTAATCTGTCCCAACTACGGGCGCGCCACATGCGGCCCGTTGACCAGGCAACAGGAATAATGGATGCCCCTGTAAGCTGGGAGAGGCTTACAGGCCCAGCCGAGAGGGTGCGGGCAGGCCCACGCGGGCCATCTGGCGTAATAACACATATTTTGCCGCGTTTAGTTTCTCCAGCCAGCGCGCGCAGGCTTGATAAGGCCTGCCTGTTTGAGCTGCCCCAGACGGGCGAGACCCCATAAAGTCTGGTTGGAATATCAAGAATCCGGCCATCAGCATGAGGCGATTGCAACGCAGCACATCCAGCTGGAAGCACAATCCCAAAACAAAATAGATGTTCATGCCAGAAAACCAGAATAGGCGGCGGCGCGGCGCTATCATCACTGCGAAGCCGTGCGAAATTAGGACGGTTTTCATGGCGCCACAATACCAGCTTTGCGCATATGAACATGAGCAGAAAGATAAGGGTTCCAATAATGATGTTGCCAACTTTTGAGCTGACAAACGCCTTCACCATAATCATGCCCACATAAAATTAGCGATTGATAAAAACTGGCGAGTGATAAATCCAGATGCCTCTCAATCTAGCCCAGCCGCTACCAAGGTGCTAGCACGAAAACAGACGAATATGGTGATAAGCTATCAAAATCTTGATAAATGTTACAAACAGAGCAGGATAACAGCCTGATTTATTCACGATTTTGTTCGCGGTGTTTCTGCATGCCAAATATTTGCAAAATAATGCCAAGCGAGGCAAAGTGTGCGCGAAGGAAGAGCACGGCATGAATGATAAGCAAATCTATAACCGATTATGGCGCGACTGGGTTCTGCCCTATAAATCGCGCCTTATTGGCGCTTTGTGTTTGATGGTTGGTGTTGCGGCGACAGGCGGTGCCTACCCTGCGGTTATCCAGCATGTGTTTGATGCTTTGTCAGGTGGCGAGGCATGGCTTCCTATCTCGCCGGCGCTTTATATTCCTGCTATGATTATGTGCCTTGCCTGCTTAAAAGCTGTATCGATGTTTTTCCAAGTGCTGGCGGTTAATAGTCTGGCGTTGCGGGTGACAACCGATATTCAAAAAGCCATGGCGCGCTATCTTGTAGATGCAGACCTTGCCTTTGTGACCGGTGAGCCGGCAGGTGTTTTTATCTCGCGTATCATGAATGATTTGAACCTGCTGCGGGAAGCCATTATCAGGCTTGCCAATAATCTGGTGCGTGATGCCTTAACTGTTATTGTGATGGTCTGCCTGATGTTTTGGTTTAGCTGGCTGCTATCCTTGATGGTGCTGGCTGTTTATCCGCTTGCCATGAAGCCGATCATTTCAATTGGGCGGCGGCAGCGCAAAGCCTCCGGCGCGCTTCAGGAACATCTGGAATCTGTTACATCGCTGTTGGGTGAGACCTTGCAAGGTGTGCGGATGGTAAAAGCCTATCAGTTGGAAGATACCGAAAAAGAGCGAACACATTCAGCCTTTGAAACGCTGTATAAAGAGCTGATTGGGCTATTTTCTGGGCGGGCCCGTATCGACCCTATTTTAGAAGCGCTTGGCGGTGTGGCGGTTGCTGGCGTCATTGGCGTTGCAGCATGGCAGGTTTCCAGCGGTAAAATGGGGATTGGTGATGTTGCAGGGTTTATCACAGCATTGCTTATGCTTGTTCAGCCTGTGCGCGCGCTTGGCACGCTAACAGCTGTTACACAAGAAGGCATGGCAGCTGGCGGGCGTATTTTTGGGCTCCTTGACCGTGAAAACCAGATTATTGACAAACTAAATGCGCCGGCTCTTTCAGCGGTAACAGGCCATGTCCAGTTTAACGATGTCAGCTTCTCCTATGGAGATGGTGGGACGGTACTTGATAAAGTGTCTTTTGAGGTTTTGCCGGGACAGACCGTTGCTCTAGTCGGGGCAAGCGGTGCAGGCAAAAGTTCTATTATTTCTTTGCTGCCACGATTCTACGATCTTGATAGCGGCAGCATTACGGTTGATGGCCAAGATATCTCCGGTGTGAGCCTTAAAACTCTGCGCCAGCATATCGGCCTTGTTAGTCAGGACGCTATTTTGTTTGATATGAGCATTGCAGATAATATCCGGTTTGGCAGGCTGGATGCGTCTCAGGCCGACATTGAACAGGCCGCAAAAATAGCCGCCGCAGATAGTTTTATTCGTCAGCTTGAGGGCGGATATGAGATGCGTGTTGGCAGTAATGGAAATCGGCTTTCTGGTGGCCAGCGTCAGCGTATTGCGATTGCCCGTGCGCTCTTAAAAGACGCGCCGCTGCTTTTGCTTGATGAAGCAACAAGCGCGCTTGATGCAGAGGCCGAAACACAAATTCAAGCGGCGCTCTCGCGATTATCAGAAGGGCGCACAACCATCGTGATTGCGCACCGGCTATCTACAATTCGCGATGCAGACCATATTATCGTGATGGATAATGGCCGGATTGTAGAGCGCGGTACACATTTATCGCTGATATCCCAAAAAGGGCATTATGCACATTTATGTGCGTTGCAAAATATTTCGACATAATACTGGTGTAATCCGGTATCCAGCGGCCTATTCGCGGCGCAGAATATCGTCAACAAGCCTGTTTGCCCATCCTCTGGACATAAAGCTATCTTGCAGAATATCGGGATCATAGACATTGTCTAGCCAGTCGAAAAAGGGCATGCCTTTGGCTTCAAACGGCTCATAGGCGTCAAAAAAGGCATCTAAAAGCCCTGTCTTAGCTTGTTTTACATGGCCATATTTAAAGGCAAGCTGTTCGCGGGCGACGGCAACAGGCATCTCTTTATGAATGAGCAGGTAAAGGGCCGACATCAGGCCAGCTCTATCAGCGCCTGATTTGCAATGCATCAGGCTGGGACCGGTGACAGTTGCAAACAAATCACGTGCGCCATAAATCATCTCTTTGGTCGGTGCGGCTCTGGAGCGCGCGGTAAAATCTACCAGCGACACACCATAGGTAACACACGCTTCTGCTTCAAGTTGCCAGCCGCCATCATCACGTGGCCCGCGCAGATTGATTATCGTCTTAATGCCGCGCTCGGCAGCCTGTTTGACACGCGACGGGCTCGGCTGATTGCTACGCCACATCATCTCGTCAATACAATGTAAATTATACCAGTAGAGCCGCAGAAACCCATGGTCTTTCAGCATCAGTTCTGTCCAGTCACGAACCCCGCGACGAACCCCTTTATGCTCACTACCCGCAAAGCGGTCCGGTGCTGATTGTAAGGGCGGCATAAAAAGATACGTTCCTTTTAACGGCTGATTAACTACCAGCAACCATCATTGCATCTACCCGCAATGATGGTGCAGACAGTGATTGACGCTTATCACTATCATTTGCCGGTGTGAGCGACATGAACATGTCTTTAAGGTTGCCAGCTATTGTTGCTTCGGCAGCAGGCCATGTAATTTCGCCATTTTCAATCCAGAATCCGGCGGCGCCACGGCTATAATCGCCTGTCGTAAGACTAACAGAGCTTCCCATTAATTCGGTTACATAAAAGCCATTTTCAATGTCTTTTATCAGCTCTTCTAATGTTGCAGCACCATCCTCGATAAACAGATTGGAAGGTGAGGGGCTTGGCGGCCCTGATAGAGACCGGCTCGCATGTCCGGTTGGTGATAATCCAAGCTGTGCGGCTGTTGCAAGGTCAAGGAACCATCCCTGAAGCACACCTTTATCAATCATTGTCTGACGCGAGACAGGTAATGTTTCACCGTCAAAAAGGCAGGTCCCGAAACCGCGTGGGCGGAGCGGGTCATCAATCATCGTAATGGCAGCAGACGCAATTTTCTCGCCCATACTGTCTTTCAGAAAGCTTGTGCCTCTGGCAATGGCAGCGCCATTGGTTGCGCTAGCAAAGTGTCCAGCAAGAGAGCGTGATACGCGTTTATCATAAAGGATAGGAAAAGAGCCTGTTGCCGGTTTGCGTGCTCCAAGGCGGGCAAGCGTGCGCCGCGCAGCTTCTTTGCCAATCACTTCTGGCATATCAAGGTCGCTTGCAAATACAGCGCTACTATAATCATAGTCGCGTTCCATCTGTCCGTCTTTTTCGGCAATGACAACGGCTGAAAACCCAAAGCTTGAGCGCTGATAGCTTGCGTTAAAGCCAGTACTTGTTGCAATCAGGATGTCTGTGAGGTTCTGGCTTGCAGAGGCGCCGTCTGAATTGGTAATGCCGGAAACGCTAAGGGCAGCGTCTTCGCAAGACCGTGCCATGTCTGTTAGCTGGTCTGTTGAAAAGTTTGTGTGGTCGCAAAGTTCAATATCGGGCAGTTCACGTGCCTGCTCATCAGCGGTCGCAAGCCGTGCATAGGGGTCCTCAGGCGCAGCTTTTGCCATTGCAACAGCGCGTTCGGCGAGCTTTGTGATATTATCATCATCAATCTGACTGGTTGAGATGGTGGCAGTCTGCTTGCCGCAGAACACCCGAAGGCCCATCTGATAGTCTTCAGCGCGTTCTGCTGATTCAACCTTGCCAAGCCGAATCTGCACATCTGTGCCGCCACCAGAAATAAATGTTATATCCGTACCATCGGCGCCTGCTTTCTTCGCAGCGCTAAGCATCTTGTCTACAATCTGTTCATGCATTTTTTCCATACAAAACAAATAGACCGGTATGTGCTTGAGTGCAACTGCTTGCAATTCATAATCTGTCAGTTTATCACCAGAAACATGACCCAATTTTCTATCTTCATCGATGGCGGCGCTGGCACAACAGGCTTGCAGGTAAAAGACCGGTTATTGGCGCGGCCTGAACTATCCGTCATTATTCTGGATGATGACCTGCGCAAAAATGATGCTGCCCGTAAAACAGCAATGCATGATGCTGATGTCACAATTTTATGTCTGCCTGATGATGCAGC
>Ga0209374_1004195_pt1 | contig 10612 bp, 3 predicted proteins | sample SaaInlLV_DNA_10m_FD_184683 | JGI IMG/M metagenome (GOLD analysis project Ga0209374, IMG submission 184683) | Marine microbial communities from expanding oxygen minimum zones in the Saanich Inlet - SI075_LV_DNA_10m (SPAdes) (version 2) | ecosystem: Environmental > Aquatic > Marine > Unclassified ...
TCCGCCGTTTAGATTCACATGTCCTAAATGTGATACAAAAATCAAGGTTGTAGAAACTGAGAAGTTTTGATTCGGGGGATTAAACCCTACTAGCGGACTTCTCTCCAAGTGAGGGCGAGGATTAGAGATATGTTTAGGCATGCCAATTTTTTATTAGTACCAATATATTAGATTGAAGTATGGCAAGCATTGTTCGTAGTAAGTTTTCAGCCATTTTGTTGGCAGTTTTGATGGCTACAATTAGCATGAGTGCCACTATGCAATCCTGGGAGTTCTCAACCCTTGAACAAGAAAGCACTGTTCAAAACGTTTCTTCTAATTCCACATTAAACGTCAATGCAGGTTTTGGTACTTCAATTGAAACAGGCTTGACAGGAAATTCTCAATCTGGTACTTATGAGGTAAGTTCAGAAGTAGATGGAATGTATTTTACTTCACAAGATTTAGATAGTCAAAACTTTTTATCACTGGGAATGAGCCATACTTGTGCAATATTTCTTGAAGGATTGAAATGTTGGGGATCTAATAACGATGGCCGACTTGGAATCGGCTCATATACTAATCAAAATACTCCACAATTAGTAGATTTAGGAGTTGGAAGAACCGCAGTTTCAGTAAGTTTAGGAGCATCGCATACTTGTGCTATCCTCGATGATGGAAGTTTGAAATGCTGGGGACTAAATGGCGCTGGTCAAATTGGTATTGGTTCTCTAATAGATCAAACAACACCCTTGTTTGTTGAAGGTTTTGGACCATCAATCAAACTAGGAAAAATTTACGAAACTCCAATACAAACAACACCAACTCAAACATATATTATTTATGGCAATAATAGCGTAGGTTCTGATACTTTTGATATGGAGATCACAGTAGTTCCAGCCTATGACTACGGCAATAACACACTTGTATTGACAAGAAATGAATCTATGGCTGCACGCTCACCAATAATCACCGGTGGCCCGTACACAGTCGCAATATCTCCGTCTCTTCCACAAGGATTGAACTTTGAACCGTCTAATGGAACAATTTGGGGAACTCCACCAGTTAATCAAACAACTCAAACTTATTTTATTGATGTTTTAAATTCTTCAGGTTCAGACACTATTGAATTGACTATTACTATTGATGATATCGCTCCATTCGTGACTTATGATACATATAATGAGACATTTGTTAGAGGATTTATCATCACTACAATTGAAGCAAATCAAACAGGTGGTAATGTCCAATCCGTTCAAGCAAACCCGTCACTTCCACAAGGACTTGAATTATCGAATGATGCTAATCAAGTAGGTTTCATTTCTGGAATACCTCTAATAAAATTAGAATGGACAGACTATACTATTTGGACCAATAACAGCGTAGGCTCACATTCAAGTATTATCTCAATGCGTGTGGTTCCTGCCTATGATTATGGAAATAATACTGTGAATTTAGTTAGAAATGAAACCATGTCCACACGTTCACCAATAATAACAGGAGGGCCGTATACGACTGTTTCCATTCAACCAAGCCTGCCTATTGGTCTATTCTTTGAACCGATTAATGGCTCAATTTGGGGAACTCCAATATTTGATCAAGCGGGAACCGATTATACAATTACAGTATCAAATCAATATGGCTCTGACTCGAGTATAATTTCTATTGCGATATCTGAGATTCCACCAATTTTAGAATATGATGTATCATACATGTCATACCGTAGAGGGTTCCTTAGTGAACATCCTGTTGTCAATCTAACTGGTGGAGCAGTAGCAGGGTTCGAGATAAGTCCTGCACTTCCTGCTGGCTTACATTTCAATACCTCGTCAGGAATCATTTCAGGAATTCCAACCACTACATATTCTCTCACAACACATACCATTTGGGCTAACAATAGTTTTGGTTCATCAAGCTGGGATATCAATTTTGAAGTATTGCCAGGAATTGATAATTCATATAATTCAATTTACTTGACAAGAAATGTGACAATGCCTGCATATTCACCGACAATAAACATAGTTGAACTATATCTTAGCATCGAACCTTCTCTACCTGATGGACTTACTTTTGATTATCAAACCGCAACAATTAGTGGTACACCATTAATTCCATGGACTCAGACTTCATATTCTATTAGATTATGGAACTCAACTGGCGAGGATTGGTTGAACTTCACATTAGAAGTCGATGAAATACTTCCAAATATTTACTATCCAAGTTCTAATTTGAATTTATTCAATGGTTATGGATTTGAACCACTCAGTCCGATTGGCGATGCAGGATATCCCGAAAATTGGGCTTGGAATGGCTCTTCGGTTAGCGGTATACATGTATCAATGTATAACTCAACAGATACCATCTCAAGTTCAGGTTCTACAATCTGTACAATTACAGCCGATTATCGAGTAGTTTGTTGGGGCGCTAATGATATGGGTCAACTTGGGCAAGGAAATACCAATTCAATCAGTAATATGGTAAATATTACTCTAACTACTGCTAATCATCCTGTTGATATTGCAGTAGGCAAACATCATACTTGTGTAGTAACTTCAGCAGGAGAAATTGAATGCTGGGGCCAGAATAACTTCGGTCAACTTGGTCGTGGTTTCATGTGTGCTTATGGTTCGTATTCAAATGGCTGCAATGGTAATTTTGCGGTTACCTCTCCAGGCGAAGTTCAGTTTAATGGACAATATGGATTTGTAGAGGTCAGTGTGGGAGATACTCATACTTGCGGCATTTTAGAGAATGGAAAAGTAATGTGTTGGGGTTCAAATTCTGATGGTCAGTTAGGTGATGGTACAAATTCGGACTCTTCAATACCAGTTTATGTCTCATCAGCACAATCGATTTATTTCACTCAAATAGACCTTGGAAAAGCGCATTCATGTGCTACAAATTACTCTGGAGAAATTTACTGTTGGGGAAGAAACTCATTTGGCCAACTTGGAGATGGTACAATTCAAAATAGACTGACTCCAACAATGGTCAATTTACCAATTGGATATTCTGCAGTTTCAGTTAGTTCAGGAGGTGACCATTCATGTGCAATTTTGAATGGTTCACAACCAGCATGTTGGGGAAGAAATTCTCAAGGTCAACTTGGCGATGGAACGTTACTAGGAAAACTTGAACCACGAATAATTCAAAATTCTGCTTGGTCAGGAGTCTCAAGAATTACTGCAGGAGAAACGCAATCTTGTGTCATTACATCGAATAATCAGGTTTGGTGTTGGGGTGAATCAAGCTCTGGTATGTTCTCTTCGAGTAATTCAATTATTACAATTCCAGTTCAAGTCAATAATAGAAATTCTATTGGCGCTTCTTTAGTAGTTGTTGGAGAAAATCATCTCTGTATCAGTACGATTAGATGGTCAGTAATGTGTACAGGGGATAATCAAGAAAATCAGATTCCTTGGGATAGTAATACGGTTGTTACTGAATTTAGCGAATATCTTGGTTTGATGGCTCATGTTGACCGAAGTATTGCAGGAACAATTTACGGAGCGCCAGATAACGGCTTAGGCTCAATTACATTAGAAATGGCAATTACCAATGTAGCAGGTACACAGTACGTTCAAAATACGATTATTATTGCTGACGCCTTCTCTTATCCACTATCATTTATTGAATCGATTAGAGATCAATCTTTGTCTCCAGTTACTCCATCACTAAACGGATTAACAAACGCTGAATTTTCAATAGAGCCAAACCTACCTTTAGGACTCAATATCGATTCATTAACTGGCGAAATTTCTGGAACACCCACTGTCAACAGCACTGAAAGTACGTATCTAATAACCTACGCGAACATCTATGGTGAGATGTCCACAAGTATTTCATTAGTCATTTATGAGCCAGCAGCAGATATTGTTTATCCGGTATCAGATCTCATAATTACTCGTGGAGATCAATTTATTCAATATGCTCCAACAGTATCAAATGGATTTGTATCTCAGTGGTCAATAAGTCCATCATTACCTAATGGTCTATCATTTAGTAATGGTCTAATCTCAGGCCAAGCTCTAAACAATCAAACCAATACATCATACAGAGTTTATGGAAATAATTCTGGTGGAGTATCATTTGTAGATTTGACTATTACAATTTTGGAACCAGTTCCAGAATTTACCCCTCTGCAAGCGGCATATGTCATCCAAAGAGGAGACACATTATCCGATATTGTTGTAGGAAATATTGGAGGAAACATTGCTCTTTGGAATATTTCGCCTCAACTTCCAAACGGTCTTGAATTTGTCAATGGACGAATTTCAGGCACTCCTACAGTAAATATGTCATCTATAGTCTACACCATTAGAGGAGAAAATACCGGTGGATATGATGAGATTAGTTTTAGTATTCAAGTGCTTGAACCTGCGCCAGATATCAGTAGTTCATTTAGTTCAGTTATTGGAACTAGAGGTGTTGAAATTGACGAAATTATAATTCAAAACAATGGCGGTATGGCAGAGAATTGGACTATTATACCCGAATTGCCAGAAGGATTGATATTTGAAAATGGCCTAATTCATGGTACGCCAATAGTAAATTCTACCTCTGAATTATTTACTATAACTGCAGTTAGTGAAGGAGGCAATTCCCAATTTACCTTCTATCTAGAAATATTAGAACCAGAACCAATTTTCAATATCGCTATCTCAGATTATATCTTGTACAAAGATTCACCATTTGAAGCAATAAAAACAACTAGTTCTGGTGGAAATATTGCTTCCTATAGCATAACTCCGACATTGCCTTCTGGAATGTTCTTTGACGAAAATAGAGGAATAATTCAGGGAGTTCCATTAATCATCTCTCCTGAAATTCAGTATACTATTACTGCTGAAAATACTGGAGGAACATCTCAACAAGTAATATCGATTAGAATTTTGAATCAAGCACCGGTTTTCACTTTACCATATGAGATAATTTCTCTCACAGAGCAAGTAGAAATGGCTAAATTTGCTCCTTTCATTTCGTCAAATATAGTTGTAGATTCTTGGAGTCTTGAATTTGAACAAGGAATTCAACTACCTGAAGGATTAGTTTTCGATTCTACATCTGGTTCAATATTCGGCAGGCCTACTTCAGTAATATCTGAAATCAATGTTACTATTAATGCAAGTAATGATGGTGGATTCTACAGTTTATCGTTTAGAATGAAAGTTTTATCAGACTATGATGGAGATACAATTCCAGATGAATTAGATGAAGATGACGATAATGATGGTTATTCAGATAAAGAAGAGGAATTGAAAGATAGTAATCCATTCGACGAAGATTCTAATCCAGTTGAAGGATTTGAATTTATAATTCCAAATACTGAAATCAGTCTTGGTGCTTGGGACATAATTGGAATGTTTACCGGTATTCCATTGATTATTTTCCTTACGTTTAGTTTGTTGACTAGAAATAAGAGAGCACGTGGATTCCAAGATGATATTGAAATGGCTAAATCACGTGAAGAAATTGCTGAAGTTGCTGAACGCTATGAAAAAGCATTGATGCTAAGATTGATTGGCCCTCACCATGGAATGAGACTTGAAAGAATTAGAGCAGAAACCGATGACAAATTGGAAGAAGCAGAGCGTCGTTTCAGATATAAGATGGAAGAGCAACAAGAACAATTCGAAGAGAAAACCGAGGCAGAGAAAGCACAATTCTATGACAAGGTAGACCAAACTCCATTAGTCGAACAATCCGAAGAATTAGTTGAGGAACAATCTGGGGATGTCGGCCTAGAGCCTCAAATGGATACAGAACCTACTCAAGTTGATGATAATGGAAGGCAATGGTATTATGACCAGGAAGAGAGATATTGGTGGCGCGATAATTTTGAAGCAGAATGGCAATTACTTGAGTCAGAACAGGTAGATGCCAAAATCCGTGAAGAGGGATTGAAAGAGGACAATTTCTAATCTTGTACTAGCGGACTTCTCTCCAAGTCCGGAAGTGAGGGCCAATATGACCCCCTCAACAGATTGAGAACTTTGCTTGTTGATCTATCTAGAGAAGCGCTACGAGACATGAATATTGGTCGTAATCAGCGAGCCAAAAGATTGCTGACTGTACTATTGGAGACGGGAATTAATTCCAATTGTTAAGAGAAATTTTTGATATATTCTTCTTCTAAACTCGACAGTTCTAAATTTGTAAATTTTGTACCTCTTTCAACAATACAGTAAAAAATATCACAAAGGAGTTTATATGATTGAATTAATGATTCCATATCATCTAGTAATCGCTTATTTTTTGATATATCTTCCAACCCATAAGCCCAAGTAAATTTCCTACCATGAGTGGCTGCTGAGCGTTTGTTATACAACTTGCCTACCTGCTTGAATTTCTCTTTAATTTCGCTATCCGATGTACCAATTATCATTGCCGAACGTGCCCTTATACTGAATCGGATTTTATCTTTATTAGGTTTCAACAAATCCTCGATTGCAGCCCATATTAAGGTCATTTTTGCTCTACTGGGGATGTCGTCATAGTAATAAGACATAGCAGTCATCACAGGGGTTAAATCATCAAAAAAATACAACTGATTAAGAGTCCTAACAGCTCGACATACCCAAGCGAATTCCTTTTTTGTGATTCTTGATTTACTACCTTCTAAATATGCCATTGGAATCTGAAATAAATGGTTGGGTAGAAATTCTATTGTACCTTCACCAGCCATGTGTGCATTTTTCAATGTAGAATTTTTCAAGATACAAGGAGCAATAAAACGATTGAACCCAATGAGTCTTAGCGCTGTTATTATTGCCATAGCCTGAGTTTGAACAGTTTGATATTTCTCTATTTCATTATGCTTGGGATAATCGGGCATGAAAGAATCCTTCCAATGTGAATCATCAATGACAATCTCGCAATAAATCGTTGATAAATGGGGAGTTAGGTGTGCAAAATCATACTCGCCACTAAATTTTGCAGCAATATCTTCACCGTTATATTCATAATGACAGAGGGCCATTCCATCAAGATTTGGCAATTCTATTACAGAAGGACAATCGCCATCTATAATCGGCCGCGTATCGTGAACAAAGCCTTTTTTCCATTCTTTTATAGAAGACTCTAATCCTTTAATCCGAGGATTTGGGCGTTTACCTCTGACTCCGCGAAGAGGAATTGACCAAATCGTCATGCTAACAAACTGGCGAAGTTGCGATGATATTTGTCTTTATTGGATTTAATTTAGCCAATAAATTAAGAATTTATGCTATCTAAACTAGTAAGTTCGATAAGTGTTTGACAAGACGTAATTTAATGCTAGTTGTTTATCCGCCCCTTTAGGGGCGGGTATTTTTGACTAAATCTTAACGTTGATATAGGAGTGGTTTCACCGGCTAAATAGGGCAGATTGAGTTTTTAGATCCAGATGTGGACAAAAAACAATTACCCGAACACACAACTCTTCAACGAGAGTATATTCAGTGTAAACTTTGATTTGGAGGTGCTATTTTGAGCACTTCATCAAATGTCGATTTTGATAGAGACAGGCTTCGTCCATTGCTTGATTCAGGCAGTTCAATGTTCCAACTTGTTTCATATGAGTGGGAACGAGTTGACGGAGCTCTTATCACCGCCGCTATGCGAATGAATCGTAAACTGTACAAGTGGTCTGGTGCTCGCCGACTACAGACTTGGAACATGAATGAATCGAGGTTTGATGTCGTTGATGAAATGATGCCAGTTGAACTTTTAGAGTGGTTCCGAGACCTTGATGAAAAGGCAATATTGCTTCTTGAGGATGGTCACATGTTGCTTGACCAAAGCAACACTGAACGTGGCTTCATCATTTGGTGGCTAAGAGAACTGGCTCGTATGACCAAGTCAGATAACAAGTGTATGATTTTGGGGACTGTAACTCCAACAACAATTCTTGAACTCGATAAGGAAATGCCGATTATTGAATTAGATCTACCTCGCCGACACACTCTTGGAATTATTTTTGATGATGTCACAGAAGAAGCAGGACTACTTCCTCATCAAGTAGAGAAGAGTGAAGCATTGCTTGACGCAGCACTCGGTTTGACCATCATGGAAGCTCGTCTTGCATTCAGTAAGGCCGTTGCTACTAGGGGTCGTTTAACATCCGCTGAAATTGAATATGTAATAGAAGAAAAGGAACGAATCATTCGTCAAAGTGGAGTTCTAGAATATTTCCACCCACGTACTGATTGGGATGATGTAGGCGGACTTGATGAGTTGAAGGCTTGGCTAAAGAACCGTGGTCGTGCTTTCACGTCTCAGGCTAAAGCATTCGGCTTGGAACCTCCACGTGGTGCTCTCTTGCTTGGAGTACCAGGCTGTGGAAAGAGTTTGACTGCAAAGGCTGTGGCTGGACTATGGCGCTTCCCCCTACTTCGTTTTGATCTTGGGCGAGTATTCGGTGGAATTGTCGGAGAGTCTGAAGCAAATATGCGTAAGGCGCTTCAAGTAGCTCAAGCGATATCTCCTTGTATCCTTTGGATAGATGAGATTGAAAAGGGGATGGCCGGCTCTCAAGGCTCAGGCTCTCTTGATTCAGGAGTAACTGCACGTGTGATGGGAACATTCCTAACGTGGATGCAAGAAAAGGAAGAGCCAGTATTCGTACTTGCAACTTCCAACAACATCGACCAACTTCCTCCAGAAATGTTGCGTAAGGGTCGTTTCGATGAAATCTTCTTTGTAGATCTTCCTGGACTATCTACTCGCCGTGAGATTCTTGATATTCACCTCAAGAAGAAGGGCCGCCATGATGAAGCAGAAACATTTGATCTCAATAGTTTGGCAGAGGCTAGTGTTGGTTATTCTGGCGCAGAACTTGAAGAAGCAGTGAAGGATTCTCTATTCCGTGCATTTGATGCTGGGCGAGAAGTCCATGAGAGTGACATACTCCAAGCTTTGGAGGCGACTTATCCATTGTCAAAGACGATGCGTGAGAATATCGAAGGTATGCGTAAGTGGGCTAAGTATCGGGCTCGTCTTGCCTCCAGTGAAGAAAAGGAAACTTTACTAGCAGATGCTGAAGATGTACCTCGTCTGCCAAATGAAAGGCGCAATCTATTCATTAGGGGAGATGCTGCATGACACTGTCGGCGCAAAAAGGGGGTGAAAATATGTCTGATAAAATCTACAATGGAAAGATAAAATCTGTTGAAACCTCTAAAGTAGTTGCTAGAAAGGGGAAACGTAGAATTCTGTTGTCTATTGTTGGAATTGGAGATGCATTCATTAATTGGAATAAAACTCCAAAAGGTGTCGAATTTCCTAAAGGCGCAGATATTCAAGTTAAGATGTTTAGGCATGATGATTTACGATGGTTTGTTGAAGAAATTATTTCAATCAACGGCAAAGCAATAACTCCCAAAAGTTCACATAAATCCTCGTCAAGAAAAGAGAAAAATCGTTCCACTAAAGGTGTCAACAATAAAAATCAAAACCAAAAACCTCAGAAAAAGGGTATATTAAATCGACTGCTAAAAGGTACAGCGGGGAATTTAAGAAAACTATACCTCTATGCAATGGGAGGAACAGATATCGATCTTCAAAAATTGGAGAGTAGAGCACAAAGCCTTGCCCCGTTTATCGAATATACGGAATTGGCAAAGAAATCACAAGAACATCTCAAAAAGCGAGCTAGGTTTGTTTGGGAAGTTGTTCCAGAGCAAAAGCGAATTATAGTTACCAAAAGACAGGGATTTGACATAAGAGTTCGCAGGGAACGTTTGCCATATGTAGTCACTGGAGAATATACTCATCTGGTAAAATCAGGTACTGAAATAATAAATTTGAAATCAAAAACTACGGCTGAAATAATCACGGTTAGAGTCACAGATGAAGGAACTGAATTTTCTACTGATTCTGATTTAAAGACAACAGAAGGTTGGAAGTTTTATAATGAAAATCTTGAATCATTCGAATGGAGCCACAATCGTTCATTGAGACCGATTAGTTCGATTACAATTGGTGGTAAAGAAATAAAATTCAAACCTCTAGAAACCTCCCAAGAATGGTTTGAGTTTGTTTTAGTTAGCGAAGGTGTTGATTTCGATGATAACTCCGATTTAAAGTTCGATGGCCAATATATGCATTGGGAAACCGTTCCTGGTTCAGATATTTATGGTCCTTTGAGAGACAGTGAAACCGATAGACAAGTAGTCAGCAGAGTTCGTCAAAATGATTCAATTGTAGTAGATTTACTTCCAAATGAATCTTTCCTTTATGACGCTAATGGAGTCAAGCATTTTTGGAAAGACGTCACCAAAACTACCAAAGATGTGACGTTAAAAATTACACTAGATCCTAAAGCTGAGGCATTACTTGATGAAGAAAGAGATGTGAATCCCCTTGATGTACTGTTTTCACCAGATACTGAATATCGAGAATTGAATGTCACTGGACATGATGATGATGGTAACCATATCGCCGGGGGTAAAATTAAGGTTTTCAGTAAAAGAGATAACAAGGAAATCGAGGTTAAGATGACCAGCATTAGAATCAAGAGCAGAGATATTGAACGTCAAACAATAACAGTTGACCGTATACCTCCTAACCCAAATGCGATTCTAACATTATCTCCAAATGCAAAATATCTTGAAAGACAGAGAGATATGCTATTGATGCTGAGGGACAAACCACT
>Ga0209374_1004197_pt1 | contig 10606 bp, 8 predicted proteins | sample SaaInlLV_DNA_10m_FD_184683 | JGI IMG/M metagenome (GOLD analysis project Ga0209374, IMG submission 184683) | Marine microbial communities from expanding oxygen minimum zones in the Saanich Inlet - SI075_LV_DNA_10m (SPAdes) (version 2) | ecosystem: Environmental > Aquatic > Marine > Unclassified ...
AAAGTCTCGTCACGAAGCAGGTTTTCTGGAATGACAGAGATTTGAAAAGATTCGTAATCAGTTAGCGTATCGGGAGCAACGATTTCAAAGTCGAGGGCACCGTTGGTCTCTTGACTTGGGCAATCGAGATCAACCTGTAAACCCGTACCAAGGGCAACTTGACATAATAAGCTCAGGAATAGCGAGAAGATCGGGCTTTCTCCGTTACGGTTAGTTTCAAAGCTAGAATATAGGATTTATCAGCGTAAGTCCCTTGATGGTAACGCCAAGTTAAATCGCTGATATCGGTATAACCAGCCAATGATTATATGCAGGCGTTACAGATTGCCTCCTGACATTATCAACCACGTGTTGGGCTTTTTTTTGATATAAAAATGGTGGGCCCAGTAGGACTTGAACCTACGACCAATCGATTATGAGTCGACTGCTCTAACCAACTGAGCTATGGGCCCGGACAGGACGCGTAGTCTAACAGAAGCGATTCCAATGGCACGGCGTTTAGCTGTCCAAATCGCTCGCGCTATGCCGCTCTGGGAGCCGTTTGGCCTCATCCCCCCATACCCGATTGACGCGTTGGCCGCGTCGCACGGCGGGTCGCTCCTGCAGAGCTTTGGTCCATCGCTGCACGTTTTTGTAGGACCCCACGTCAAGGAATTCACCCGACTCATACAGCATGCCCATCGCCAGCGCGCCATACCATGGATGAATGGCGATGTCGGCAATGGTGTAGTGGTCGCCACATATAAACTCACGGTCCGCCAAGTTGCGATCCAGCACATCCAGCTGGCGTTTGACCTCCATGGTGAAACGATTGATAGGGTACTCGAGTCGGTCAGGGGCGTAGGCATAAAAGTGCCCGAAGCCGCCGCCCAAGAAGGGCGCGCTAGCCATTTGCCAGAACACCCACGACAGACATTCGGCGCGGGCGCTTTGATCCGTCGGCAAAAATTGCCCGTGCTTTTCAGCGAGGTACATCACAATTGCACCGGACTCGAAGACTCGTGTGGGTGAAGCGGTGCTGTGATCCACTAATGCAGGAATCTTCGAATTGGGGTTGGCGCCAACAAAGCCACTGGAGAACTGATCACCTTCCATAATATTGATCAGCCAGGCGTCGTACTCAGCTTCATCAATGCCGAGCGCGAGAAGTTCCTCCAGCATCACAGTGACTTTCACGCCATTGGGTGTGGCGAGAGAGTAGACCTGTAATGGGTGCTCGCCCACTGGCAGATCTTTATCATGAGTCTGGCCAGCAATGGGTCGATTGATTTTGGAAAAGCGGTTTTCTTCGTCTTGGTCCCACTTCCAGACTTTAGGCGGAGTGTAGGTGGTGGATTCTTTCATAGTGTACTCATCGTATTCGTCGGGGGTAGGGTAGAGCTCGTCTTCAGCCATTGTCGGCTCCTAGTGGTCTAGCGATATTGCGTCTCGATAACCTCGCGACCCTGCCTTATGCCTTCTGGCGACTGTCATCAATCAGTGCCCAGAGAAAATGCTATTCGATCTTGCGCTCAATCAGCTTCGTGGTGTTAAACCGTGCACCATGGTCAGGAACTCGAGATTCGTGCCTGCCCTGCGATGTTCACTCAGGGCTTGGTAGTCGGGGTCGTTGTACCACGCGGTTGCATGGGCCGCGGAAGGAAAAGAAAACATCACCATACGGCCCTCGCGCGGACTGGCACCTTCAAACGTCACGGTGTTGTCGTCGTAGGTAAAAAAACTGCCTTCGTGGCGCTTTAATATGGGGAAGAACCCCTTCTCGTACTCGCGGTAGGCGTCGGCGTCGTGCACGATGAAGTTGGCGACCACGTAAACAGGGGTATCAGACATAGCGATTTCCTTATAAATCGGTGTGCCAGGCGACAATCGCTTGGCCAATTTCCTTGGGTGAATCTTCCTGCAAAAAATGTAGGCCTTTCACAGTGACCTCGGTCTGATTGGGCCAGCTGCGGCAAAACTCTCGCTGCTTGCCGACCAAAATAGAGCCCGGATCAGCATTAATAAATAACTTAGGTATCTGGCTCCCGGCCATAAAGTCCCCATAAGCCTGTACCAGGTTGACCATATGGGCAGGTTCACCCTCTATCGGAATCTGCCTTGGCCAGTTGAGCGTGGGTTGGCGATTATCAGGGGTATCAAACGGTGCGCGGTAGGCACTCATCTCCTCATCAGAGAGGTCACGAATGATCGAGCTGGGCAATACGGCCTCGACAAACATGTTCCGTTGCAATACGAGGTCTTCGCCTTTGGGTGAGCGAAATCCCTGAAAGATACCGCGTGCACTCTCGGGCCAGTCGTCCCAGCTAACGGGCATAACAATGGCCTCCATGTAGGCAACCCCCTTAACCGCTTCTGGGTTAAGCCGCGCCCAATGGAAGCCCAAGCCGCTGCCCCAGTCATGAATCACCAGCGTCACGTTTTGCGCGGCGTCAATTTCATGGAGCAGGCCATCGAGATACTCAAATACTGTCTGAAAGCTGTATCGGTCTGCGCCGTCGCTGGCGGGTAGCTTTTCAGAATCCCCTTGCCCAATCAGGTCGGGTGCAATGATCCTGCCGCAGCCTTCGAGCTCGGGAATGATGTTGCGCCATAAATAAGAAGACGTCGGGTTGCCGTGGAGCAAGACGATGGGATCACCGGTGCCGGCTTCAAGATAGGCGATCTGTTTGCCGTGGACTGTGGCGAAGTGTTGTTGCGTCGGCATAGCAAGGTTCTCTTATCGGGGCTTTACGCGCTACCCTCAATGGGTGAGCGCTAGCATGTACTCTGCGACCAGCTGTCGCATGGGTGCCGAGAGGTGGTCCTGCGGCGGCATAGTCGGGAAGTCGGGGCGCTTCTTTTCCGGGCTCGCAATGTAGGCGGCGATCCCGCCAGCGTCTTCTCCATACTGGGCTTTTATTGCCAGCGTGGGGGGGCCAATCAGACGCACATTGTAGGCGTGGCAACCGGCACAGATGCCCTGATATACCAGCTCCGCGCCCGAGGCATCTTCGTTGATGACACGCGGTTCAGCGGGCTCGGGCAGCATTTTAGTGATCACACCGCGGGTCGAATCACTCGGTTCGCGTCCGGCAATAGCATCACTGGCGCGGATGGTGGGGCTGTTGCAGTCAGCCCAGTCATCGACGCCCAACGTGCGGTAGGCGTCGCGCCGTGAGATACAGCTCCCCCGCGCGGCGTCCGTTGCGCCCTGATAGGCAAAAATGTCGGGCCCGGTAGTAGAGAGCTTGGTCAGCATGAGCAGCTTCATCTCTCCCTCAGGGTCGGCGCCATTGTTAAGCATAATATTGTCGCGGATCTGCACTCGATCAGGGTTGGGGTCCGAGCCAGTGTCAGTGGCGATCTCGGTCACAAAGTCCTGGCTGGTGACGATAATGCCGGCATTGTTATTACCGGTAATCACGTTGTCCTCGATCACTACATCATCCCCCGACATCACGATGATCCCGCTGCCTGAGGGGATTTGCGATACCAATGAGCCAGGGATGCCAAAGTTGGGGGTGTTGTTGTTCAGGACAAAGTTGCGTCGAATGATCGCGTCGTAGGAGCTTTTGATCGGTAGGCCCGGGGTAATGAAGACGAGAATTCCGCCGGTATTATTCTTGACGAGGTTCCCCTCTACCAGCGCGTGGCGGCTATTCTCGATTTCAATGCCCGCAACGTTGTCGAATACCTGATTATTGCGCACATCAATGTAGTCACTCATGCCCACATAAATGGCGGCATCTTCAATGCCCGACAGAATATTGTTTTCAATTAAGCCGTTCTCGCCGAATTCGGGAAAGATGCCGTACACACCGGAGTCGATAACCCAGTTGTTGCGGATGGAGAAGTTATTGCCCGCCTGACCCATGATGGCGTTGCCTTTGTAGTGGGTGATCTTGAACCACTCCACTGAAAAGCCATTGCCAGAGTACAAGATGGCGTCGTTGAGCTGCTTGTCGCCATCGAGGTGGGGCCAGTTATCGCCCTCGACAATGCCGCGCAAGGTAATGTCGTCTTTGTCTACATAGACGGTTTCGCTGTAAAGCCCTGGATAGACGCGGATCACATCACCTGGAACGGCCTGATTCACGGCGTCCTGAATGCGTTCCCCTTCGCGCACCTCGATGATGGCTGCGTTTACCGATGTGACGGATAACAAGGCCAGCAACAGGCCGGTAATGAGCTGTGCGCAATAAAGCAACGTGGCAATGAATCTGATCATGGTTTGGGTCCCCCCCACGGGCTACTTTTCAGGGCCTATTATTGTATGGAGCGCTGGCCTCATGGGTATTGTGCACCAAAGCCTTCTCGGCTGCCTGCCGGTTTGCAGTGATGTGAGAGACAGGCAAGCCCGACGGTACCGCGGTAGGGATCTCGGGCATGAACGCTTCGTCAGTTAGTGCGCCCATAAATGACGCCAGCAGACTAATTTCTTGATCGGTGAGGCGAGGCTCCCAAATGTGCCAGTGGATCATGAGCGCCTCGCCCTCAGGTACTTCGTGGCCCCGGCCGCCGGTATAAAAACGTGCGGCGTCTTCCAAGGTTTTCTTCTGGCCCCGATGCATGTAGGGCGCAGTGCGCACAACGTTGCGCAGGCTTGGCACCCGAAAAGCGCCGCGTTGGCTGGCGTCACCTGAGATCGCCTCGGCTCCGGGGTCAATCAGCTGACCGGGCGCGTCAGCGACACCAAGTACCGCGAGTTGCTGGTTGGTAAAGAGGGGTGGTGTGTGGCATTCGGCGCAGCGCGCCACAAACGAACGAAAAACATTGAGCCCGGCGATCTCGTCTTCAGAGAGCGCGGCATGGTAACCGTGGGCATAAAGGTCATAACGACTATTGAGCGAAATGAGCGAGCTCTCGAACGCAGTGATGGCGGTGTAGAGATGGGCCAGCGAGATGTCGGTGTCGCCAAAGGCCTCGGCAAAGAGCGACCGATAGGCACTGTTGGTATTGAGTGTTTCCAGCAGCTGCGCAGGGGTATTGCCCATCTCAAGGGGTGAATAGAGCGGCCCCTGCATTTGTTCTTCGAGACGGGTTTTAGAGCCGTCCCACAATAGGGTCGACAAAAATCCCACATTCCAAAGACTGGGTGCAGAGCGCGATAGTATTCGACCGTCAATTCCCACGGCCTGGGCGCGGCCATCCGAAAAGCCCATCGCGGGGTCGTGGCAGCTCGCGCAGGCGACGGTGCCGTCAGCCGAGAGCGCGGGGTCGAAAAACAGATAGCGCCCCAGATCAATTTGTTGCGGTGTGAAGCCTTCCCTGAGTGGTGGCAAGCCGGTTTTCAGACCGCCCACACCCGCGTCGCGCAGCGAGCGGTACTCCCGGTAGCGATTGTGCAACACACAGCCGCCGTTTTCTAACTCGAAGGAGGCGGGGCAGGTATTGCTCAGTATGAATGCGGGTTCTGATGGCGGTGCTTCGGTCGCTAACGTATTTCCCAATAGCGCTATTTGAAGGCCGACGACCAGTAGGCCTCCACGGAGCAGGGTAAGTGCACAGGAGCGCCCGATCGCGTAAGTAAAGGGCATCGCGTACGCAAGACGTTGGGCGGCCACAACGATCCTCTGTCTCCGGGCCAGACTTATCAGTGAGTTCATAACACGTACCATTCCGTGCACCACTATAGAGAATTCAGAGCGCTCGGTGGGGGGGCAGCGTGGTGATGTAGGCAATGACATCGTTAATATCACCGCCTCTGGGCAGCGCCGGCGCAAGCCGCGCCATTTGCGCGCCGTAAGTGTCGTCGGGGTGATGACCGCGAGAGCCCTCTAGGTAGCCCTGATAAGACGACTTCAAATACCAGTCGTTCACGCCTGCGAGTGCCGGCGCACCTAACCTATCGTTACCCAGTGCATTACCGCCGTGGCACGCACTGCAGATATTGATGTAGTAGTCCTTACCGCGCGATGTGTCGCCGGTCATCGTGGCGGTGGGCTGAGTGGGGGGCAGCTCAGTGGTAATGAGTGCGACAAGTCCCGAAATGTCGTCCTCGCTCAGGTTGGCCACGCTAAGCGCCATACGCTTGCCCGCGTCATCGTCGAGGTGTGTGCCACGGATGCCGGTGACAAAGTGGGTTAGCTGCCGGACGAGATACTCTCTAGATAGCTGCGTGAGAGCGGGGCCACCGAGCGCGCGGACCCCCTCGCCAGCGGCGCCATGACAAGCTACACACTGTCCGTTCCAGATCTCGGCACTGGGTGAGCCCGCCAAAGACACGGTCATGGTCGTTCCCGAGGGTGCATCGGGTGATGATTCGCCACAGCTGACCAGGCACCCCAATAGGGCGAGCAGTGTGGCGAAGCGGTACACGGCTTAGTCGTCCAGGAAGCTGCGCAGGTAATCTGAGCGGGTAGGGTGACGCAACTTTCTCAGGGCCTTCGCCTCAATCTGGCGAATACGTTCTCGGGTAACATCAAACTGCTTACCGACCTCTTCAAGGGTGTGATCGGTATTCATATCGATCCCAAATCGCATGCGCAGGACTTTGGCTTCACGCGCTGTCAGACCGCCCAATACTTCGCGGGTCGCTTCGGTGAGCCCTTCTTCAGTAGCGGCTTCAACCGGTGAGGAAATGGTTATATCCTCGATGAAGTCACCCAGATGGGAATCTTCATCATCGCCAATGGGTGTTTCCATAGAGATCGGCTCTTTGGCAATCTTGAGAACCTTGCGCACTTTATCTTCTGGCATTTCCATGCGTTCACCCAGCTCTTCGGGCGTAGGCTCTCGACCCATCTCCTGTAGCATCTGGCGGGAGATACGATTGAGCTTGTTGATCGTCTCGATCATGTGCACCGGAATGCGGATGGTGCGGGCTTGATCCGCAATCGATCGCGTGATGGCCTGGCGGATCCACCAGGTCGCATAGGTCGAGAACTTATAGCCACGGCGATATTCAAATTTATCAACCGCCTTCATCAGGCCAATATTGCCTTCCTGAATTAAATCTAAAAATTGTAGGCCGCGGTTGGTGTACTTCTTGGCGATCGAAATCACCAGGCGCAGGTTCGCCTCAACCATTTCCTTCTTTGCGCGTCGGGCCCGTGCTTCGCCCATGCTCATGCGACGATTGATTTCCTTAATTTCGGCAATGGTGAGGCCTGTCGCCACTTCTACGTTACCAATTTGGCGCTGCAGGCGCTGAATTTCGTCTTTGTGTTGATTGATGCGTGCGCCCACATCTTTTTTGCGCGCTACGCGACTCACCCAGCGGCTGTCGCTCTCTGATCCCTGGAAACTTTTAATGAATTCTTTGCGATCCATGCGGCAATCGCGCACCACAATCCGCAGAATTTCCCGCTCGGGCTCGCGTACTGCGGCCAGGGCAATCCTAGGCTCGTCAATGAGTGGATCAAACACCCGCGGAGTGAGCTTGAAAAACTTGAAAAGCTCGCCGAGCTTGTTCATTTCCGCAATGGCGTCTTTGTGGCCTCGTCCCTTGGCGGCTATCGCTTTCTCGGTCTTGGTGCACTGTCGCTTGAGTGCCGTAAAACGCTTTTTGGCTTCTACCGGATCGGGGCCTACATCGGGCGGGTCATCGTCGTCGTCGTCATTGGTGCCCTTTGCCTCAGCGGCTGCCGCCATTTCGGAAGCCGACGGCACATGCTCGACGGGGTCGAGATAGCCGATCATGATATCGATCAGCTTGCGCTCTTCCTTGGCGACCAGATCATAGTCGTTAGCCAGTTGGCGCACGACATTGGGGTAGTGTGCCAAAGCGGCCATCAGCTCGCGGATGCCTTCCTCAATCCGCTTGGCAATGATGATTTCGCCTTCCCGCGTTAGCAGCTCCACGGTGCCCATTTCGCGCATGTACATGCGCACAGGGTCAGTAGTACGCCCAGCCTCCTGTTCCACCGCGGCCAGCGCCGCCGCTGCTTCCGCCGCCGCGATCTCATCCGCAGAGCGATCACCTTCGGTCATGAGCAACTCATCGGCATCGGGCGCTCGTTCAAACACCTGAATGCCCATGTCATTAATCATCTGGATGATGTCTTCAACCTGATCTGGGTCAGAGATGTCTTGCGGAAGGTGATCGTTGACTTCAGCGTAGGTCAGGTACCCCTGTTCTTTTCCCTTTGCAATCAGGGATTTAAGTCGGGATTGCTGATGCACTCGGTCGGTCATTCGGGGCCTGCGTGGGTGTGGCAAAAAAAGAGCCGGCGAGTATAACGGCTTGGCGCCCTAATCACCAACGTGATTGGTGGCAAAATGCCCAGCGCCATCTAGCCTCAGAGCGGCGATTTTCCATCGCAAATCACCTGCTTGGAGCGCCTATATGGATCTCAAGGCGCGAGCAGTGGCGAGGGTTCAAGAGGGACACGGCAATTTCGCGCGAGTCATCTTTGGTGTGCTGGCTTTAGGCGTTTAACCTTATTGCTTGCCCGAGAGCTTGCGGATTTCCTGCGTTAGCGATAACAAGGTTTGTTTTTCTGTGGTTGTCAATTCGGTGTAGGGCTTGTTTTTCAGTGCCTCAACCTGCTTTCGAGCGGCGTTCAACGCGGGGTGGCGGCTCAACTTGCCAATCAATGCCAAGCACAGGGCTTCAAGCCCCTCGTCTTCTTCGACCGTCTCGCGCCCCGCAAGGGCGTTGAGAAAATCCCCCTCCGGGGTGCCGAACCAGAATCCCAGTAATGCGGCTGTAGTGGCCTCAGGATATTGGCGGATGTGTGCAACGACCTCACAAAGCAGTGTCTCATCCCGATTCCCGCCGGTGTTCAACAGTGCCTCGGGCACATGCTCAACCAGAGCAGGTTTGAGCACCAGTATGCCTAACAAGCGATGCACGCTGTTGAAGGAACTCGGTGACAGGCCCTCTTCGGGTGGCATCATTGTCTCGGGGGGCGGTTCGTCTGGATCCATGGGGGGCGGTGCCTCATTTAACCCATGCATTTCAACTGCCGACTCGCGTTGGGTGTCGTGCCGGGGTACAGGCGGAGGTTGCAGGCGTTTGAGACTGTCGACGTCGATGCCCGTTTTCTCAGCAAGTGCCTGATACATAAGGGTCTTAAAAACACCTTCCGGCAAGCGATGCAGATGCGGCGCCCCAAGTTTTGAGAACCGCGCCCTGCCATCCATGCTCTCCAAATCGAGGCCTTCTGCAACATGGTTAAATAGAAAAGTCTCCAGTGGGTCGGCCTGGTCGAACAGGTTCTCCAGATACGCTTTACCTTTGGCCCTTACCACGGTGTCGGGGTCTTCGCCCTCGGGTAAAAACAGAAATTTCGCCTGCCTACCATCCTGCATGGCGGGCAGCGTGGCCTCGAGACCCCTGAAAGCCGCTTTGCGCCCCGCCTCATCGCCATCAAAACAAAACACCACTTCGGGCACTATCCGGAACAGCCGCTCCAGATGGGTCTCGCTGGTGGATGTCCCGAGTGTAGCGACGGCATAGGGTATGCCGAATTGGGCCAGGGCGATCACATCCATGTAACCCTCTACGACCACAATGCGCTCGAGTCGCCGGGGGTGTTTGCGAGCCTGCCAGAGCCCGTAAAGCTCACGAGACTTTTGGAAGACTGGTGTTTCGGGCGAGTTCAGGTATTTGGGTTTGTCGTCTCCCAGTACGCGCCCCCCAAAAGCAATCACGCGCCCGCGCTGATCCTGAATGGGAAAGATCACCCGTTCCCGAAAGCGGTCGTAAATGCGACCTTTATCGTTTTTCACCAACATGCCTGAGCGCATTAACAACGCTTGTGCGTCGTCATCGGTGCCGTTGGCTTTTAATAGGTTGTCCCACCCAACCGGGGCAAAGCCAACGCGAAAATCCCGCGCGATCTCACCGGTGAGGCCGCGGCCCTTGAGGTAGTTCACCACTTTGTGTCTTTCTGGGTGTTGTCTAAGCGCCCCTTCGTAAAATTTGCTTGCCCGCTCTAGCGCCTCATAGAGCGGTTTATTTTGATCTCGGGGCGCCTCCTGGCCTTCCCGCTGATCTTCCTGCGGGATTTCGATGCCCACGCTCCGCGCCAGCCCCTCAACCGCCTCGCGGAAATCGAGCCGTTCGTAATCCATCACAAAGCCCAACGCATTGCCGCCGGCACCACAGCCAAAGCAGTAATAGAATTGGCGCTCGGGGTTTACTGAAAAAGAGGGTGTTCGCTCGTCGTGAAAAGGACAGCAGGCGGAATAGTTTTTGCCCGCTTTTTTCAGTTTTACGCGGCGATCAATGACCTCAACAATATCGAGTCTGTCCAATAGGTCATCGAGAAAAGCTTGTGGGAGTCGGGCCAAAGTGTTGTCGTCGGGGTCGCTTAGTCGCGGGCCAGATGACTAATAGCCCGTGTTATGAATCGGCAAATGGAGTCGATAAGAGCAACTAGTGTGACCCGCCCGTCGGGGCAGGGCAAGCATTTGCCTTAAAAGGCCGCAGCGGTAGAGGGAATGCTTGCTCGGCAGGGCGAATTTACCCGCCGCAACTGGCCCCATAGCGCGCTTTATGTGGGTTGCGCCTTTCGATAGATCAACAGCCTTGCCGGGTGTCGGCTGGGTTCAGATAAGCAGCAAGGCTGTGGGATCTTGCTATGGGTTCTGATCTGACGGTCGTGATCTGGTGGCTGTGCTCAGACGCCAAGTTTAGCCTTGACGCGTTGGGAGACCTCACTCATGTCGGCGCGGCCCT
>Ga0209374_1004202_pt1 | contig 10601 bp, 11 predicted proteins | sample SaaInlLV_DNA_10m_FD_184683 | JGI IMG/M metagenome (GOLD analysis project Ga0209374, IMG submission 184683) | Marine microbial communities from expanding oxygen minimum zones in the Saanich Inlet - SI075_LV_DNA_10m (SPAdes) (version 2) | ecosystem: Environmental > Aquatic > Marine > Unclassified ...
ATAGTCTTTTTAAAACAATCTAAGTCAAAAGAGTTGAACATAGAATTATGTACATTCAGGTTGAAACACAAGACCAAACACATATGTACTAGTACTTGGTATTTTATTTGTTTTATGATGATACTATAAACCTTCGGCTAAACCTGAACATACTTTGCACTCTTCAACCATACTTGGATTGTCAACAGCGTATAAAAAGATGGCAACAATACAAAATATTACCATTGACCAAGATGCTGATTTCACACAAACTTTGACTATCAAAGATTCAACAGGAACAGTTGTAGATTTATCAGGAAGCACAATGACAAGTAAGTTGAGAAAAACTCATCTCTCTACTTCTTCTACATCTTTTACTACTGCTATCGTAAGTGCAACTGACGGCACTTGTTCAATCACACTAACAGACACAGTAACGGCTGCTCTGACAGAAGGTAGATATGTGTGGGATTTAACAACAACAACTAGTGGCGGATTAGTTACTAGAAGAATCGAGGGAAGAGTTACAGTAACTCCAAGTGTAACTCGATAAGTTATGCAATCAACTCAACACTATATTGACAATGAAAGAAATTTCATATCAAATATTGGTCAAAAACAATCAACAGAGGTAATAGAGTTTAAAACATCTATTCTACCGATGGTCGAGCAGGTTGAAATTGATGTTGATATAGAAAAAGAAATCGCACAGTTACAAGAAGCAAAGATGAATCGAGGGATTCAGAAAGTTGTTCCTGTAGATTTTGATGCAGAATTAGGCAGTTTCTTTTCTTCTATCGCTGAAGAAAAAGAAGAACTCAAAGAAAAAGTACAAAAAGAAGCCGTCAAGATTTCTGGTTTAGAAGATTTGTTTAAAGAGTTATCTTCTGTAAAGAAAAAGAAAGTAGTCAAAAAGAAAAAGAAAGTACTACTAGTCGAACCAGAAAAAGTAAAAGAACCTGTAATCGAAGAAGTTATTGTTGAAAAGACGCCCGAAGAAGTTTCAATAATAGACAAAGTGTCAAAGCAACTTTCCGAAATGCAAGTTGCAACAGAATTAGATAAAGATAAGATTAAGTCTTTAGAGTCAATTGATTCTTTAGAAAAACTAAAAAAAGAGTTTCTAAACTTTAAAGATATCGTTGCCAGACAGATGGGAACAATCGGTGGCGGCGGTGAAGTTCGTTTAGAGTTTTTAGATGATGTTCAAAAAAGCACTGCTGTTGTAGACGGGAAGTTTTTAAAATATAGTTCTTCTGATGGCAAGTTTATTGGTGCAGATGCTAGTGCTACAGAATTAACTGGTGTTACGGCAGGAACTGTTTCTGCAAGTAAGGCTGTTGTTGTAGATTCAAGTAAAGACATTACTGGTTTTAGAAATCTTACGATAACAGGAGATTTAACAGTTGAGGGCTCGACAACTACGATTGACTCAACTACGATTAATGTTCAAACTCAATTTATTTTTGAGGGCGCTACGGACGATGCATATGAAACAACACTTAATGTAGTTGACCCAACAGCAGATAGAACAATAACATTGCCGAACATATCAGGAACTTTGCCTGTTTTGGCAGTTGCAAGTACAACACAAATTACTGCAACACCCGAAGAATTAAATTATTCTGATGGCGTTACATCAAATATACAGACACAGTTAGATACTAAATCGACCAAAGCGTTTGCAATCGCCCAGGCTGTCGCATTAGGATAATACTAAATAGTAAGATAGAGGAAAACAATTATGGCAACTCCAAGTACAAGAGAAACATTAAAACAATACTGTCTTAGAAACTTAGGTAAACCTGTTATCGATATTAATGTTGATGACGACCAAGTAGAAGATAGAATTGATGAAGCACTACAATATTTTGCACAGTATCATGTTGATGGTGTCGAAAGAATGTATCTAAAATATCTGGTAACAGAGGCTGATATTACTCGTATGACTACTGACGCTTCAGAATCAGTAACTTCTGATTCAGTAACAACTGCATGGAAACAAGGTAGTAACTTTCTTGTTGTGCCTTCTTCAGTCATTTCTGTTGTTAATGTATTCCCACTATCAGACAGAGCAAATCTAAACATGTTTGATGTAAGATATCAACTAAGACTCAATGATTTATATGATTTCTCATCAACAAGTATTGTTCATTATCAAATGACTATGCAACACTTAGATTTTCTTGACCACATTTTAGTGGGCGAAAAACCTATGAGATTTAATCAACTTTCAAACAGATTATACCTTGATATGGATTGGGGAACTGATATTACTGCTGGTGAATACTTAATCTTTGAAGTTTATCGTAAAGTCGACCCAGACACATACACAGACCTCTATGATGACCTATATCTAAAAAGATATGTAACGGCTTTAATCAAAAGACAATGGGGTCAAAACTTATCTAAATTCTCAGGTACAGCGATGCTCGGTGGCGTAACGCTGAACGGGCCTGAACTTTTTTCTGCTGCGATTGATGAACAATCAAGACTAGAAGATGAAATTAGACTTAATTATGAAGAACCACCACATATGCAACAGGGATAAGTAATGCCTACTAACCCGTTTTTTTCAACAGGAACAACCTCAGAACAGCATCTGTATGAGGACCTTATCGTTGAACAACTGAAGATATATGGCCAAGATGTCTATTATCTACCAAGAAAAGTAGCGAACAAAGATACTATCTTTGGCGAGGACCCTGCGAGCTCATTTGACGATTCATATATTATAGAAATGTATGTTGACAACTCTGATGGTTATATGGGCGAACAAGAGATTATTAAGAAGTTTGGCTTAGAACTCAGAGATGACATTCAGTTTACAGTATCTAAGCTAAGATGGGAAACTCTTGTATCTAATAACGCAGACTTAGTTGTAGAACGCCCACAAGAAGGCGACTTAGTTTATTTTCCAACAACAAACAAGTTCTTTGAGATTCAGTTTGTAGAACATGAAGCGCCATTCTATCAACAGAGTGCGTTGCCAGTTTACAAACTATCTTGTACAACTTGGGAATATAGTTCTGAAAGACTTGATACTGGCATTACTATTATTGACCAGACAGAAGATGACTTGTCAGTTGACACAATGCAATTCCAGTTTGCACTAGAAAATGAAACTGGTTCATTCGTAATGGAGAGTAGTATTGGGGCGATTGACTACTTTGTTAATGAGTCGTTCACAATGGCAACTCAACAACCTTCTGATATGGGACAAGTATTTGAAACACAGGCAGGCACAAACACTTCTTCTACTGCTGACGACATACTCGACTTTAGTGAAAGAAATCCATTTGGGGAGGTTGACGACTACTAATGTTTGGAGAACACTTTTACCACAAACAAATTCGCAATACTGTAATTGCGTTCGGTACGATATTTAATAATATCAATATCAAACGCTTGGATTCTAGCGGGACTCCTTTACAGAACATCAAAGTACCTTTGTCTTATTCGCCAAGGGAAAAGTTTATTGCACGATTAGAACAACAAGCAAATTTAACTGGAACAGATTCAAGTGTGGCTATTACTCTACCTCGTATGGCTTTTGATATTACTGGTTACAGTTATGATGCTTCTCGTAAGTTAAACAAGAATCAAAAACGAGGCGTTGTTACAACAAATGCGGATACAACAAAACTGAATACACAATACTCACCTGTGCCTTATGATGTGAGTTTTCAGTTAGGCGTCTTTACATCTAATTCAGATGATGGTCTACAAATTGTTGAACAGATACTACCATATTTTCAACCTGATTACACAGTAACAATGATTGAAAATTCTACAATGGATACAAAGAGAGATATACCTTTTATATTAGAAAATGTTAGTTATGATGATTCATATGCCGGCGATTTAACAACGACAAGAAGAATAGAGTATACTCTAAACTTTACTGCAAAGATATATCTATATGGTCCTGTAAGCACATCTGCTATTATTAAGAAAGTATCTGCTGATTTATACACCAACACATCTGACCAAAGTCCTTCTCGACAAGAAAGAGTTACAGTACAACCAAATCCAACGAGTGCAGATAAAGACGATACATACACATACACAACAACATTAGATTTCTTTGATGATGGTTTAAACTATGATGAAGGAACAGGCAATGATGTTTAAATAAAAAAGGGTTTTTAATATGAGTTCTATTGACGACAAACTAAACGAAGTTTTAAATATAACACCTGAGATTATCGAGTCCTCAGAGATTTCTACAACTGAAGAAACGCAGATTACAGTTCCTATAGATAAGGATGCAGAAGTCGATTTTGACACAGGCCGTGAGAATCTATATAAGATGCTAGAAAAAGGAAACAATGCAATAGATGGCATACTAGCATTAGCGAAAGAAGGAGAGCATCCTCGTGCGTATGAGGTAGCAGGACAACTCATAAAAACGGTTGCAGATGTTTCTAAAGATTTGATGGCAATGCAAGAAAAACTCAAAAAACTCAAAGAAGTTCCCAACACAGGTCCCAAAAGTGTTACTAATGCTTTGTTTGTGGGCTCAACAACAGAATTAACAAAACTATTAAAGGAGAAGAAATAATGAAAGTATTATGCGTATTATATGATGACCCTAAAGGCGGAATGCCAGAGAGTTATCCTCTAAGTGATTTGCCTAAAATAGACAAATATCCTGACGGCATGACATTACCTAGTCCTCAAGGCAGAGATTTTACACCTGGTGAACTATTAGGTTGCGTGTCTGGTGAACTAGGACTTAGAAAGTTTTTAGAAGAAAGAGGTCATTCATTAGTCGTTACATCTGACAAAGATGGCGAAGGTTGTGAAGCTGATAGAGAATTAGTTGATTCAGATATTGTTATCTCTCAACCATTCTTTCCTTACTATGTAACGAGAGAGAAAATGGAAAGTGCGCCTCTTTTAAAGATGGCGATTACTGCTGGTATCGGTTCAGACCATGTTGATTTACAGGCTGCAATGGACCATGACATTGATGTTGTTGAAGTAACTTACTGTAATTCAAGGTCTGTTGCAGAACATATCGTTATGCAGATTCTAGTCTTAGTAAGAGATTTCACTACTCAACATAACATTGTGAATGAAGGCGGTTGGCATATTGCTGATGCAGTTTCAAGGTCATATGATGTTGAAGGTATGCATGTCGGCACAATCGCTGCTGGTCGTATCGGTATTGATATGTTAAGAAAGATGAAACCATTTGATGTACATCTTCACTATTTTGATAAACACAGACTAGGCAATGAAGTAGAAAGAGAATTAGGTTTAATCTACCATGATTCAGTAGAATCTTTAGTCGCAGCTTGTGATGTTATTAATATTAGTTGCCCATTACACCCCGAAACAGAACACTTGTTTGATGACGAGATGATTGCGAAGTGTAAGAAAGGTGCATACATTATTAATACTGCAAGAGGTAAAATCTGTGATAAAGATGCTATTGCTCGTGCATGTGAGTCGGGTCAACTAAGTGGATATGCTGGCGATGTCTGGTTCCCACAACCTGCCCCTAACGACCATGTCTGGAGAACAATGCCTCATCACGGAATGACACCACACACATCAGGAACTTCTCTATCTGCACAGACAAGATATGCAGACGGCGTTAGAGAAATACTAGAATGTTACTTTGCTGGTTTTGATATCAGAGATGAGTATCTAATCGTTAAAGACGGAGACCTTGCTGGTATGGGCGCTCATTCATATACTAAAGGAACTGCAACAGGCGGTTCTGAAGAAGCTGCGGAGTTCAAAAAGTAAATGCAATATTTTAGACCGGGTTTAGAAGAAAGTATTACACTACCACCTCATCCAGAAAACTCATCTGAGATTGGTGAGGTGGTAAACGCTGTAACAACAAGAACGGCAGAAGATGTTACATCTATTAGAAATCATGACCATGAACCTTTCTATGCAGTCGAACAGTATTGCAAATCAAAAAATGTTGAGTTTGACCGTAAAGAGATGAGAGAATTAATCAAACAGGCAACTAACATTATTGGTTACTTCAAAGGAAGTTTTAATCGTGATAGACCAGTAGAAGTTGATTCTTCTATTAATACTTTGCCGAGCGAAACAAACAAATCAAGGTCTTATCCGAGTGGTCACGCTACTCAGTCAAGATTAGTTGCACGATATATGGCAGATAGAAATCCTGTACACGCAGAAGAAATATTAAGAGCAGGCAACGAATGTGGTCTAGGAAGAGTAAAGGCAGGGTTTCATTATATGTCTGACTATCATATGGGCAATTTACTAGGTGAGAAATTATTTATATTTATGAATCGAGAGAGTGATGGCAACTAACCCTAAAGACCAATATCTAGGTAACCCCAATCTAAAAAAAGGTAACACAAAATCAAGGTTTACAAAAAAACAAGTTGAAGAAGTTATCGCTTGTTTAGATGACCCAAAATACTTTATTAAAAAATATCTAAAGATTGTAACAATTGATAAAGGTCTTGTGCCTTTTGATATGTACAATTTTAAAGAAAAAATGGTTGATACATTTCACGAGAATCGTTTTACGATTTGCAAGTTGCCAAGACAGAGTGGAAAATCAACTATCATAGTTTCATACCTCTTACATTATGTTTTATTTAATGATAATGTGAATGTTGCCATATTGGCTAACAAATCTTCTACTGCAAGAGATTTGTTAGGGCGACTGCAACTGGCTTACGAGCATCTACCTAAATGGATGCAACAGGGCGTTCTCAACTGGAATAAAGGTTCTATTGAATTAGAAAACGGAAGTAAAATCGTAGCGGCGAGTACATCTTCTAGTGCTGTTCGTGGTAGTACCTTTAACATCATATTCTTAGACGAGTTCGCTTATGTTCCTAATAACATTGCAGAAGAATTCTTTAGTTCTGTATATCCTACAGTATCATCTGGTAAGTCATCTAAAGTGATGATTGTATCTACACCTCACGGAATGAATATGTTCTATAAGATGTGGGTTGATGCCGAGAACAAACGAAATGACTATGTGCCTGTGGAAGTGCATTGGTCTGAAGTTCCTGGTCGAGATGAAAAGTGGAAAGAAGAAACAATAAGAAACACTTCAGAAGGTCAATTTCAAACAGAGTTTGAGTGTGAATTCTTAGGCAGTGTCGATACACTTATTACTGCAAGTAAACTCAAAACAATGGCTGTTCAGAATCCTAAACGAAGTGGTGGGTTAGATGTGTATGATATGCCAAAGAAAGACCATATCTATACAATGTGTGTTGATGTATCACGAGGATTATCGAATGACTACTCAGCGTTTGTTGTGTTTGATTGCACAAAGGCGCCATATAAGGTAGTTGCAAAGTACAGAGATAACGAAATTAAACCAATTCTTTTTCCAAATATTATAGAAAGAGTTGCGAAACATTACAATAGTGCATTTGTTTTGATTGAGATTAATGACTTAGGTCAACAAGTCGCAGATGCTTTACAATTTGAGATTGAGTATGACAATGTAATGATGTGTACACAAAGAGGCCGTTCAGGTCAAGTATTAGGTGGAGGGTTTAGTGGTCGGGGAAACCAACTAGGTCTAAGAATGACAAAAGGTACTAAGAGAATTGGTACTTCTAATCTAAAGAGTTTGATAGAAGGCGATAAGTTAATTATTACTGACTTTGATATTATTGCTGAATTGTCAACATTTATATCAAAAGGCAAGTCGTGGGAGGCTGATGCCGGTTCAACAGATGACTTAGTAATGTGTTGCGTGATATTTGGTTGGTTAGCAAATCAATCGTACTTTAAAGAACTGACAGATGTTGATGTGCGTGGACAAATGTTTACTGAACAACAGAATGCTATCGAGGCCGATATGGCACCGTTTGGGTTCATTGATAATGGACTTGATGACCCAGAAGGTCGCAATAACTCGTTCTTTGATGACTCTGGAGTACTCTGGAATCCCGTATCTTATCATAGAGGCGAAAACTAGTGTTTTCAAAAGTTATAAATATTGTGAAAGGGTTGAAACATAAAACTTTAATAAAGGAGAACTAAATATGGCTTTTCAAGTATCACCAGGTGTCTCCGTAACTGAGAAGGATTTAACTAATGTTGTTCCTGCCGTAAGTACATCAAGCGGCGGAATTGTGATAACTGCGGAAAAGGGACCGATTGATGAGATTACAACAATTTCGTCTGAGAAGCAATTAGTAGATACATTTGGGAAACCAACTGCTGATAACTTTGAAGAATGGTTTACTGCTGCGAACTTTTTAGGATACGGAAATAATCTGAAAGTAGTACGACCGATTACTGGCATGTTAAATGCTGGAACATCGGCTGGAGTACTTATAAAAAATACAACTGATTACCTAGACAACTTCGGCCATGCCGCTAGTTTCGCTGGTAGTGTTGGTGCTTATGCCGCAAGAGAACCTGGAACATTAGGAAACAGTTTGAAAGTTTCTGTATGTGCTAACTCTACTGCGTTCGGACCACACTCAATGAGTGGTAATTTAGTTGCAGACGCTTCTGCGGCTATCGGCGACACATCAATTACTGTTGATGACGGTAGTTTAATGCAAGTTGGCGACATACTAGAATTTGGAGATGCAGCTGCTGTACCTTCAACTGACGGTGCGCCTTCAGGACATTACTATAAAATAACTGCAATATCAACTCATGTATTAACAATCGCAAGATTCAATACTGCAACTGGTAAAACAGAAACAGGCGGTCTTAGACACGCAGTTGTTGATAATGCTAAAGTACTAAGACATTGGGAATATTACTTTCAATTTTCTACTCCACCAACTTCGACAGATGATGTCGTTGCTGCTGGCGGTTCATTAGATGAAATGCATATTGTAGTACTAGACGAAGATGGCGGAATTACAGGAACAGCTGGAGAAATCTTAGAAACATTTGAAGGCGTTTCACAGGCGTTTGATGGTAAGACTGATTCTGGTAATAGTAACTATTATGCTGATGTAATTTATAATCAATCAAAGTATGTGTATGTCATGGACCATGAAACTACACTTGCAAACGGTGGTAGTGCTAAGAAAGGTACAACTTTTGATAACGCTGCTGGAGATGCATTTGTTGTGAAATCTTACTCGCTTGCGAGTGGTACTGATGACTTTGCTGCTACTAACGCTGAGATTGCAACTGCATATGAGAAATTTGCTGATTCAGAAACAGTTGACTTAGCATTACTAATGTGTGGTCCTTCACAGACAGGCGATGACGCTACTGGCGACACAAAGGCAACTGCTGTTATGGATATTGCAACTGATAGAAAAGATTGTGTTGCATTTATTTCACCTGCAAGAACAGATGTTGTAGATGTTGCTAACGCAGTTACACAAACTCAAAATGTTGTAGGATTTGCTGATGGCTTGCCATCAACAAGTTATGCAGTAATCGATAGTGGTTACAAATACATGTATGACAAGTACAATGATGTTTACAGATATGTACCTCTTAACGGAGATACTGCTGGTCTTTGTGCAAGAACTGATAGTGTTGCAGATGCATGGTTTTCACCAGGCGGATTTAATCGTGGACAAATTAGAGGCGCAGTAAAACTTGCCTTTAATCCTAACCAAATACAAAGAGATGAACTCTACAAATCAAGAGTAAATCCAGTTGTTGCTTTCCCAGGACAAGGTACTGTGTTATTTGGCGATAAGACTGCTCAATCAAAACCAAGTGCGTTTGATAGAATCAATGTTCGCAGATTGTTCATTGTTCTTGAGAAAACAGTTTCTACGGCTGCTAAATTTCAACTATTTGAATTCAATGATGAATTCTCTAGGGCGAACTTTAGAAACTTAGTAGAACCATTCTTGAGAGATGTTCAAGGTCGTAGAGGTATTACAGACTTTCAAGTCGTATGTGATGCTTCTAACAATACAGGCGATGTTGTAGACAGAAACGAATTTAGGGCTGACATCTTTGTCAAACCTAATCGGTCTATTAACTTCATTCAACTTAACTTTGTCGCAACTCGTTCAGGCGTAGCCTTTTCTGAAGTTGCAGGCGCTTAATCTTAGAGGAGAACAATAATGCCAAACATTAATGAATTTAAATCTCGTCTTTCAGGCGGCGGCGCAAGAGCGAATCAGTTTAAGGTCACTATGACTTTTCCTGGTTACTCATCTGTTGGTGGAGAAACATCTGACTTATCTTATTTGTGTACTGCTACTTCAATTCCTGGTCAATCACTAGGAACTGTTGCTGTGCCATTTAGAGGTCGTGTATTAAACCTAGTAGGTGACAGAACATTCGCTCCGTGGTCAATGACTGTATTGAATGATACAGACTTTAAAATCTATCGTGGATTAGAAAGATGGATGAATGGTATGAATAATATGACTGATAATGAGGGATTAACAAATCCTAATAACTATCAAGTTGATATTAAAGTAGACCATTTAGACAGAAACGGTGCAACTCTAAAAACTTATATTTTAAGAGGCGCATTCCCAACCACTTTAGATGATATTTCATTGTCTGCTAGTGATAATGATTCAATCGAAACATTCGGTTGTTCATTTACTTATCAATACTTTGAAACAGATACAACTACATAATTTTTAACAAGTTATAAGGACAATATAATATGGCGAATTTACTTGGATTCCAAATAACTCGTAACA
>Ga0209374_1004211_pt1 | contig 10581 bp, 5 predicted proteins | sample SaaInlLV_DNA_10m_FD_184683 | JGI IMG/M metagenome (GOLD analysis project Ga0209374, IMG submission 184683) | Marine microbial communities from expanding oxygen minimum zones in the Saanich Inlet - SI075_LV_DNA_10m (SPAdes) (version 2) | ecosystem: Environmental > Aquatic > Marine > Unclassified ...
TATTGGAATTGAAATTAAAAATGAGATTTTTGCTGCCTCAGTTCTTTTAAAATTTAGAAATCTTGCGGCTGTAATAGCTATTCCAGATCTGCTCACACCAGGAAATAATGATAGAATTTGGAATAAACCAATAAGAATTGCAAATTTGATGGAAAAATGTTTTTTAATGTTATTTTTCAATTTAAATTTGTCACTTATATAAAGCAAAATCCCAAAAATTAATGTTGTCCAAGCTATAGTTTCTAAATTTCTAATTTTTTCTATCCCACCAGTTTGGACAAGAAAATAGCCAATTAACATAACTGGGATAGATGATATTAAAATTTTAAAAAAAAGAAGTTTGTTTTCATAAAAGTTTAAAATATCTTTATAGAAGTAAAGTGTTACAGCAATAAATGATCCAATATGTAAACTTACATCAATTGATAGACTTTGGTTTTCAAAATTAAAATATTCTGAGGTTAAAATAAGATGCGAAGAAGAACTTATAGGTATAAATTCCGCGATACCTTGTATTAGAGATAAAATAAATATTTCAATCACAAGAAAAAAGTAAATCTAAAGCTTGTTTTTTTATTGGCAATTTTGAATGCATATCAGGTATGCATAAAATGACATTAATTTTTTAAGGTTTTTATAATATAGGTAATTATTATTGACCTTTATTACCTATCAATCTTAATAATCATAACTAAATTAACTTATTATGGTAAAAAAAATGCTTAAATTTGTAGACCTCAAACAAGAAACACCTGAAAAAAGAAATACAAATAAAAGAAAAGGTGATTTCAATGAAATTTATAAAGATTATATAACTAATAAAGCTACAGAACAGTCTAGCAGATGCTCTCAATGCGGAGTTCCATTTTGCCAAATTCACTGTCCATTAAGTAATAATATTCCAGATTGGCTAAAATTAACTGCCGAAGGTCGTTTAAAAGAAGCTTATGAGGTGTCGCAAAGCACTAACAATATGCCAGAGGTATGCGGTAGAATCTGCCCTCAAGATAGGCTGTGCGAAGGAAATTGTGTAATTGAACAATCCGGTCACGGAACAGTTACAATAGGATCAATAGAAAAATATATTACAGATACAGCTTGGGAAAAAGGTTGGGTAAAACCATTTAAGATTAAAAGAGAACTTAAACAAACTGTTGGAATAATAGGTGCTGGTCCAGCAGGAATGGCTTGCGCTGAAGAACTTAGAAAATCAGGTTACCAAGTTACGATTTATGATAGATACGATAGACCTGGGGGTCTTTTAATTTATGGTATCCCAAATTTCAAATTAGAGAAATATGTTGTTGAACGAAGAACAAAATTGTTGAAAGAAACAGGTATTAAGTTTGTTCAGAACTTTGAAGTTGGAAAAGATAAAACTTTATATGAACTTAAAGAGGCTCACGATGCAATACTAATTGCAACAGGAGTCTATAAAGCTAGAGAAATAGATATACCCGGCCACAATCTTCAAAATATTTTTCCTGCGATGGATTTTTTAACTGCATCTAACAGAAAAGGTTTGGGAGACAAAGTTAAATTGTTTGATGATGGCACTTTAAACGCAGAAGGGAAAAATGTTGTTGTAATTGGTGGTGGAGATACTGCTATGGACTGTGTGAGAACATCAGTGAGACAAAAAGCTAAATCAGTAAAATGCTTATACAGGCGTGATCGGGAAAATATGCCAGGATCTGCAAGAGAAGTAGGAAATGCAATTGAAGAAGGAGTAGAATTTGTTTGGTTATCAAGCCCAAAAACTTTTATTGGAACAAACAAAATTGAAGCAGTGGAAGTAAATAAAATGAAACTAGGCGAACCCGATTCATCAGGTAGAAGAAGACCAGAAATTGATAAAGGATCTGAATATAAGATACAAGCAGATCTTGTAATTAAATCTTTAGGATTTGATCCCGAAAATTTACCAAATTTGTTTAACGCTAAAGAACTAGTGGTTTCACAATGGGGAACTTTAAAAATTGATTTAAAATCAATGCAAACTAATTTAGACGGAATATTTGCAGCAGGAGATATTGTAAGAGGGGCATCACTCGTGGTTTGGGCGATCAGAGATGGTAGAGATGCCGCTGCTCAAATTGAAAAATATTTACAATTAAAAGAAGATAAAAACAAATCAGTAGTAGCAGCATAATTTTTATGAAAAATTATAAAAAAAATAAAAAAATTTTAGAAAAAAGTTTTAATTATTCTCCTGAGATGGAACATGACGCATGTGGAGTGGGTTTGATTGCATCTACCAATGGAAAAAAATCTAGAAAAATTGTTGAATATGGCATTGAGGCACTAAAAGCTATTTGGCACAGAGGAGCTGTAGACGCAGATGGAAAATCTGGTGATGGAGCAGGGATTCAAATAGAAATAGCGCCTGATTTTTTTAAAGAAAAAATATCAGCAACCGGACACACTCTTGATGAAAGTAAAAGAATTTGTGTGGGAATGGTTTTTCTTCCAAGAACAGATTACTCCGAACAAGAAAAATGCAGAGAAATTATCGAGTCAGCTCTATTAGATGAAAACTATTATATATATGGGTGGAGACAAGTGCCAATTAACTCTAGTGTATTAGGTAAAACAGCTGATCAAAATCGTCCAGAAATTGCTCAAGTAATGTTTAAAAAAAATGAAACATTGCATACCAACGATCTCGAAAGAGATTTGTTTGAGACAAGAAAAAAAATTGAAAAAGTTGCCAGGGACAAACAAATAAGGGACTTTTACATCTGTTCATTTAGCTCAAGGTCCATTGTTTATAAAGGTATGTTTTTAGCTGAAATGCTATCTGAGTTTTACCCTGATCTTAATGATGAAAAACTAACTTCAAGATTTGCAATTTTTCATCAAAGATACTCCACCAATACTTTCCCTAGTTGGGATCTAGCTCAACCTTTTAGAACTTTAGCGCACAATGGAGAAATAAATACAGTTAAAGGAAATATAAACTGGATGAAAATTCATGAGCAGGATATGTCTAGTCCACTTTTTAAAGATGTTAAAAATTTAAAACCAGTTATCCGAAGCTCTTCTGACTCAGGTGCTCTCGATAATGTCTTTGAACTTTTAACTCACTCAGGAAAATTAGCACCATTAATTAAATTAATGATGATTCCAGACTCATGGTCAAAAAGAAGTAAAACAGTTCCAAAAAACCATCAAGATTTATTTAATTTTCTTAATAGTACGATAGAACCCTGGGATGGTCCAGCCGCTATTTGTGCGACTGATGCTAAGTGGGTTTTGGCTTCTTCAGATAGAAATGGGTTAAGGCCACTTAGGTATTCCATAACCTCTGATGATTTATTTTTTGCAGGATCAGAAACTGGAATGATTAAAATTCCAGAGGATAAAATTATTGAGAAAGGAAAACTCGGTCCTGGTCAAATAATAGCTATTGATTTAAAAAAAGGAAAATTATTCAAGGATAAAGAAATAAAAGATCTTTTAGCTAAAGATTATAAAAAATATAATAAGCAAATAATAGATTTAGACAAAAAAATTTCATCTGATAATGAAAAACCAAATTTTTTAAATGAAGAATTAAGAAAACGTCAGTACTTGTCTGGATTAAGCATTGAGGATTTAGAGTTGATACTTCATCCAATGGCGGAGGAAGGTAAAGAAGCATCGGGTTCAATGGGCGATGATACACCTGTTGCAGTTTTATCGAGTCATTTCAGACCTGTGTCACATTATTTTAGACAAAACTTTAGCCAAGTTACCAACCCGCCAATCGACTCATTGAGAGAAAATAAAGTAATGAGTTTAAAAACAAGATTTGGAAACCTAGGTAATATTTTAGATTTTGATAATCTTACAGAAGAAAATATTTACGTTTTAGATAGCCCAGTGCTTACTAATTCACAATTCACAAAATTTAAAAAATTTTTTGCAAAGAAAATGAAAGTTATCGACTGTACTTTTGATATTGAAAAATCTCTTAAAGATAGAATTGATTCGATTAAAGAAGAAGCAGAAACGGCTGTTAGACAAGGAAGCACCTGCTTAGTTTTATCTGATAAAAATATATCAAACAAAAAAGCGAGCATACCTAGCATATTAACTGTAGGAGCAGTTCATTCCCATTTAGTAAAGCATGGTTTAAGGGGTTACTGTTCTTTAAACGTTGAATGTTCTGACGCAATGGATACGCATTCGTTCGCCATTTTAATTGGAGTTGGCGCTACAACTGTTAACCCATATTTAGCAATAGACAGTATTTACCAAAGATTTGAAAAAAAATTATTTGGTCAATCAGATTTTAAAACTTGTGTAAATAAATTTAAGAAATCAATTGATGCCGGCCTCCTAAAAATAATGTCAAAGATGGGAATATCAGTAATTAGCTCTTATAGAGGGGGATGTAATTTCGAAGCAGTGGGTTTAAGCAGAGCAATAGTATCAGACTATTTTCCTGGCATGTCCTCAAGAATTTCAGGAATAGGGATAATTGGAATTGAGAAAAAGATTAAAGAACTTCATGAAAAATTTAATACTAAAAACGTATTTACCTTACCTATCGGCGGCCTATATAGATTTAGAAAAAGTGGCGAAGATCACCAGTATCAAGGTAAATTGATCCATTTGTTGCAAAGCGCTGTTGGCAGCGGATCTTATGAATTATATAAAAAGTATTCAGCTGGAATTCATAACCTGCCTCCTATTAATATAAGAGACTTACTTGAATTTAAAAAAAAGAATAACCCAATTAGTATTGACGAAGTAGAACCAATCGAAGAGATTTTGAAAAGATTTGGAAGCGGAAGTATGTCCCACGGCGCATTATCAGCAGAGGCTCATGAAACTCTAGCGATGGGAATGAATAGAATTAAAGGAGCATCTTGTAGTGGTGAAGGTGGAGAAGATGCTAAAAGATTTAAAACTTTACCTAATGGAGATAGTGCAAATTCAAGAGTGAAGCAAATAGCATCTGCTAGATTTGGCGTGACCGTTGATTATTTAAACAATGCCAACGAAATAGAAATCAAGATTGCTCAAGGAGCAAAGCCAGGTGAAGGGGGACAACTTCCAGGTTTTAAAGTTACCGAGGAAATAGCAAGACTGAGACATTCGACGCCAGGAGTTACTTTAATATCTCCACCTCCACACCATGATATTTACTCGATAGAAGATCTGGCACAACTTATCTACGATTTAAAACAAATTAATCCTGGTGCAAGAGTGGGAGTTAAATTAGTTGCATCAACTGGAATAGGAACAATAGCAGCAGGAGTTGCTAAGGCAAAAGCAGATATTATTTTAATTTCGGGTCATTCAGGCGGAACTGGCGCTAGTCCTCAAACTAGTATTAAATATGCAGGTATACCTTGGGAGATGGGTTTAACAGAAGCAAACCAAATTCTTACCTTAAATAATTTAAGACATAACGTTACTTTAAGAACCGATGGCGGACTTAAAACTGGTCGAGATATTGTGATGGCTGCAATGATGGGAGCTGAAGAATATGGTATGGGAACATCTTCTTTAGTTGCGATGGGATGCATCATGGTAAGGCAATGTCATTCAAATACATGTCCAGTTGGAGTTTGTAGCCAGGACGAAGCTTTACGAGAAAAATTTACAGGTACACCGGAGAAAGTTGTAAATCTATTTAAATTTGCCGCAACTGAAGTTAGAGAAATTCTTGCTTCTCTAGGTTTTAAGTCAATTAATGAAATTATCGGAAGAACAGATTTATTAACTCAAGTAAACAAGGGTGCATCAAATTTAGATGATTTAGATTTAAATCCTTTATTAGTTCAAGCAGACCCAGGTGAAAATCTACGATACTGTAAAGATAAACATATTAATAAAGTTCCAGACACTTTAGATGAAAAGATTTGGTCTGATATAAAAGATAAAATTAAGCCTGAGTCAGATAACGAATTCAATTACGAAATTGAAAATACATCAAGATCTGTTGGAACAAGGTTATCTCATCATATATATAAAAAATTTGGCAACAACAAATTAGAAGAAAATACAGTTCATATAAAATTAGAAGGATCCGCGGGACAGTCTCTTGGTGCTTTTTTAACTAAAGGGATTAAACTTACAGTCGAAGGTGATTGCAATGATTACGTCGGAAAAGGATTGTCTGGAGGGACTATCGTTGTATACCCTTCTTCTAAGAGTTCTTTAGTTTCTAATGAAAATACAATTATTGGAAATACAGTTCTATATGGAGCAACCTCTGGAAAATTATTTGCTTCGGGACAAGCTGGAGAGAGATTTGCAGTTAGAAACTCTGGAAGCTTTTCAGTAGTAGAAGGATGTGGAGCTCATGGGTGTGAATACATGACCGGAGGAACAGCCATAATATTAGGAGAAGTAGGTGATAATTTTGGAGCAGGCATGACAGGGGGAATGGCCTTTGTTTATGATAAAAAAAATACCTTTGAAAATTTTGTCAATCCAGCTTCAATAATTTGGCAAGAAATTGAAACAGATTACTGGAAGTCTTTTTTAAAAGATAGCTTGAATACATTTGTCAAAGAAACAAACTCGAAAATAGGAAAAATCATATTGGATAATTTCAAAGGTGAACTTAAAAATTTTAAACAAATTTGCCCTATTGAAATGTTAGACAAATTAAAAAATCCTATAAGCTTAAAAACTAGCGTTAAGAAAGCAAGTTAAATGAACACTATAAAAGTTTTTTGCTTTGGATTTGGCCAAGTCGCAAAACATTTTGTAAAAAAAATAATCAGCCAAAACCTGACTCTAGAATTGAGTGTAACTTCAAGACAAGAGACTCACCAAGAAGTTTTTGAAGAAATAAATTTTACCTCTTATGAGTTTGAAAACGATAAGTTTGATGAAAATATTAATTTTAAAATAAAAGAAGCAGATTATATTTTGGTTTCTATCCCTCCAATTTCTGGTGAAGATATTGTAATTAAAAATTTTAAAGATCCATTAAAAAACACAAATGCGAAATGGATAACATATTTGTCTGCTACAAGCGTGTATGGAGATCACAACGGTGAATGGGTTAATGAAAAAAGCGAAACAAAACCTTCGACTTTGAATGGAAAAAATAGACTAAAAGCAGAAAATGATTGGCGAGTATTTTCAAAAGAGAATAATTTACCTTTACAAATTTTTAGATTATCTGGAATTTATTCTAAGCAAAATAATATTCTAAAAAGACTTAAAACTGGTCAAGCAAAAATTATAAAAAAAGAAAAACATTTTTTTTCAAGAATTCACGTTGAAGATATCGCTAATATTTTATTTATTTCTTTGAAAAAATTTAAAACAAATGAGATTTTTAATATTTCTGATGATCAGCCAGCATCCCAAGAAGAAGTAGCCGTATATGGTGCTTTATTACTAAAAATGAATAAACCAAATCCTTTAAAGATAGAGGATTTAGAGGAAGGAATGTTAAAAGATTTTTATAAAGAGTCAAAAAAAGTTGATAACAAAAAAATAAAAAATTTTTTTAATTATCAATTTATTTATCCAAGCTACAAAGAGGGTTTAGATAATATTGTTAACGATTTTATTTAATGATCTTGTAATTATTTTTAATTGTTTTGTATTAGATAAGCTATGATCTCCATTTTTAACTACTATTAATTTTTTTTTAGCTTTGCTAAAAACCGACAAAACATATCTAGAGAATTTTACTGGGACGACTTCATCTTTTTTTCCGTGCAACATTGTAACGTGAATTTTAGAATTAATTTTTTTATTTAAAATTTTATTTTTTCTTCCATCTTTTATTAATTGATAAGTAATTGGATATTCATATTCACCACTTTTAATTAGTGTTTTGCCTTTAGTGGTTAACTCGGATTTAATTTTATTATTAAACTTATTCCACATTAATCTTGTTAAAAATTCAGGTGCAGAACCTATTCCAACAAATCCTACAATTTGCTTTTTGAAGAATTTAAAAAGATTAAGGCTAATCCATGACCCCATGCTTGAACCGACCAAAATAAAATTATTTTTTTTAACTATTTTTTTTATTCCAATTTTTGCGTCGTTAGTCCATTTACTGATGTTACCATCAGTAAACTTACCAGATGATTTTCCATGACCTGAATATTCAAGCGCCAAAAAACCTAATTTATTTTTTTTCGCAAAACGAAGAAGCGTTTGAGGTTTTTTTCCCTCAATATCAGACATAAATCCATGTAAAAAAACAATATAAAGTTTTTTTTTAAAGTAATTTTCAATAAATCTGAGTTTTTTTGACTTTGATAATTTTAAATTTTTGAATTTTTTCATATAAAAATATTTAAGTGCTATTATATAACAATTAACATGACTACTAAATTAAATGTTCTTCAAGTTATACCTAAGCTTGGTTATGGCGGAGCAGAAACAGGTTGTTATGATATCGCTCATTTTCTTTCAGAGAATGATTGCGGGTCATTTTTAGCTACTTCTGGTGGAGAACTATTAAAATTTGTTAAAAAAGATAAAGTAAAATTATTTAGGCTACCTGTTCATTCTAAAAATCCTTTTCTAATATTATTTAATACTTTGGTTTTAATTCTTTACATTATTATATTTAAGATAAATATTATTCACGCTAGAAGCAGAGCTCCTGCATGGTCATGCTATTTTGCATCTATAATAACAAGAAGAGTTTTTGTAACTACATTTCATGGAACTTATAATTTTAAAAGCAATATAAAAAAATTTTATAATAGCATTATGCTTAGAGCAAAACTAACTATTGCTGGATCAAATTTTATATTTAGCCATATAAATGAAAATTATAGTGAATATTTAGGTGGAGCAAATAAACTAAAAGTAATTTTCAGAGGTATAAATGTAGACTATTTCAATTCAAAGAACATATCGGTTCTTAAACAAGAAAAACTTAAACAGGAATGGGATCTATCTTCAAATAAATTTACTATTCTTTTGCCAGGAAGACTAACTTACTGGAAAGGACAAGAAAAATTTATCGAGTCATTAAATATATTAATTGAAGATTATAATGTTGCTAATTTTCAAGCAATAATACTCGGGTCGGATCAAGGTAGAAAAGTTTATTCAAAAAAATTAATTAATCTTGTTGAGAGGTATAATTTGAACAAAAAGGTAAAATTTATTCAACATTGCAAAGAGATGCCTTTAGCTTACTCTTTAGCAGACGTTATAGTTTCATCATCTGTAGAGCCAGAGGCATTTGGTAGAGTTTCAGTAGAAGCCCAAGCAATGGGAAAGCCAATTATTGCAAGCGATATCGGTGGGTCAAAAGAAACGGTAATTAATAAAAAAACTGGTTTTTTGTATAATCATGATGATCCAAGAGAACTTGCTAAAAGTTTAAATACTGTTATTCAATTATCATCAGATGAATTGAAATCTATAGGAAATGAAGGTAGAAAAAATATTATCAAAAAATTTGATGTTGAAATAATGTGTCAATCTAATTTAAAAGAATATAAAAAATTAATTAAAAATTAATGCCACAAATTCAATTATTAGACGGAAAAAAAATAAATTTTGAAAAATCTATTACTGGTTTTGATTTAACAAAAAAAATTAGTAAATCGCTCGAGAAAGTTGCATTGATAATGGAAGTTGATGGTGATTTAAAAGATCTGAGCCATCAAATTACTAAAGACGCAAAGGTAAGAATTATTACTCCTAATGATAAAGAAGGTTTAGAAGTAATAAGACATGATGCTGCTCATATTCTAGCAATGGCAGTCCAAGAACTTTATCCAGGCACTCAGGTTACAATTGGCCCAGTAATAGACAATGGATTTTACTATGACTTTTCAAGAAAAGAGCCTTTTACCGAAGAAGACTTAAAAAAAATTGAAAAAAAAATGGGTGAGATAGTTGACCGTGACGAAAAAACCCATCGAGAGGTTTGGAAAAGAGATGATGCAATTGAACATTTTTTAAAAATAGGAGAAAAATATAAAGCAGAAATTATAGAGAGCATACCCTCCAATGAGGAGGTCTCCATTTATCATCATGGCAGATGGCATGATTTGTGCAGAGGCCCCCACTTAGCTTCGACTGGAAAAATAGGTAAAGCTTTCAAGCTTACAAAAGTTTCAGGAGCGTATTGGAGAGGAGACTCTAATAATGAGATGCTTCAAAGAATTTATGGAACATGTTGGAGTTCTAAAAAAGAACTAGATGATTATCTAAATAGATTGGAAGAAGCTGAAAAGCGAGATCACAGAAAATTGGGAAAAGAAATGGACTTGTTTCATTTTAGAGAAGAAAGTCCAGGTGCCGTATTTTGGCACGAGAAAGGCTGGTTATTATTTCAGAGATTAGTTGAGTACATGAGAGCAAAACAAAGACTTGCTGGTTACAAAGAAATTAATACTCCTGAGCTTTTAGATAAAACTCTTTGGGAAAAATCAGGACATTGGGATAAATTTGGAGAACACATGTTTACGTCTGAAACTCCTGATGAAAAAACTTTTGCAGTTAAACCTATGAATTGTCCTGGCTGTGTTCAAATATTCAACCAAGGTTTAAAAAGTTATAGAGACTTGCCGTTAAAATTATCTGAATTTGGCAAAGTGCACAGATACGAACCATCTGGAGCTTTACATGGATTATTAAGAGTTA
>Ga0209374_1004229_pt1 | contig 10554 bp, 10 predicted proteins | sample SaaInlLV_DNA_10m_FD_184683 | JGI IMG/M metagenome (GOLD analysis project Ga0209374, IMG submission 184683) | Marine microbial communities from expanding oxygen minimum zones in the Saanich Inlet - SI075_LV_DNA_10m (SPAdes) (version 2) | ecosystem: Environmental > Aquatic > Marine > Unclassified ...
TAAACTATTTTATTAGAAGTTTCTATATAAAGATACTAAAACACCCTGAACTTTTACTCTATCTGGGCCAAATATTTTGGTTTCATAATTTCTATTTGCGCTTTCAAGTGCTACAGTTTTGCCTTTTCTTCTAATTCTTTTAAGCATTGCCTCATGCTCATCTATTAAAGCTACAACAATTTTTCCATTATCAGCTGTATCAGTTCTTTTAATAATTACTGTGTCTCCTTCATTGATACCTGCTTCAATCATAGAATCTCCTTGAACTTTAAGCCCAAAATATTGGCCATTCTTTTCTAGATTACTTGGAAGTGGTATTCTAGCAACCTCATTTTGAATTGCTTCTACTGGAGTTCCAGCAGCAATCTTACCTAGAACAGGTATTTCAATTTCATCTGCATTAGTTGTATCGTTGTCCAATCCACCCTTAATAACACTAGGTGAAAAGCTATTGTAAATATCATTTGCCGAAGCTGTCTCAGGTAGTTTTATAACTTCTAGAGCTCTTGCTTTGTGGGCTAATCTTTTAATAAACCCTCTCTCTTCTAAAGCGCTTATTAATCTATGAATTCCTGACTTTGATTTTAAATTTAAAGAATCTTTCATCTCCTCGTATGAAGGTGAAACACCTGAAGCTCTCAACTTTTTGTTGATAAATAAAAGCAAGTTTTTTTGTTTTTTTGTAAGCATAAGAACAAATATCGTACAAATAATGTTCTATAAAAGTTCTTATTAATTAACAATAGCTAAATAAGTAAGTAAAATAGGGGTTAATTTGACTTTAAAACTGAAAATATAGAATTTTCTGATAAATTTTTTAAAAGTGATTCTCCTATTAAAAAAGTTTTAATAGAGGTTTTATTTTTCAAATCTAAAAGTTCATCTTTTGTTTTAATTCCACTTTCAGAAATTAAAGGTCCTTGGTGTTTAGCAAGTACATTATGAATATCGTAGGTTGTATTAATATCAGTCATTAGTGTTTTTAAGTTTCTATTATTAATTCCAATTAAAGCATCTTTAAAATTCAAAGATTTTTCTGCTTCTTCTACAGTGTGCACTTCAACAATAACTGACATATTATATTTTAATGCTTCTTCATATAATTCATGAGCCAAATCATCTGATACACCTGCAAGAATAATTAAAATTGCATCAGCTCCATAACTTTTAGCCAATGGTATTTGAAATTTATCAATAAAAAAATCTTTACATAAAATTGGTAAATTAAATTGTTGTTTAATTTTACTAATATGAATTAAATTTCCTAAAAAAAAATCTTCTTCTGTAAGAACTGATAAGCAAGTTACTTTATTTTCATAATAAATTTTTGCAATTTCAACTGGATTGTAATCATTTATAATTACACCTGCAGATGGGCTAGCTTTCTTAATTTCAGCTATTATTGAAATTTTGTCACATATTGTATTATTTTCAATTTTTTCTTTAAAATTAATATAAGAGTTATTTTTATCTATAATTTCATTTAAAGAATCTAAGCTAGTTGATTTTTTTAATAAATCTATTCTTTCTATTTTTTTTTTAATTATATTATTTAATATATTTTCAGACATTTCGAATTTTTTCTAAATGAGAGTAGGGTTTGCCAGATAAAATAAATTCTCTTGAAAAATTATAAGCATCTAAAAAGTTTGTAAACTTTTCACTAACTATTAATCCAGCAGCTGCATTTAAACAAACAGCTTTTGAAAAATCATTATCTTTACCTTTAAAAATTTCAATCATTTTATTAGCATTAAAATTAGCATCATCACCAATTAAATTATCGAATTTATCTGCATTAACATTAAGAGACTTTGGATCAATTGTAATTTCAGATATCTCCCCATTTTTTAATTGAATTACATTTGTATTTGCATAAGGGGATATCTCATCCAAACCATCTTCACTGTTTACAATCCATGCAAATTTAATATTCAAATTTCGAAGTCCTTCTGCAAATATCTTTAGTAATTTTTTATCAAAAACACCAACAACTTGTCTATCAACTAAAGCTGGGTTGCTTAATGGACCGATCATATTAAAAATAGTTCTTTTGCCAATTTTCTTTCTAACAGGACCAACAAATCTCATTGCACTGTGATAATTGGGAGCAAACATAAAACCAAAGTTATTATTATTGATCTCTTTTTCTATATCATTTGGCTCAAGATCTATTTTAATTTTAAGAGCCTCTAAAACATCACCAGAACCACATTTTGATGATACGGCTTTATTACCGTGTTTAGCTACTTTTGTACCCATACTGGCCAACAGTAAAGCAGAAGCAGTTGAAATATTTAGAGTATTCATGCCGTCTCCACCAGTTCCACAGGTATCAACACAATCGGCAACGTTTACTCTTTTTGATTTTTCTCTAAGGACATAAACACCTCCTGCTATTTCATCTGAAACTTCACCTTTTTCAGAGAGCAGGGTTAAAAAGTTATAAATCTCTTCTTCATTAGCTTTTCCAGTCATTAATAATTCAAAGGCAGATTTACTTTCTGCAAAAGTTAAATCTTGTTTTTTTCTTAATTTCTCTAGAATTTGTTTCATAGATTAATAATTAATAAAGTTTTTTAATATTTTTATTCCTAATTTAGTTTTAATACTTTCTGGATGAAATTGAACACCATGAATGTTGTATTCTTTATGCATAATAGCCATAATAATCCCATCATTAGTTTCAGCAGTGATTTTAAGTTGATTAGATAGAGTTTTTTTATCAATAATTAAACTATGATATCTAGTCGCCTCAAAATTTAAGGGTAGATTTTTTAAAATTCCAACTTTTTTGGACTTTATTCTGCTAGTTTTGCCATGCATAACTTTTTTTGCTTGAATTATTTTTGAACCAAAAACTTGGCCAATTATTTGATGCCCCAAACAAACACCCAAAATTGGTATTTGCTTATAAAGTGATTTAACAATGTTAATACAATTGCCAGATTGATTTGGGTTACCTGGTCCAGGGGAAATTACAATCCTATCATATTTTTTTTTGATAATTTCTTTAACATTAATTTTATCATTTCTAACAACATCAACATTTACCTTTAATGATGAAAGATAATGATAGAGATTAAATGTAAAGCTATCATAGTTATCTATTAGTAAAAGTTTCATTATCTTAATGCGCTTAGTAATGCTTTCGCTTTGTTTATAGTTTCTTCATATTCTTTTATTGGATTACTATCAGCAACTATACCAGCACCAGCTTGCACATAAAATTTATCATTCTTTGCTATAGCTGTTCGAAGAGCAATGCAGGTGTCAAATTCCCCATTCGAAGAAAAGTAGCCGATGCCTCCAGCATAAACTTTTCGTTTTGATGTTTCTAATTCATCAATAATTTCCATTGCTCTTATTTTAGGCGCTCCAGAAACAGTACCAGCAGGAAAACCAGCAAGTAAGGTTTTAAATTTACTGAATTTTTTATTATATATTCCAATTACATTTGAAACTATATGCATAACGTGGGAATATTTTTCAATTATAAAACTTTCTGTAACTTTAATTGAATTAATTTTAGAGACTTTACCCGCATCATTTCTTCCAAGATCTAATAACATTAGATGTTCTGAAAGTTCCTTTTTATCATTTAATAAATCTTTTGCTAAAAAGTTATCTTCTTTTACATCTTTGCCTCTTGGTCTAGTGCCAGCTATTGGTCTGACAGTTATCTTATTATCTCTAAGTCTAACCAAGATTTCAGGACTCGCACCAATTATTTGAAAATCTGTAAAATTAAAAAAATACATAAATGGAGAAGGGTTTGTATTTCTTAATTTTTTATAAATATCTAATGGACTTTTAGATAATTTTGCCTCAAATCTTTGACTTAAGACAACCTGAAATATATCTCCAAGCTTAATATACTTCTTAGCCCTTGTAATCATGGCTAGAAACTTGTTTTTTGAAGTATTAGATTTAACTTTAAAATTAGAAAATGATGTTCTTTGTGGTGAAGTCTTTTTAAAGGAAGACTCCATTAATAATCTTTCAATATCTTCTTTAATCCTTAAATATACTTTTTTATAGTTTGATATTTTTTTATCTTTAAAGACATTCACTATGTAGAAAATCTTTTTTTTTAGATTATCATGAATAATTACAGTTTGAGGCCTTAACAATCTAACATCTGGCAATTTTAAATCATCCTTACATTTGTTAGGTATTTTTTCTATATATCTAATTGAGTCATAAGAAAAATAACCAGAAATTAAAGAACAAATAGGAGGAAGGCTGGTGGGTGTTTTAAAATTAAAACTTTCAATTATTTTTTCTATTATTTTATCTGGCGAACCTTTAATTCTTTTTTTAGATTTATCTTCAATTAGATAAGATCTATCATTATTAAATTCCCAAATTTTATCAGGATTTTTACCAAATATTGTATATCTTCCTTTTATTTTTCCTTTCTCAACTGACTCAAAAATAAAGCTATTTTTTTCAACAAGAAAATTTTCAATTAAATTTAAAATTTCAGTGTCATCATTTATCTTTCTAGAGACAAAAAGTACTTGATTTATTTTTTTTTGGTGCTGGCGCTTAAATTCAGAAAGGCTTTTATTGAGCATTATTTAAAATAATTTTTAACTCGGTCAACAGCTGAGTCATTTACAACAACATCATATTTAGTATTTAAAAAGAAATCATATGATTTTAAGATACTATTTTTGTTTTGAGCACTTTCTTCAATAGATGCATTGGCAAACTCTTTTGACTTGAAATCAACATTGTTTATATCGAAACCTAGTGTTTGAGCTAAATATATATTGTTTTTGCTGTCTGCAACTAAAGTAAAAGTTTTAAGTGGCAAAGAATATAAAACTTTAATTGAATTGATTTCAAATTTTTTATCATCTTTTATTGAATTTAATTTAATTTTTTCAATCTTATTAGAACCTAATTTTAAAAAGGAATTTTGATCAAATTCTTTTTTGTTAATTTTATCTAAAATATTTTTATTGAATTCATATTTTTCTTTTTCAAATAAAAGATTTGTGATTTGTTTTCTAAATTTTTCATCTTTGTTGTCTGGTAATTTTGAATTTAATTCAGATATATTATATAATGTGTAATTATCATTATATTCAATAATATCTATTTTATTTTTTCTTGAATTATAAATTAGATTTTTTATATCCTCTTTGTTATCTAAATTAATATAGTCAACCACGTTATTAGCTTTTAAATTAAACTCTTTTATAATTTGTGAAAAATTAATATTTTTTGAAACTTGATTTTCAATGGCATCAATTTTATCAAAAAAAGCTTGATTGAATTCACTTAATCCAGTCAAATTTTTAGGATTTAGATCCACATACTCAAAATTAATGTAATCTTGTACAAGCTTATCTGAGTTTTCAGTAATAAAATCATTTATATCAATATCAGTAAATTCATCTTTTTTTTTATAAAATAAATTTAAATCGATAAAATCAATCTCTAATTTACTATTTTGTTCTTTATAAAATTTATCTATTAAAAAATTAGGTGTCTTGGTGCCTCCACTAATATAAGTAAAAAGTTGTTTTTGTAATTCATTATTTTTTAATTTGCTTTCAAAAGCTGGAGCAGATGAATTGTTTGTTAGTAAAAATTTTTCATATAAGGTTCTTTGAAAATTACCATCATCATCCATAAAATTTTTGTTGGATTTAATTTTTTCTACAATGATCTGTTTGGAGACAGAAAGACTCAAATCATTTATCTCTAGATCCAATAATGTAGTTGAGACCAATGTGGACAAAAGTTCCTCAATAATACCGTTATCAATATTGTTTTTTATTACTTGATTGCTTAATCCAGATTGGTTTAAATAATCAACATAGTTTTGTGTAGAAATTTTAGTACTATTAATCTTAGCAATATTATTTTGATTGCTGGTGTTAAAACCACCACCAAATCCTCCAAAGCCAAATGCAATAATAATGACAATTATTAATACTAAGCCACCAATTTTTTTCTTTGTAAGATTTTTAAAAGTACTAATCATTGCTTTATATATTTATTGAACTAAAATAAATCTATAGATTAATTCTTTCATTATGACAAATAAATATATGTATTTTGTAGCAAACTGGAAAATGTATGGAAGCCTATCTTCGCTAAATTCATTGAATAAAGTTATTAAATTTTCAAAATCAAAAGACATCAAGAAAGGTAGATTGATTTATTGTCCTCCATTTACTTTGATTGACGCATTTTCAAAAAAATTCAAAAATTGTCAAATAGGTATTGGTGGTCAAAATTGTCATGAAGATGATGATTATGGACCTTATACAGGCTCTATCAATTCACGTATGTTAAAAAATATTGGTGCACAATTTGTAATCATTGGTCATTCCGAAAATAGAGCTGAGGGCGAGACTGATAAAGTTATCAATGTTAAAATTAAAAGTGCCCTTAAATCAAAATTAAAAGTCATTTTTTGTATTGGTGAAACTTTAAAAGAAAAAAAACAAAAAAAAACAAAATCAACTTTATCTAAACAAATTCATTTTGGATTAAAAAATATTAAAAACAAATCAAACATATTTATTGCTTATGAACCCATTTGGTCTATAGGAAGTGGAGTCATTCCAACTCACAAGGATCTTTTTGAGACAATTAAGTTTATTAAGAATAAATTTAGAGATAAGCCCCAAAGAGTTTTATATGGAGGCTCTGTAAATCCTAAGAATATTATTAATCTTAAAAAAGTTAATAATCTTGATGGTTTTTTAGTTGGTGGAGCATCACAAAGTGCTAAAAAATTTATTGATATAGTTAAAAAAACGTATAGTTAAACGCAATGGAAAATATTCTTCTAGTAGTAAATCTTATACTAGCTTTTATTTTGGTTCTTTTAATACTTACTCAAAAATCAGAGGGTGGAGCTTTAGGTATTGGAATGTCTCAAGATAATTTTATGCTTTCAAGATCTGCAGGTAATTTCATGAGCAAAGCAACAGCAATTGTTGCGACTCTTTTTATAGTTTGTAGCCTCTTACTTACTATTATATCTCGGAGTGAGCTTACTCCAACTTCTTCTGTACTAGATGTAATTGAGGAAAAATCTGACGATACACCGTCGATTCCAGAAAATAACAATTAAGTCTTTTCAATTAATCAAATAATCGCTATAAGATAATTCCATGGCGCGATTTATATTTGTCACTGGCGGCGTGGTTTCCTCTCTTGGTAAAGGTCTCTCTTCTGCATCTCTTGCTTATTTATTACAATCTAGAGGTTACAAAGTTCGTTTAAGAAAATTAGACCCATATTTAAATGTAGATCCAGGAACAATGAGTCCGTTTCAACATGGGGAAGTGTTTGTAACAGATGATGGTGCTGAAACTGATTTAGATTTAGGTCATTATGAGAGATTTTCTGGAGTAACTGCAAAGAAAACAGACAATATTACAACTGGAAAAATTTATAGTGATGTTCTTAAAAAGGAAAGAAAAGGACAGTATCTTGGAAAAACTGTTCAGGTTATTCCCCACATCACTGATAGAATTAAAGAGTTTATTAAATATGACACTACCAAAGAAGATTTTGTAATTTGCGAAATAGGAGGCATAGTAGGTGATATTGAAAGCCTTCCATTTGTAGAAGCTATAAGACAATTTTCTAACGATGTTGGAAAGAAAAATTCATTATTTATTCATTTAACACTAGTACCTTATTTAAAAGCATCAGACGAAATTAAAACAAAACCAACTCAACACTCTGTCAAAGAACTAAGAAGTATTGGTATTCAACCTGATATTATAATTTGCAGATCAGAAAGACCTATCCCTTTAGAACACAGAAAAAAGATATCCTTGTTCTGTAATGTTGATATTAGAAATGTAATTGAAACCGTTGATGTAAAAACAATTTATGAAGCACCAATTAGTTTTGCAAAAGAAAAATTAGATGTTCAGGTTTTAAATCATTTTAAACTAAAATCTAAAAGATCTAATAACTTAGTACCATGGAAAAAAATAACCAAAGTTACCCTAAATACAAAGAGACAAGTTGATATTGCAATTATTGGAAAATATGTTGAATTAAAAGATGCTTATAAATCTTTAGATGAAGCACTTACTCATGGAGGTATTACTAATAATCTTAAAGTTAATTTAGTAAGAATTGATTCTGAAAAACTAAAAGTTTCACAAATTAAAGATAAACTAAAAGATGTTTCAGGAATTTTAATTCCAGGAGGTTTTGGTAAAAGAGGAACAGAGGGAAAAATTGAGGCCATTAAATATGCAAGGATAAATAAAATTCCTTTTCTTGGAATTTGTTATGGCATGCAAATGGCAATTATAGAGTTTGCAAGGAATCAATTAAAGATTAAAAAAGCAACCTCTTCTGAATTTGACAAAAAAGGAGTTCACTTAATTGGCTTAATGCATGAGTGGGAAAAAAGTGGAGGAAAAGTTAAAGGCACAGATAAAGATCTTGGTGGAACTATGAGGCTTGGTTCTTACGATGCAATTTTAAAAGAGAAATCTAAAATTAGAGATATCTATAAATCTAGATTAATCAAAGAAAGACATAGACATAGATACGAAGTGGATATTTCATATAAAGAAAAATTTGAGAAGAAAGGGTTAATATTTTCAGGTTTATCCCCAGATAAAAAGCTTCCAGAGATTATCGAACTCAAAAATCACCCTTGGTTTATAGGAGTTCAGTTTCATCCTGAATTTAAATCTAGACCTTTAGATCCTCATCCTTTATTCTCTTCATTTATTAGAGCTGCAAAAAAATATAAATGAAAAATATAAAAGTTAATTGTGGAAATATTGAAATTGCTAATAATAATAAGATTTGTATTATAGCTGGACCTTGCCAACTTGAGACAGAGCAACATGCCATGGATATGGCTGGAAAAATTAAAGAGATTACCTCTAAATTTAAGATGGGTTTTATTTATAAAACCTCTTTTGATAAAGCAAATAGAACAAGCTTAAAAGGAAAGAGAGGAGCGGGTCTTGAACAATCTTTACCAATTTTTGACAAAATTAAAAAAGAATTAGATGTACCAATTTTAACTGATATTCATAATATTGAACAATGTTCAGTTGTTGCAAGCCATGCGGATATATTGCAAATTCCAGCTTTTTTATGCAGACAAACGGATTTGTTGGTTGCCGCAGCAAAAACTGGAAAGATTATAAATGTTAAAAAAGGTCAATTTCTTGCACCCTGGGACATGGTTAATGTAACCAAAAAAATATCAGACTCAGGAAATGAAAATATTCTGGTAACTGAAAGAGGTGCGAGTTTTGGATACAACACACTTGTTTCTGATATGAGATCTTTACCTATAATGGCAAAAAATGGTTATCCAGTTATTTTTGATGCTACACATTCAGTGCAACAACCTGGAGGGTTAGGAGAAACTAGTGGTGGTCAAAGAGAATTTGTTGAATATCTTGCAAGGGCTGCAGTTGCAGTAGGTGTTGCTGGAGTATTTATTGAAACTCATCAAGATCCAGACAACGCACCGTCTGACGGACCAAATATGGTACCTTTAGATAAATTAGAAAATCTATTATCCCAACTATTTGAAATTGATAATTTAATTAAAAAATAGATGAGTAAGATTTTAAAGATAAGAGCTCGTCAAGTATTTGACAGTCGTGGTAATCCTACTATTGAAGCTGAAGTTTATTCTAAGAATCAAAGTGCATCAGCTATTTGTCCTTCAGGTGCCTCTACAGGAACGTATGAAGCATTTGAAAAAAGAGACAAAAATAACAAAAGATATCTTGGTAAAAGTGTTTTTAATGCAATTGATATAATTAATACTAAAATTTCTAAAAAGCTAAAAGGTATTAATATTCATGATCAAATTCGTATAGATACAATATTAATTAATCTTGATGGCACAAGACAAAAAACAAATTTAGGAGCTAACGCTATACTTGCTGTATCAATGGCTGCAAAAAAACTATCAGCAAAAATTAAAAAAATACCTTTATTTAAAACTTTTTTAGTTAAGAATAATTTTAGTTTACCTTATCCACTAATGAATATTATTAATGGTGGGGCTCATGCAAATAATGGTTTGAGAATCCAAGAATTTATGATCAGACCAGATAAAGCCAAAAATTTTTCTGAAGCAATGAGAATTTGTTTTTTAGTAATAAGCAGTTTAAGAAAACTTATTAAAAAAAAGAAGCTGTCAACATCTGTTGGCGATGAAGGTGGTTTTGCACCTATGATTGATAGTAATGAAAAAGCTTTAGACTTAATTGTATCGGCAATAAAAGCTGCAGGCTTTAAAAATGGTAAAGATGTTTCAATTTGTTTAGATGTTGCGGCTAATGAGCTATTTAAAAGTAAAAAATATTCAATTCATTCAAAAAAATTAGTTTCAGTAGATCAAACAATTAATAAATATCTAAAAATTATAAATAAATATAAGATAAAATCAATTGAAGATCCTTTCGCTGAAAATGATTGGACTTCATGGAGCAATTTAATGAAATCTACAAAGAATGTTCAAATTGTAGGTGATGATCTTTATGTTACAAATTTAGAGAGACTTAAAAAAGGTTTTTTAAA
>Ga0209374_1004232_pt1 | contig 10544 bp, 4 predicted proteins | sample SaaInlLV_DNA_10m_FD_184683 | JGI IMG/M metagenome (GOLD analysis project Ga0209374, IMG submission 184683) | Marine microbial communities from expanding oxygen minimum zones in the Saanich Inlet - SI075_LV_DNA_10m (SPAdes) (version 2) | ecosystem: Environmental > Aquatic > Marine > Unclassified ...
CAGCCGCTTTTCCGGAAAGAAAGTTTCCGTAGCACTGAGATTGATTACAACATCATCAGACTCAACAGACCCAAAGTCAGGGTTGACGGTGCCTGAAAGCTGCAGATTGCTGGACGGGCGCCAGAAGAAGTCAGTGCCCACCCGATATCGGGTTTCGTGATCAACCCTGTTTCGACTTATCGCTGAAAACGGGAAGAATGCATACTGCTTTTTAGGGCTGACCCCACGTACCTCTATGGGCTGCAGCACCGAAAGAAACTTGGATTCCGAGCTCAGCAGACCTGGCCAGCTCCAGCGCTCGTCTAAGTAGCCGACCTGACGAGACATATAGAATCCCAGTTTTCTGACCGCTTGTTGGTCCTGCCCGCCGGCTGGCATCGATACGGTGCCCCAGGGCACAAAAAACTCTGCGGTCCATCCAGTATCAGTTTGTTGGCTGGCACCATACCATGCACCATCCCAATCACTAGAGAATTTGCTTTCAGGTAACACCGTGCCATCCTGTAGCGAATCCCCCAGACTGACGCTAAACCAATAGCCGTAACGCCCCTCCCCAGAGGTATCCAGTGTGACGCTGACAGTATCACGGGTAATATCACGCTGGTCGCGACCGGAAAGTCGTTTCATTAGCGTTTCTTTCGATTGCTTTAAGTCTACCCCGACATAAAATCCCTGATCTGAATAGGCAAGTCTGACCAGCGTAGCATGAGGCACTTCACCGAGGGTTTCCGGCGTGGTGACGATAAACTCGTCGTAAGCGGGCAAAGACTGCCACAGGGGCTCATCAAGATGACCGTCAACTTTAATGTCGGTCTCAAGATCAAGTTTTTTTATAGAGAGCGTTTCGCCGTCTTTAATATCGACGAGAAGGTTTGAGCTTCCAAATGTGGGGATCGCACTGCAAAGAAACAGTGCGGCCACTGACAAAATCAAACAATATCTATTCAAATGGTCCCCCTACCGACCTACACTTATATCGCAGATTGGTAGGGGGAGACAAGTTTCTAGGGAAGGCTTACCGCAATATCGAGCACACTGATGGTCGACTCATTGCCATTGATATCAGACACTCGATAAGAAACGGTCGCCATGGACTCTATCGTGTCTAACGAAACAATGATCTCGCCGGTCGATGAGTCGATTGTCGCGACACCCCCGATGGGTTGAACCAGTATTTCGACGCTTCCAAGATCAATCGCGCTATCTCCGGGAATGTCATTTGACAACACATCGAAAGATTTTGTCTCACCATTCACTATCGAGCCAGTGTCAGGCACAGTGATCGGGGCTTGCCCATCGTAAGGCGTGAAGCTAAAGATCGTCGGGAAATAACTGGTAATATTTATAATGTTTGCGTCACAGTCCGTTCCTCGTGATGGAAGGGAGCCGCAGTCATTCTCTCCGTTGGCAACAATGACCGCAATATCGCCATTCTCGCGCGCCTCAAACAAAGTATGTGTTCTGGCAAAAGACACATCAGCGAACGTTAAGCTATTACAATGAGAAGCTGAAGGTTGTCGACTACCTTGAAAGCGCCCATCCAGATTTCTGGTTCTATACCAGACCATTTCTCCGGCAATCACCTGAGCGCAGATTCCAAAAGAGCTGTTAAACCAACCCAGTGTCTGTCCAGTGTCGCGGTCGATATTTTGAATTTCAACTATACCGGTATTGTCTGCATTGACGATATAACGCACCTCGTTAGAGACGAGAGTACCGTCATTAAGCCCTTCCGAGCCGGCGGTCGAGTAGATACCCGCTAAACTGCCTTCGATAAAACTGGGCGCTCCCCGGTTGGTAAACGATAAAGATGAGCCCGCCTGCACATCCCCTCCGGCATACCGGTATAAAAAACCGACGAAATTACCTGAATTTTTTTCTTCAAGATTGAAATAGCTGGCAGCATCTCCGCCACTAAATTCAACTTCCAGGTGCCCGTCAACCTCGATACTCCAAACGAAGGGCTCTGCCTTAAATCTTGCAGTCCCAGTGCCGTCGGCAGAGAAAATCAGTTCGTCGATCTCAAGTGGCAAACGATCGTCCCTAAGTGTGGGCACTGCCGAAGAAACATCGGTCGGCAAGCTCAGGGACACGCCCCCGAGGGAGGCAAAAGGCACTTGAAATGTCAGGTCATAAACGGCAACAGTTTGCTCGTCGCTCGCGAAGACTGGATCCAATGCCACGCCGTTTGTCACATCGAACCTTTCCTCTTTCGAAGATACATTCACACCCACTGTATCTTTGCCATCTTCGTCTAGTTCGAAAAACAACTGGGCGCCTGTTTCAAACTCAGTCACCAAAACTTCCTCCTCGCCGGTTATCCCGTCGACGTCCTCAGAGTTAGTAAATGATCCTTTTTCTATTCCCCCGCCGTTATTACGAGAAAAATCTAGAATGATCGAACCTGGACTTTCGGACCAGTCCAGCAGAAAACTTCCTGAACTTTGATTGATGAAACCCGTACCATCAGGATTTAAACTGACAGTGAACCCGTCGTTGACAACATCAATACCAAACTGGGTTGGAAGACTAAGATCCTCCGCAGCAAAGAAAGTCGTTGGAATTGCTGCCGGCAGCGTTACGTTGACAGAATCAAGGTCAACATTGCCGTCCTGGTCCTCAACCCGAAGTTGAAACTCTAAGACGGTTTCGGAAACTGGGAAACCAATCGACTCAAATGCTGGATTTGCACTGTTGGGGTCCGTCAAGGACTGAGTCGGGCCAGACGACTGAACCCATGAGTAAGCCAGTGGACCCAAGGCGCTACTGCCAGTACCATCAAGCACGACCTGCTCACCCGATCGAGCTAGTACATCGACGCCAGCATCAGAAACCGCATCAACACTAATGATCACCGGCGCATAGGATGACTGCGATTCAGCGCCGCTGGTGCCTGAGACCCGGTAGAAAAACACATCATCGCCAGGAAAGTCTTCACTCGGCGTATACGTGATCACCCCTGAGTCGCCATCGACCGCAACTGAACCGAATTGTGGTTGGGTTTCAATCACCACTGTTGTTGAATCAATGGGGCTATCCCCTGGCTCATCATTCGCCAGTACATCTATATCAAAGCTACTGATCAAATCCGGCGCGGCAGCTTGATCTGCGATGGCATAAACTGGCGTCGATGTCAGCGCAGTTCTGCTGCTGATTGAAAGAAAGATGTTTTTGACTTCGGTTATTGAGCAGTCAGAGGCTGAAACTTGACCGGCAAGACATACAGACTCTTCCTCTGCAACTTGACTGCGGTATGTGTTGCCCTCTATTTGATGTACAGATAGGTTACTGCGATTAAACGGCGTAAACTGATCCAAGAATGCGGGGCAGTCTTCCGAACGGGTGTTGATACCGTCTGAGAAGGTGGTAATCACAGTCAGTTGGTCGCCTGATGCCTCCCAACATAATCCAAAAGGCAAATATTGAGGAATACGCTGACCAGTCGACGGGTCTATAGCTGTTCTCTCGAGCTGCGCCGTACCATTTGGGTAAAGTCGAATCAGCCGATTCCGATCAACGATGGAGCCGTCGTCGAGATCAAAGGTTTCCTGCACTGTGTAAATTCCCGCTGAATTTTCGAGCGTTAAATCAACAATCTGGTTTTCAACCGAAAGAATCTGATGTTCAACCGAAAGAAAACCATCACTAATCACGTCGCCATTTAGCTTAGTGTAAACAACACCGATCGCATCGCCATCGGGTAACGAATTGAAGTTAAAGTAATCGGCAATTTCACCATCGGCAAAAACGAGCCTTAGATGCCCATCGGCCTCTATCGACCAATCGAAAGCCTGGTTTTTGAAACGAGCGAAGCCTGTGCCATCTGTCTCAAATTGCAACTTGTCATCGTAGAGTTCGTCATCAAAAAGTGATGGTGTACCAGTTTGGGCGCCGGTAGGTAAAACCCTTGGCGCTAAAGGTGCCGAGAAAGGAATGTGTATCGCGGCATCGTAGACAGCGACATCTTCAATTTCGGTCACTGACTCATCAGGCAGTTGTACACCAGCAAGCACATCGAACCGCTCAACAACAACGGTTAGGGTTGCCGTTACACGTTCACTGCCACTGCCACTGCCGTTGGCTAGCAGCGCAAACTCGATCGTATTGAGTTTCTCTGTCACCTCAACTTCCGACGCAGAGTCTCCCTGACCGAAAGATCGACCAATAACTCCGCCAAAATCAAATCCAATATCAACACCGTTGTCCTCGCCGAATTCAGTATATTGATCTTCTATCAGCCCCCCGATGCCTGAAAAATCGATAATGATAGAACCAGTGCTTGTTTCACTCCAATCAAACGCTGCCGGCCCTTCGTCGCCAAAAAACTGGCCCGTGCCGTCAGTGTCGAAATCAAGCTTAACGCCGCCATCGACCGGATTACCGTTTTCTTTGTACTTACCGCTGTCTGATATGACAAAGAGTGAAGAACTAAAGGTAGAATTGATTGTGATATCGACGGTATCAGTCGACGCAGTGCCAACGCTATCCGTCACGGTGAGTTCAAACCGATGAGTTACCCCAGCAAACAAGCCTGCTTCGACGACAAAAGAAGGTGTTGACGTATCAGCCCCGGTCAGAATCACTGCCGGTGATGCTGATATTTTCTCCCAGCTGAAAGCCAGCGGAAGCCCCTCAGGGTCAATACTCTCGACACCTGACAATGTCACCGTATCACCGTCAGACGCTGTTTGGTCAGCACCGGCGTTCGCTACTGGCGCTTCGTTAGCAACGATGTCGACATCAACTGTATCGATGGATGTTGAGCCAGCACTGTCTGTCACCGTTAATTGAAACGTGTGAGTAAGACCAATTAACGTCACTGTTTCTACGACAAATGATGGCGTTTCTGTGTCAGCCCCGACTAGGCTAACGGTTGGTGTTTCTGATATTTGAACCCAACTAAAAGACAAGGCGAGGCTTTCTGGATCGACACTTTGCGAACCAGATAATGTGACAGCATCACCCGTGTTGACGGACTGGTCTTCGCCAGCATTCGCTGTTGGCGGTGCATTTGCGTTGATGGCGATATCAACGGTGTCGGAAGACGTAAAGCCTACGCTATCCGTCACCGTCAATTCAAAAATGTGCGTTAAAGCCGTCACCGAATTGGTCTCTACAACAAAAGATGGAGCCTCTGTATCAGCACCGATTAAGCTGACAACTGGCGATGTTGATATCTGCGCCCAACTAAAAGACAGCGTGCCACCCTCAGGGTCAGCACTCTGAGTGCCCGAGAGTGTGACAACAGCGCCGTCTGTCGCCGTTTGGTCTACGCCAGCATTAGCTGTTGGTGGCGCGTTAGAAAGACTGGCACCGCTTGGCTGAGGCAGTGTGGTTGATGAGAACGCATCAAAATTGTTGTTCCTGAATCTCGCCAGTTCCTGATTAAAATCTATATCGCTTGGTAGCGCGAGCGAACTCTGCTCACCTCGCTCAATGACGATTGAATCGCCGAAGTATTTTCCGTCCAAATCACCATCGCTCAGATCTTTCGCCACGGCTTGTATTATCTCGAATGTTGGCGTGGCTTCGCCTAACTGCAAGCTAATATTGTTCAACGCGTTTGCAAAACCACCTAAAAACAACGCGTATTGCATCTGAGCGGCGGTTGCTTCGGTGGCAGGGTCAACGGGATTTGCGGGTATCGTGCTTAACACATCAAACCCGAGTTCTTCATCGATCAGCGACTTAACGATGTCAAACTTATCACTAAAGCCCCCTGTCTCTGCAGCTTCACTTTGCGCTCGTCTAACAAGAATATCGGTGAACGGCGTAATCGCCGCTGTTGAATTGTCAGCACGAATCAACGACAAAAAACCTTCGTCTGTGCCAAGGGTGATTCTTCGTTTTAACGCTAAATCTGGTTCTTGGTCAGACTCATCGACAAACACACCACCGCTGGTTTTTAGCAACAAATCCGCAGTTGAATCTACCGACAAAGAAAACGCGCCGTTGTCGTCAGTCTGACCTGTTGCCACAGCCGTGCTGAGGGGATTTCCGAAACCATCGATTTCAAAAAGAGACACATCTGCGCCAGCAATGGGGCTTTTAGATGCTAAACCAGTTACCGTTCTACCGCCATTGGTTGTCGTTGGCACTACAACAGGTCCGCTGCCGCCAACTAGTGCTTGCTGGCCAGATTCACCACCGCCACCACAAGCTGTTAAAAGAACGACAAGCGATAGCGCGGCAGATGATTTAATCTTGTTCAAATTTGTCGGTATTCTAATCTTCATTTACTTTTACCTTACCTCAATCTCTATTGGGCGCTTTACTGTGAAGTATCAACGGTCGAGCCAGCAGATGCGGCATTAAATACTGCCACGCCGCTTACTGTTCTACTGCTGTTGGTGAGCTGATAACTCAGACCTGCTGCACCAGGTACGCCAGCAGTAGAATCGCTAAATATTCCGCCAAAGGAACCAGAGGCACCTGAACCGCCATTCACGGTGACAGTGCTATATAAACCATTGAACAGGTTTGAAGTAATCGCACCGCTACCAGAAGCCGTCCAAACCTCACCCGCGATACCCAGCTGCACATCGCTTTCAACTATTGAATTCGTGAAGTCCGCGAAAAGACTTGCGGAACCCAATACACCTCTATTGCCAAGGTCATCGGTTGGATCAGTGTTGCCTACCAAGAGGTACTCAGCCGAACCGGTAATGACTCGATCAGGATTTGTGCTTAACGGCGCAATGACCCAATGCAAGCTGGACTCAGTCAGATCAATATCACTTGTGGTGGTATCGGAATCGAGTGTCCCTGTACCTGCGGTCCATCGTCCCCATCGCAGAGATCCTGTTGGGTCGAACCCCGTGTTGGTAATCGAAGCGGAACCCACATCATAGATAACTGTCGCGTCAGATGAGTCAACGTCTGAGAACCTTGCCAAATTATTATCTTCATCAAATGCCGCCTGATCGAAGTCAGTATTTATGCCGCTCGCGACGCCCCCGACACTCAGCGCCAACCCCGCTGTACGGATAACGACATTCTGCCCGTCAGTAATATCCACCACTTGACCACCCGCTCCTTCAGCGACGATTTCTCGCTCAGGCTCTTCAGGGGCTGTGGTCGTATTAACGGTTACGGTACCCGTCGCAGGCGCCGCAGGCACAGGCGGCGTTCCACCGCCAAATTCTGAAGCGACTTCCTCGTATCCTGCGCCAGCGCTTCCATCAACTTGCCCACCATCATCCGCACCGGATTGATCCGCGCCATCATCACTTGATGCTCCACTATCGGCGCCATCGTCAGCTCCGCTCTGGTCTGGGCTACCTTCTTCATTACTGTTTTCTTCTGAGCCAACTTCTTCTGAGCCACCTTCTTCAGCGCTACCCTCGTCGTCTGATCCGCCATCCTCCGAGTCGCTGTCATCGGATTTACCTTCGTCAGAGTCAGACTCACCATCGGTATCACCCTCTTCAGAATCCCCATCATCTGAGCTTTCTTCATCGTCGTCGGAGGCTTCCAGAGAAATCGAGCCTTCCTCTTGCAGACTGACTGGAGGTGACAGGAGTCGTTGCGGGGGCGTGGTAAAGTTTTCCGCGAAGCCGTAGGCGTTCTTTGGAATATCAAGCTCTCCCGCGCTATTGGTCAAAGTGGCTCCACCTTCGGAAACACCCACATAAAGTCCATCGTCACCCGAGCCACAATCTCCTGCACAAAGTCGTGTGGAGTAGTTGGTGCCACGGACACCAATGATAGCTGCTGGTGTAGTTACCTGGTAAACGCTTGGATTTTGTTGCGCTATTCGACCCGTTAAGGTTCTAAATCCGCCTTTCTGCAACTTAAAACTGGCTTTCATAGTTATGCCTGCGCCCACCGCCGGCGCCGTTGCCGATGCAGGCATTTCAAGCGCTTCAATTTCAAAGCTAGAATTGGGTCTGATGGCAATTTTTGTACCGTCGTCTAATAGCAACTGAACATAACCCTTGGGACCCGTCACAATCACATCGCCTTCGTCAACCGTCGCACCTTGGCGAAGTAGTCTGGCATTTGCCGAATCGACGGTGACATTGCCGTATTTGAACAGGACTCTTCCGACGCTAGCTTGCGCCGAGCTTGAAAGCGGCCCGGCTATCAAGAGCAGGGTCAAGAGACCGGCAGTCGCTAATTTAGCTAATTTCATGATATTTTTTATGCTCATATCCCGCCCCTAATCCAGCACTTTACGCAGCGTTACGCCGACTTCTAACCGATCAAACTCGTATAAGCTTACCGTTGAATCTTTCACACTATAATTAAGGTTTAGCGTCGTGACCCATCCCTTCGAAGGGAACTGAGACCATGCGCTACCGAGGGTTACCGCATAGAGGTCATCTTCTCTGTCCAGACCAAAAAATTGAGTGTCGTACTCTGTTTTTGTTGCGCTGGCATCAAGAAAGATGACACTGCCACCTTTTCTGTACCAGTTATTAGTAAATCTGACACCATATCCGTCGGCAGAAAATTGCTCCCCAGCATCAACGGCATCATCAGTATTTCCTGTTAAAGAAAAGCTCATCTGTGCACTTTTATAGTCTTGGCTGAGACTCAGTCCATAAAGCACCTGATCTACATCCCGAATCGCTAGCGCTGCCTCTTCGAACCGGATAGCACCGCCACGAACGAAGCCTGCCACAGTCCATGAATCACTGATCTGTCTTACATAGGTCCCCATCACACCGATATCTCGTTTGTTGTATCCACCATCAAGTGCGCTGAAGAGCGAGTTAGCAGCGATAGAAGCAGCGCTTTCACCAGACTTCCAGCTCCACGCAGCACCCAGATCAATGTTTGAAGCATCGACAAAATGCACTGAAGGATTGGCTCGGTGATCAACCCGAGCATTGAAGAGAACCTGAGAAGAAGGAGAGATAGGGTTGTTCCAAAAACCACCCAGCGTTACTTTGGCAAAAGCTGATGATTGCTCGAGGTTTGTTGGATTGAGGACAAAGTTGAGGAATATGTTTTCATCTGTCGACGCAGGTGCGTTGCTATCGTAGCCACCGCCCACCTCGATATAGTACTGAGCGCTTGCCTGATATTCTCGGGATTTGATTTCAATCGCAGCCATATAGTCGCTGACGGTTTGAGCAACGTTAGGGGGTGGATTTTCACTTTGGATTCTCGCGAACTCGATCCGCGCTAGCTCATTATCACCAACATCGTAATAGGCTCTTGCCAGCTCCAGACGCGCCCCGGAAAATTCAGGTTGACGAGCAACAAGGCGCTGAAGGCTAAAAATTGCATCACCAGCATGACCACTATCAAGCGCTGCTACGCCAAACAAATAGTCAAAGGCGTCTTCTCCTGACCAGTTGATCTCATATTGCACCAACAGTTGATATGCGGTTTCAGAGCGACCATCTCGCAGTGCGTTCTTAGCTTGCTCGTATACGACTTCGCGATCCACGGCTTGGGAGGCCATGACAGTGGGGACGGCGCCACCGGAGATAGCGAGGCTGAGTGTCAGCACCTCTAGCCATCGCGTTTCACGCAAACGTTTTCTTACCGACCCCAGAGTTCGGATAATATGTTTCATACCAACTTGTTCTCTTCTATTGATGTAGCCATTGCTATCGGCGTTGCATCAATGGTCAAGAACGACACCTGACGAACACCATCGAGTGGAAGCATTCGGAAGTTTACCCAAATGCACTATGGTGTACAGCGAATAAAAGTAAGTAAACTGTAAGTCGAGTCCCTTTTAATCGCGCGTCATCAGGCTAGGTATTTAAGTTAAATCATCATACAAAGCCTGTCTCTCAGACTCGGTAAACACAATATCCGGCGTCACATATGCGAAGTGTTGAACCCCCGCGGTCAGTTCTGCGCCAGTCTTTGCTAATAAGATTTGCTGCTCGTTAAGTTGATACCGCAAAAAATGTACAGCAGAGGTCTTCTCCCCATTTTCACGCTCCATGTCTTCGTCAGCAATAGGGAATACTTTTTCGCTGTCGCCAATTTTGATCCAAACTTTTTCTTCAACGCCGATCAGCCGTTTTAGCTCGGCCTTTCTTTCATCCACATCTGAAAACTGAATCAACATGGTGCATTTCCAGTTATTTCCATCCGGCAGTAGTGGATTATAAGCATCCAGTTCATCTTGGATACCCTGCGCATCGAAGACCTTTTCTATTCGTAACATTTCCTGTATTTGATACTTCAGCGTCAAACGATCTTCAAAAATGAGCAGGATGTGATCACCAATTGAAATCTGCCGATTCTTTTTATGGGTTAACACCATTTCTCGAAATTCGGCTCGTTCCTCAGAATATTCCTCCAAAGACCATAGATCTTCTCTTCGGAGCGCGCTTGAGGGAGCAGTGGATGATGTGTTCAATGTCATAGTTTCGTTATACCTTTATTTGCAAATTTTCCCGGTTTACTGACCGGCTCAAAGTCTAAATACCGTATGCCTTCCTAAGAAGAGTCATGGGATGTTGTCCCGGCTTTTCGTCCGCTGACAACGATTCTGCTAAATTTTCAATATGGGTCGCCGCCATGGGGCAATCGCTGATGAAGTGATCCGCCTGATGCTCACCCACCTGCCTGAC
>Ga0209374_1004234_pt1 | contig 10543 bp, 9 predicted proteins | sample SaaInlLV_DNA_10m_FD_184683 | JGI IMG/M metagenome (GOLD analysis project Ga0209374, IMG submission 184683) | Marine microbial communities from expanding oxygen minimum zones in the Saanich Inlet - SI075_LV_DNA_10m (SPAdes) (version 2) | ecosystem: Environmental > Aquatic > Marine > Unclassified ...
TACAAGTTTCATTGCGATAAATAATACTATCAATAATCATGTGTTCAAAAAGATCCAATTGCATGATATTTGAATTACTAAGCACAGTAAAATGCACATCATTAAACCCAGAAATCAATTTTGCATCGGGATCAACATCTAAATTTAAATGATAATAATCAACATCAAACCAAATTCTCTCAGGAAGCAAAGCACCTCTTAGACTGTCTTTTTTGGTAAACTCTTGCCCTACAACAGTTATTGAAATAAGAAAAAATATATACCTTAGACGAAACATAAAAAAGTAAAATTTAACACAAATAAAATTACAGAGTCTTAACTATTGATTTCAAATCACAAACAATAGCACTAGAGATACGCTCAGAGGCTCCTACTCCTCCTAATAAAACTGTTAAATCTTTGTAAGATTGCTTCATTATAGCTGAGCCTTCTTCTGATAAGATGGATGATAATTCCGAAACCATATTATTAACAGTCAAATCTTTCTGAATAAGCTCTTTAACAACTTCTTGATCAGCTATTAAATTAACTAAAGATATGTATTTAACATCAACCAATAGCTTGGCAATTTTATAAGAAAGCCAACTGGTTTGATAACAGACGACTTGAGGTACGTTAAACAATGCTGTTTCTAAAGTAGCTGTACCTGAGCTTACCAAAGCAGCATCTGCCTCATTATAAAGCGCATAAGTCTGATTAAATACGACTTCAATATTTGAATCTTTTATATAAGACTGATAAAAATCTCGTCCTAAAGAACCGACTCCAGCAATAACAAAATCACATTGAGGAAACTGCTTCTTAACAGCCATCATTTTAGGAAGCATTTTTTGCAGTTCCTGAGACCTGCTCCCTGGAAGTATAGCTACCAATGGCCTTCCTGACTTCTTCCATATTAAATGATCTGATTCTTGTTCCTTCTTCCAAGTTGAAATGGCATCTAAAAGAGGGTGCCCAAAATACGCAACATCACAATTATATTTTGCGTAAAAAGCTTTTTCAAACGGAAGAATGGCATAGAGTTTTCGAACATATTTCTTAATATCATAGACTCTATTCTTTTTCCAAGCCCAAACTTGTGGAGAAATATAATAATAAACTGGTATTTGATGTGATTTGGCAAATTTTGCAATACGCATATTGAAACCTGGGTAATCTACAAGTATTAGCGCATCCGGGTGAAAATCTAAAATATCTTTTTTACAAAAATTAAGATTTCGAAGTATTGTTTTTAAATTCTTAAACACCTCCCAAAACCCCATAAATGCAAGTTCTTTATAATGCTTAACTATATGTGCTCCTTGAGCTTTCATTAAGTCACCCCCCCAGGCGCGAACATCCATTTCATCATCATGTTGATTGAGATGTCTTATCAAATTTGAAGCATGTAAATCTCCTGAAGCCTCACCTGAAATAATATAGTACTTCATATGTCTTCTTTAATTGCTGTTGCTTCAATTTCTATTAATAAATCAGGATGAATCAAGTTAGAAACCTCTACTAATGTACACGCTGGCATAACATCTTCAAATAAATACGAATGCACTTTTGCCACTTCTTCCCAATGAGAAATATCAGTCATAAAAATTCGGATTCTCACCACATCTTTTAAACTAAAACCAGCTTCAACAAGTGTATGTTCAATCTTTTTAATTATATATTCTGTTTGAAGTGTCACATCTCCTATCCCAATCACTTTATCATCTTCTGAAGCTGTCGTACCAGACACCTCAATTGCATTACCAATCTGAACTGCTCTTGAGTAACCAAAGGATTCTTCCCAAAGTGTATTTGAACTCCAATTGGTACGCATTTCTAAAATTCCAATAAATTATGTTGAACAATATACCATATGGCCATAACGAAAGTACTTAATAGTATGCCTCTGCCTAAACGATCTTTTTGATATTTAGTAAGCGCCATTCTTAAAAGTGGGAAGTTAGCGAAAAGTGCAATCACTTGTAAAGTAGATTCTCTTAAAGGATTATCAACCAACATATACTCCAAAAAAGTTAATAAAACCGCATACAAAACAACAGGAATAAGAGTTCCTACTAGAACTCCTATCAACATATGATCTTTCAGTCTATTCATGATTCAAAAAATTTAATTGTTGAATATGGTCATGAGCTGTCACATCAAACTTAACAGGCACAACAGAAATATAACCATTTTCTAGAGCCCAGATATCGGTATCTTTTCCTTCATCATGATTATAAAACTTACCTGTAAGCCAATAATAAGTCTTCCCCATAGGATTCATACGTTCATCAAAATCCTCCTCCCAATGACCATCTGACTGCCGGCAAACTTTAACCCCTTTTATTTGTTCGCGGCTCAATTTGGGTATATTCACATTTAAACAAATCTCTGAAGGCAATCCATTTTCCAAAGCATGACGAGCAATTCGAAGCACGTGATCTTCAGACTGGGAAAAGTCGGCATCTTGAGAATAATCCAAAAGTGAAAAACCAATAGAAGGTACTCCGGCAATTGCACCCTCTAAGGCTGCAGCCATCGTTCCAGAATACAATACATTAACGGATGAATTTGCACCATGATTGATGCCAGAGACACATAAATCAGGTTTTCGTGCTAAAAGCTTATTCATAGCCAATTTAACACAGTCCACAGGTGTACCAGAGCAGGCATACTCTGTAACTTCGGACTCTTCTGTACTCACCCTTTCAGAAAAGAGCATCGATTCAAGAGTTATGGCATGGCTCATTCCAGACTGAGGACTATTAGGTGCTACAACAAAAACATCACCCAATTTTTGCATTAACCGAATTAAATGGCGAATTCCAGGCGCTGAAATTCCATCGTCATTTGAAACTAGTATTAAAGGTCTTTCTTTACTCATAATGTTTAAAATAGTTTTACAAAACTATCGTTTTCATTTTAATCACAATCCTTACATTTGTAAAAAATCAAATTCATTATGATTATATTATTTATTGCCTTTATGTTAGTTGGTTGGGCTGTCCAATCAAAACTAAAATCCAAATTCAAAAAATACAGTGCTACACCGCTTTCGAATGGGATGAGTGGAAAAGAAGTCGCAGAAAAAATGTTAGCTGATCACGGCATTACTAAAGTAAGAGTTATCAGTACGCCTGGTAAGCTCACCGATCACTACAATCCTAAAGATATGACGGTAAACTTAAGCCCTGACGTTTACGAGGGTAGAAATATTTCTGCAGCAGCAGTTGCTGCGCATGAATGTGGTCATGCTGTACAACATGCTACGGCATACAAATGGTTACAAATGCGTTCTCAAATGGTTCCTGTTGTATCTCTAAGTTCTAAAATGCTCAACTTTATTTTCTTAGCTGGTATGTTTGGAATGGGTGTATTACACATGTTCACAATGGACATGGTTATTCTTGCAGTCATTTTTTGCCAAGCCATGATTACTATTTTTAGTGTTATTACCTTACCTGTAGAATACGATGCCTCTAATAGAGCAATTGTATGGTTACAACATGCGGGTGTGGCTCAACAACATGAACTTGAAGGCGCTAACGATGCCCTAAAATGGGCTGCAAGAACCTATTTGGTTAGTGCTATCGCAGCGATTACCTACCTCGCATACTATGTACTTATGTTTCTTGGAAACAGAGATTAACCAACATACTATATAAGAATCATTTAATATGAAACTAAAATCAATTCTATCTTCCCTTACAATTCTTTTTCTTGCACAACTTGTCTTTGCTCAAGAAAAAATGATCCAACTTGAAGACATATGGGCAAGCCGCACCTTTTCTCCAGAATGGGTTTGGGGAATCAATTCAATGAATGATGGAGTTCACTACTCATCACTAAATTATGGAGAAAATAATGTCTATATAACTCAATATTCATACGAAACAGGAGACTCTATTTCAACTATTGTAGACTCTAAAGATTTGGACGGAATTTCCTTTAGCGACTACAGTTTTAGTGAAGATGAAAAAAAAGTTTTACTTCCTACAGAAACAGAATCGATTTACCGTTACTCTACCCGTTCTAACTACTACGTATACGATAGAGAAACTAAAATAGCAGAAGAATTATCTGAAGGCAAGCAACGCTTAGCCCAATTCTCTCCTGATGCTTCCAAAGTTGCTTTTGTAAAAGAAAACAACATCTTTATTAAAGACATTATAAACAACACAGAACTACAAGTAACATTTGATGGTGAAATTAATAAGATTATCAATGGAGCCACTGATTGGGTTTACGAAGAAGAATTTGCTTTTGACAATGGAATGCAATGGAATGCAAGTGGAAATAAAATCGCTTACTACAGATTTGATGAAGAAAAGGTGCCAGAATTTAGTATGGATTTATTTACAGACCTCTACCCTTCTCAATCTCAATTTAAATACCCAAAAGCTGGGGAAACAAATTCCACTATAGAATTATTCATCTATGACTTAGATTCTAATAAAACTACAAAAGCAAACATTAATATAGAGGAAGAATTTTACATCCCACGAATTAAATGGACCCTAGATGAAAATGTTCTTTCAGTTCAAAGAATGAACCGACACCAAAATCAACTGGACTTTATTTTAGTTGATGCAAAAGACGGTTCATCTCAGACTATTTTCACTGAAAATGATGCAGCTTATATTGATGTCACAGATAACTTAACATTCTTAAACGACGGAAAATATTTTATTTGGACCAGTGAAAAATCGGGTTACAACCACATCTACCTCTATAATTTAAAGGGAAAACAAGTACGTCAAATTACAAAAGGAAATTATGATGTTACTGATTTCTATGGGATAGATGAGAGCAACAACACAGTTTACTTTGCTTCGTCAGAGCGCAGTCCAATGCATCGTGATGTTTATGCCGTTCAACTAAATGGAAAAAATAAAAAAACACTCACCAATAAAATAGGAACAAACTCCGCTACTTTTAGCACAAACTACAAATACTTTATCAATCAATATTCTAATGCCAACTCCCCATACTACTTTAGTTTATTCGATGCTAAAGGGAATGAAGTCCGAATGTTAAAAGACAATAGCAATTTAAACAATAGCTTAGCCGAGTATGCTTTAAGTCAAAAAGAATTCTTCAACTTTAAAACCACAGAAGGCATCGACCTAAATGGCTGGATGATGAAACCTTACAACTTTGATGAAACAAAGCAATACCCCGTATTTATGTACTTATATGGTGGACCTGGTTCTCAACAAGTAACTGATTCATGGGGGGGCTCTAACTTCTTATGGTATCAAATGTTAACACAACAAGGTTACATTGTTGCTTGTATTGACAATCGTGGTACAGGTGCTCGTGGTGCCGAATTTAAAAAGTGCACCTACCAACAATTGGGAAAACTTGAAACAGAAGACCAAATTGAGGCAAACAGATATTTAGCAAACTTACCCTATGTAGATGGCTCCAGAATTGGGATATTTGGATGGAGCTATGGTGGATATATGTCTTCACTTTGCCTACTCAAAGGTGCTGATGAATTTAAAATGGCTATTGCAGTAGCTCCGGTTACAAACTGGCGTTATTACGACTCCATATATACAGAAAGGTACATGCGAACGCCAGAAGAAAATGCTTCTGGATACGACGACAACTCGCCCATCAATCATGTAGAAAAACTAAAAGGCAAGTATTTGTTGGTTCATGGTTCGGCAGACGATAATGTTCACTACCAAAACACCATGGAAATGACAAATGCTTTGGTAAATGCAAATAAACAATTCGATTTATTCATCTACCCAAATAAAAATCATGGGATATATGGTGGTTATACGCGCCTTCATCTCTTTACTAAAATGACCAATTTCATAAAGGAAAACTTATAGTCGATATTTTTTCCTATTTTCGAGACTTACTTTTTAAAAATAAACCACAATGAAACAGCAATCAGAATTATTCGGACATCCAAAAGGACTATTTTACTTGTTCTTCGCAGAATTATGGGAACGTTTCTCCTATTATGGAATGCGAGCACTATTAACATTGTATATGGTTAATGAATTCTTTTCTTGGATGACGGATGAAGCATATAGAGAAGAAGTATCATTCGGTATTTTTGCAGCCTATGGGTCCTTGGTATATGCTACCCCTGTATTAGGTGGAATGATTGCCGATAAATTTATTGGATTCAAAAAATCTATTATGCTTGGAGGTATACTTATGGCTTTGGGTCATTTCTTTATGGCATTTTACTTTGATACAGGAATGTTCGGCTTTGAAGCTACTAGCATCAACGACTTCTTTTTCTATACAGCACTAGCACTTCTGATTATTGGTAATGGTTTCTTTAAGCCAAACATTTCTACCATGGTAGGCCGCTTGTACCCGGAAGGTGATGATAGAAGAGATTCCGGTTTTACCATCTTTTATATGGGTATTAATGCCGGTGCATTTTTAGCTCCTTTAGCTTGTGGATGGCTAGGTTACGAATTTGGATGGCACTTCGGTTTTGGTGCTGCAGGAGTGGGTATGATCGCTGGATTATTAGTCTTTATGAAAGGCATGAATGATGGCGTTTTTGGAGAGAACGGAAATCAACCAACAGAATATGTTGAGAAAAAAATGTATGGTCTTCGAACTGATTATTTCTTTTACTTAGTTGCTGTTTTAATGGTACCTGTTGCTGCTTTCTTGGTTAAGAACAATGCAATGGAAGTGCTAGAAGGGATGGCTTTACACTCTTCTATATTATCGTTATTAGGTGTTGTTATTTTAGGAATTATTGCTAAAAAAATGACTGAACTTTCAAGAATGGAGGTTTTCCGATTGGTAAGTGTTCTAGTTTTAACATTACTTATTACCGTATTCTGGTCTTTCTTTGAACTTGCTGGTACAGCTATCACACTTTTTGCTGAAAGAAATGTTAACCTAACTCTTTTAAACGCATCTCAAACAAATGCAATTAATCCAGGTTATATTATTTTCTTGGCAATTCCATTTTCAATGATGTGGGTGTATTTATCTAAAACTCAAAGAAACCCTATTACACCAATTAAATTTGCTTTAGGAATCCTTCAACTAGGTCTAGGATTTATTGTATTTGCAATGAGTGCTCAATTTATGGATGATGCAGGTAAAACGCCATTTATGTTCTTAATGATTGGGTATTTACTTCTTACCACAGGGGAACTATTTATCTCACCTATCGGTTTATCTAAAGTCACAGAATTGTCACCTAAAAGCATGACTGCATTTATGATGGGAGTCTATTTTCTATCATCATCTTATGCACACTATATTTCAGGTGCAATTGCAAAACTTACCACATCAACAGAAGCAGGTGTAGCTCCTGAACCTGGATTTATGACATCAATGATTGAAAAAGTAACCGGCTTTGCAGGTGCAACAACAACATCAACTTCCGAAAGTGTATTATCCTTATTAAGTTACACATCTGTATTTACACAGGTAGGTATTGTTGCAATAGGAATGGCTGTAGTTTCATTTATGATTACACCGGTACTAAAAAAATGGATGCACGGAGTCCATTAAAATTAGGTTAATATAATAGCAGTCTTTTTGACTGCTATTATATTAACCGACATATTACAATGAAATATTAATTGTAGTTTTCAAGTTATAAAATGAAAAAAATGAAAAAAGCACTACTCATCTTACTCTTAGTAACCTTTTCAACCATTGTTGCTCAAGAGCATAAAATTAACTGGTTAAGCATAGAACAGGTTGAGGTACTGCAACAAAAAGAACCCCGAAAGGTTCTTATGGACGTATACACTACATGGTGTGGTCCTTGTAAAATGATGATGAGAAATACCTTCACCAATAAAGACGTTATCAATTATGTAAACAAGAATTTTTATGCGGTTAAATTTGATGCTGAAAGTGGTGATGATGTAACTTTCAAGGGAACTTCTTACAAAAACCCAAGTTACAACCCAAATGCGCGAAGAAAATCACCTCACCAATTTGCACAAGCTTTAGGAATCAGCTCGTACCCTACAATAATTTACATGGATGAAGAGATGAATATTATTGCGCCGATAAAGGGATATCAAACACCTGGTCAGATTGAATTGTATTTAAGATTATTTGCCGAAAACATTTACAAAGAAGTGGAGTCTCAAGAAGCATTTCAAAAGTACCAATCAAATTTCAAACCTACTTTTCAACAGACAAACTGATCTCAACTAAACCTTTATAATTAATATAGGACTCATGTCCTTTCTTAGGTTTTGTCATCATATCATCAGAGTCAGCAATACCGACTCCTGCATACAAAAGACGCGCTTTTTTATCAATAGCGTGTTTTTTCATTTTAAGCATCCAAGTTTCATCATATTTCTCTGGATTTTCAGGAAAAATAACTGTACGAACAAGAACAAAAAAAAGTTCCTTTTCATTTTTCAAACAAACAAACTGAGGAGAATGACCTAATTCACTTTTAACGGCTAAAAACTCAAACCCATTTTCAACCAAATGCTTACCAACCAAATTCATCCCCATTTGATGAATCTCTTGCTGACTTAATACCATAATACAAACTTATAAAACTAAAAAAGTCTTCTGAATACTCAGAAGACTTCTCTTTTAGGGTGGATGATGGGATTCGAACCCACGACCCCCGGCACCACAAACCAGTGCTCTAACCAACTGAGCTACAACCACCATTTTAACGGAGGCAAATATAAAATATATATTACAGATAGCCTATATACTCAATTAAAATAATTCAATCTATAGTGGTTGTGAAAATTTGAATATTAAACTAACTTTGAAAAAACCAATAAATATATGGCCGTAGCCTTTCAATACAAAGTTGAAGGAATTAATTGTATGAACTGTGCAAATGGCATTAAAAGCCATTTAAACAAAAAAAAAATTGCGAAAGTTCATATCGATATTGCGAAAGGAATCGTTACAATTTATAATGATCAATATACAGCCAATGAAATTGGGGAATTCATCAATGATCTGGGTTATAAAACAACATTTTTTAGAGACGAGGTAAAACAAAGCTACAAACTAGAATACTATCTCATTTTTTGCACCTTACTTAGCTTACCTCTTTTAGGTCATATGTTTGTTGGACAGGGTCATTTTCTACAAAACCCCTGGTTGCAAATTTGTTTAAGTACCCCTGTTTTATTAATCGGTTATCAATACTTTGCAATAGGTGCTTTAAATTCTATTAGAAATTTAAAACCTAATATGAATGTTCTTATCTTAATGGGTGCCTCAGCAGCTTATATTTACAGCCTGACAGGTTGGATATTAAATTACAACAGTTTGCAAGTACACCATTACTTGTTTTTCGAAACAGCTGCAACAATTATTACACTGGTATTATTGGGTAATTATTTTGAAAAGCGTTCCATTACTCAAACAACCACAGCTCTGGACTCACTCCAACAACTGCAATCTAAAGAAGCCATAAAAGAAGTTGATGGAAATTTAATTAAATGCCCGATATCAGCATTAAAAATTGGCGACATCCTTATTGTTAACCAGGGAGACTCCATCCCCATAGATGCTGAAATTATTATGGGGGAATGTTCTGTAGATGAAAGTATGATTTCAGGTGAGAGTACTCCTGTATTCAAATCTACCCATCAGAAAGTAATAGGGGGAACTATAATACTTGATGGAAACATAAAATGTAAAGTCATTACGGATATTGCAAACACGATATTATCTCAAATTATTGAACTGGTAAGAAACGCTCAAGAAGACAAACCCAAAATTCAACAATTAGGAGATAAGATCAGCAATTATTTTGTTCCTGCAGTGCTTGGAATAGCCATTGTTACCTTTCTAATTAATTACTACTCATTCAATATTGATTTTCAAAATTCCATATTAAGAGCTATTGCTGTTTTGGTAATCTCCTGCCCTTGCGCTATGGGTTTAGCTACGCCAACTGCTGTTATGGTAGGTGTTGGAAGAGCTGCTAAAAATGGCGTGCTTATTAAAGGAGGATCTACTATTGAATTATTCAGCAAAACCAAAAAAATAATCTTCGATAAAACAGGAACACTTACCAATGGCGAATTTAAAATTCATGAATTAAAAAAGTGGAATGAAAAATATAATGCCGAAAGTATTATCTATGAACTCGAAAAACACTCCTCTCATCCCATAGCAAAATCACTTGTTAAGTGCTTAGAAGCTCATAAAACAAAAATCAAATTTGATTCTATAAACGAAATCAAAGGAAAAGGATTTCATGCGACCGACACAAAAGGTCATTCGTATCAATTTGGTTCTGCTAAATTCATACAGATTACAGATCCTCTTATTGAAAAAGACTTTCAATTGTTTCTTAAGATTAATAATGAACTGGTTGCCGCAGTCTCTATCAGTGATGAAATTAAAAGCGGTGCAAGAGAACTGACAAACTATTTTAATGATAAAAACATTGAAACAATTCTACTAAGTGGTGATAATAAACAAAAATGCGATGCACTTGCCAGTGAACTAAACATAAATGAAGTAATTGCCAATCAACTACCCGAAGATAAAATTGAAAAGATAAAACAGTTCAGCAAAGAGAATACCACAGCCATGTTTGGCGATGGAATTAACG
>Ga0209374_1004236_pt1 | contig 10537 bp, 19 predicted proteins | sample SaaInlLV_DNA_10m_FD_184683 | JGI IMG/M metagenome (GOLD analysis project Ga0209374, IMG submission 184683) | Marine microbial communities from expanding oxygen minimum zones in the Saanich Inlet - SI075_LV_DNA_10m (SPAdes) (version 2) | ecosystem: Environmental > Aquatic > Marine > Unclassified ...
ACACAGGAATACTGATTATGACTAATGCAGGACAGTGCTTAATAACCGCCCAGGAGCTAAACAACATCAATTCTAGCCGCCTGGCCGCTTTAATGAACGTAAGCCGCCAGAGAGTTTTTCAATGGCGTAAGCAGGAAAACATGAAGCTGCACACTGTGCAGGGATTGTGCAAGATATTTGACTTGACGCTGGATCAGTTTTGCCAGCTAAAAGGAGAATAAAATAAAACCCCCATTGCGGGGGCTTTACAGTAAGCCGGGGAAAGGCTTATACTTCTTGTGCGAAGAAGAAGAAAGGCAAGTTTACCATACTGTCCGATACAGTACACTAGGTCTCCCTTTCTTTTTCTCTCAAGTGTTCGGGTGTGTGGCGTGGGAATTAATAACCCATGATCGAGAGTGACCCCTCTATTAGCACCTCCTAATCGGTTTGACTGCCGAGCAGGAAATAACGATTAATGCGTCTAGGCGCAAGGGCAACGGAACTGCTACTGATTCTAAATACGGATACGATCAAGTCACTAAGTCGCTTTAAGCCCTTAGATTTGTAAATTATGCTTTGTTAAGTGTAAAGGGTTGGATCGTTTTAAAGAAAGTTTAAACAAAGTATAAACAAATATAATTTATCAATAACAAGGCGAGGCTTGCCGAGCCATAGGAGAACAAAATGGGAATTACAGTAAATGGCATCGAGAATGATAAAGATGCTCAGTTTAGTATTAGGGAGCAAGACATTCGGAACACTGTCGTCAAAATGCCTAATAGAACATATTCAGCAAGAGCCAGCATAGAGACTTGGTATGGATCAGTAGAGATTACTGGTTGGACTTTACATAACATTTTTCAGCAGTGTTTGGTTCAAAACAAAGAGTTCAGGAAACTTGTAAAATTATTTATTGATGAACTTGATGAAGGCAAAGAGTATTTATACACCTGTAAAAAGTATTAATCACTGACTGTAGGAGGTCAACATGAACGGTAAATGGTCACAAGAAAACTTTATAACTCACCATCAAGACAACCCTCAGATATATGATATGTTTGTGGAGTTTGCCTTACAAGTGGCAGCCAGAAGGTCATATTATTCTGCAAAGAATATCTTTCACCGCATACGATGGGAGACTATGATTGAGGAATCTGACAGCCAGTTTAAGATAGACGACGGCTGGATCAGTCACTACGCAAGAAAGTTTGTTCAAGATTATCCAGAGCATTGCAATCTGTTTAGTTTCCGCACTAGAAAGAATAGCTATCACGGGGGTGAATAATGCTACTAAATACCAAAGAAGATTGGCAGCCAGAAGAAAAAGATGTAATCGCTTGGCAAAGAGCCTTTCCAGCAGTCAACGTCCACCAAGAACTTATGGCGATGGAGTCTTGGTGCGATGCTAACCCAACAAAGAGAAAGACAAAAAGCGGTATTAAACGCTTCGTAAACCTGTGGTTAACCAAAGCTCAGAATCAGGGCGGCTCTCCGATGGCCAAGAAGGCTGGCAAGAATGAAAGCATTAGGGCCAAGTCTATTGACATGCAGATGACTGACATCAGCTGGCTTAACCCTGAAGATCAAATGTCGATGAAACAGTATTATCTCGACAAGTTCGGATTTTATTATGACGGAGAATTGAAGAATGCGTAGCAAGAATGCAAAAAGGTTAGTCGAGTTTAAGGGAGAGCATCCTATACTGCAAAACGGCAAGTGCTACACGATTGCTGAGTATGTAAAGGTTTGCAATGAGTCAAATGAGAGTGAGATTAAATACAGCACTCTCAAAGGCAGGCTTTATGGCGCTCAATACTGTGAGCCTAAACACCTGAAGGGTACTTTTGCTTTTCAAAAAAATAGCTTAGGTTATGATCGGGCAGCGAGAGAAAGAGTCAGGACAGCCAGCAGGCTAGAAAACAGTTCTGAACGCTTGATGGCTAAGTGGTTACGGGTGAAGCTGTGACACAGGGCGATCACGTTAAAGTTGAGAGCAGTCAGGAGCTAGAAAAAAAGCTACCCTTCATACTAAAGCGGATGCAGGGCTGGGACTACGAGGTTCCGATGGTTGTTAAATTAGACCCTTACCAGAACCCTAGAAGCCTAAGCCAGAACGCTATGTCCCATATCTGGTACAGGGAGATCGCTAACGCAATGGCAGACAAGGGCCACAAGATTGATCACGAAGAGCCTGCTGAGGTATGGAAGCTGTGGTTAAAAAAGCGGTTTTTAGGGACTGCTAGTTACTCGATTGGTAACCAGCACATCCCAGACCAAGTCAAAAGCACCAGCAAGCTCACTAAAGGCGAGTTTGTACACTTTCTTGATAACGTCTATCATTGGGCTACCAAGCAGGGCATTCGGTTATCAATACCCGCAGACAGCGAGTATGCCGAGCTACAAGCCCAGCAGGAGGCGTAGTGAGCAAGATAGACCCAAGGGTATTAAAGGAGTTTGCAACCACCGAAAGGCATCACGAAGTATTAGACGCAGTTATTGAGTTTGGATCGGCAAACAAGGCATCTAAGAAGTTAAAATGCGGCAGGCGAACTATCGACGTTATGCTAAGGCGGCTAGAGAAGTATGCAGCTACTCAGGGCATAGCTCCACACAGAGACCTAACCCACCAGACCGCAGAGGGCTTTGAAGCAAAGCGAATATCTACTGCTTACAAAGAAGATGGCTCCCAAGCCTTGCAATGGGTTATACAGGAGAGAGCCAAAGGTTTAAGCAGAGATCAAATTGTAGACGCTATCGAAGGCTTTGAATGGAAGCCAGCCCCAAAGATCAAATCTGCTAATGGCCATGACTCAGAGCTGCTTACCCTTTACACCTTGACTGATTTCCATTTGGGCATGTATAGCTGGGCCGCTGAGACTGGCGATGACTGGGATATGTCTATAGCAGAGCATGAGGCACTGTCTGCAATTACTAGAATGGCTGATGGCTCACCTAATAGCGAGCTTGCGATACTCAACCTGCAAGGCGACTTCCTGCACTGGGATGGCCTTTTGCCAGTCACACCGATATCTAAACACGTTCTCGATGCTGATACGCGCTACGGTAAGCTGATCGAGATGGCGTTGTCAGTGACCATGCAATGCGTTGAGATACTCTTGACCAAGCATAAAGCTGTAAAGCTAATAGTCTGCGAGGGCAACCACGACGAAAGCGGCTCTGCGTGGCTTAGAAAGGCAGCTAAGGTTATCTACAAAAACAACCCAAGGCTAGAGGTAGACGATACCGAGTTTCCATACTACGCGCACCTGCATGGCGAGATAATGCTGGGCTTTCACCACGGACACAAAAAGAAAATAGGCGCATTGCCTGCGGTGTTTAGCTCAGACGCTAGATACAGGTCAATGTGGGGACAGGCTAAATACTGCTATATCCACACAGGCCACTACCACCATCAAGAGCAGGTTACTGCTGAAAATTCAGGCGCGATAGTTGAGAGGCACCCAACGCTGGCTGGGGCTGATGCTTATGCGGCTAGGGGTGGTTATGTAAGTTGGAGGGCAGCACATGCTATTACCTACCATTGCAATACTGGCGAGCATAGCAGAAAGACTGTAGTTCCGAGCTTAAAGGATGAGTAATGTTATTAATTTCCCCAAGAATGGAGTCACTGCTGCTAAGTCTTTCTGTAAGTGTGGTAACGGTCTTGAGTATTGGATTGGCAGCGATGGCAATGCTTACGGGATTTGCGCTCATTGCAACATTGGGATGCCTTGTGAGATTGAGATATTTGAAGAAGAGGACTACGAATGAAAGCACTAGAAAATCAAGTAGGTGGCGACCACTACAAAAAGAAAGCTATTCAGCCCATCGAGTACATAATGGCGAATGAGTTGGATTTTTGTGAGGGTAACGTGGTGAAGTACATCACGCGCTGGAAAGATAAGGGCGGGGTTGAGTCTCTCAGAAAGATTAAGCACTACGTTGACTTCCTGATCGAGCGAGAAATCAAAGGTGACTGAGCCAGCTTACAAGTTTACAAATTACCCCTACAAGTCGCCATTTGTAAACCACCCTGTACTCATAGAGTATACAGTTCAAAGCCACAACCTCACCCTTCCTGAGATGCTGGAGCATATACAGTCATTCCTGCAAGCGTCTGGCTATGACTTTACCGACAAATATTTGGATATCGTAGATGCCGAAACGTAAAAAAAGCACTGTCGCTCAGGAGGTAGAGAAGGCAGCAAAGCTCCTACAGCGGCTTGTACGTCTGAAGGCAAGCGATGACAAAGGATACTGCCAGTGCGTTACCTGCGGCAAGATAGACCACTACAAGGCCATGCAGGGCGGTCACTTTATCCCTAGAGGCAGAACTGTCTTCAAGCTATTCGAGGAAAACATCCACCCACAATGCCCTAGCTGTAACTTGTGGGGCATGAAGCAGGCACACTACGTCCTGAGATACAGGCAGTGGATGGCAGATACCTACGGGGAGCGCAGGGTCAAGGCTATGGAGCGTCTAGCGTGGAGGGCTTCACCTAAGTTTGACAGAGAGGAAGTTATCCAGTTTGCCCGTGAACTGAAGGAGCAGATTAAGGATCAGGAGTGGCGCATAGGTGAGATATAACCAAAAGTTCTAAAAATCATTCTTTTATAATAATTAGGTATTTACAATTATGCTTATAATCCCTTAATATTTAATCTCAATCAAAAAACAAAGGAAATAAACAAATGTCTAATTTTACGCAGTTAGATAGAATTATCGAAATAGATGATACTGCTGATAAGGCAGTTGAAAGTTATGGCAGTTTTGTTAAGTACATGAATAATTTAGAAGATAAGATCAAAGAGCAAAACAGCTTTATGGGAAAAGGTTGGACTCAAGCGCGAATTGACTTTGCAGAAGGCGCAAGAACTATTCCGTTTTTTCATAAGGCTATTTGCGACAAGTTTGGAAGTGACGCAATGATAAAGGCAATAAACGCTCACCCTTTTAAATAATCTAACCGCCCCCTACGGGGGGCAACTAAGGAGAATAATATGAAAATCAAAGTTGAATGCACACTTGAGGTTGATCCAAAAGTAATTAAGCAATTAATGCAGGAAGGTGGTCTGGCTGACGGTGAAGAGACTATCCAGTATTTTGTTAGGTCTCACGTTATATCTGCTGGCGTAGGGGTTTTAGATGAGGCACTTTACCATGCGCATCTTCCAGATGCTGTTGATGTAATCAAAACAAATATATAAGGGGAATAATATGAGAATTAATGAATGTTGTTTAAAGGATATCAAAGCCCGCGAGAACAAGCGCGAGGAGATTGCAGAAGCCAGAGTCTTCTTCGTGGCATCTATGGCCCTTTTAATTTTGTTAAGTATTGTCGGCAATATGGAATACAGCGACTGCGTTAATCTGGGGGTGTGCTAATGAGTAGTTCAGAGATTGGCTTTAAAATCTGGCTTGAAGACAACCTGCCAAGAATCGTGAAAGATTACCGCCATTTTGAAGGCAACGTAATTGTGCTGTCAGACGAGCATAAAGATGAACTTTGCTACAACTTTTTGCTCAATTTCCATTCTTGGTGGGATGATGTATTACCACCTGCCACAGCTTGCCGCTTTGGTTTTCTTGATGAGCTGTACAACAGGTCACTTGGCCAAAACCTTTCGGAAATAATTCGTAATGACATTTACTTGTATCTAGAGCTTCATTTAAACGATGTTGTTGCCGAAGTTTACAACGAGGTTTTTAACATCAAGCCAGAGCCGTTCGCTGGCTATGAGAGGGGGCAGTAATGGATTCTTTCCAAGACCTTAACCGCTTAGACAGATTACTCATGGGGAGCCACTGATGGACGTTAAAACGCTAATCAATGAGGCTAACAAGTATGCAGACAAAGCTATCAGGCAATCTTACATTGAAGCTAAGGCCAGCAGGTTCAGAGAGTGGATAACCGAGCCAGTGGTAGTTTATAGATTACATTTTGCAGTAATGACCGCTTTTTTAGCTGCTTTTGTTATTTATCAGGTTATAATTTACTAGCCGAGGGTTTCATAATCCCTTCCGATCAGTGTGATCTACTGTGGCAAGACAGATTAGGCCAAGGTCTCCTTAACCTTTTGACCCAGAATAGCCCACTGGGGAGCTGAAACGGGCTACTATTTTCTAGGCGCGTTCCATGTCGTTGCGAGCCTAACCCTCAACCCCTCAGACCGATTTGTACTTGGCTGGGGGGTTTTTTTATACATTAAAATGTATATTGCAGTCTGTATTTAGGTAGTTTTAGTGATTATTGCACACCGAGACTGTACATATCATTAATGGTATAAACTAAATAATAAACCGTCATTTCCGATCATATCTGGTTATCTATACAATGCCGCCCTAACTTACCAAAAAGGGGGCAAACAGTGATAATCTACATGATAGTTTTTGTAATTCTTTCGCTTGGCGCAGTCGCTGCCGACGACCTTAGCTAGTTTACATTATAGTAAAAACCATGCACAATGCCGCTAGTTCACTGACATTAGGGGTGTCACATGGATCAATTAAACCTTACTAAATCACTTGAAGACTGCTTCGACTGGGAATTAAACGACGAGATAATCCGCTTTGATGCGATTATTGAATCGTTAATGACTACAGATGTCCAAAGGCATAAGATCAGGGAAGAGCTTATCGACTGGCAGGATGGTGTTGCTAACATGGTAGATGAGCTATCAGCTATTGAACCCTATGAGGGCTACAGAGAGTTTGCGGCAATGGCAGAAGAGATATTTGGAACGGAGCAATAATGGAATCTATTGAATGGAAGCAAACAGGGGAGCTAATCCCTTATTCTAACAACTCAAGAACGCACAGCGAAAAGCAGGTGCAACAAGTCGCTGCAAGCATTAAAGAGTTTGGCTTCACTAATCCAATACTGATAGACGAGGATAACGGCATCATAGCAGGGCATGGGCGGCTTCAAGCTGCTCAGTTGCTGGGTATGGACACTGTCCCCACAATTGCCTTAGAGGGCTTTACAGAGGCCCAGAGAAAGGCATACGTTATAGCTGATAATAAATTAGCATTAAATGCTGACTGGGATTATGAGTTATTAAAAATAGAAGTAGAAAATATAGCGCAAGATATAGATTTATCGTTATTGGGGTTTGATGATCAGGAATTAGCAAACATCATTGATGGATTATCTGAAGATTCTGGCGATTTAAAAGAAGAATCATATTCTGAGGTATTTAACATTATTGTTAGCTGTGAAAACGAAGGTCATCAGGAAAGGGTCTATAATGAATTATTAGAAAAGGGGTATTCATGCCAAGTTCAAAGTTTGTAATAGAAAGCAAGATACCATCGTCTTTTAGGGTGGAAAAAGTAAAAGGGCAATTTGATTATGACGCATCTGTTGTTCGTAAAGAATTTGATGTGGATATACCTATTGAAGATATAGATTGGAATATTGGGTTAATTGTAGGAGCATCAGGCTCTGGCAAAACAACTATTGCAAAAAATGTATTTAAAGACTTTGAATTATTTGATGGTTTTGAATGGTCAGATAAAACAGTGATAGATGATTTTGATGAAAAGTTATCTGCAAAAGACATAACTGAAGCATTAAGCAAGGTTGGGTTTTCTAGTCCTCCAGATTGGTTAAAGCCTTTTAGTGTATTATCTAATGGTCAAAAAATGAGGGCAGAATTAGCTAGAGTGATTTTGGAAAGCGATAAACCTATTATATATGATGAATTTACCTCTGTTGTAGACAGGCAAGTTGCACAGATTGGCAGTGCCGCCATTCAAAAGTTTATTAGGCGTGAAAACAAGCAGTTCATAGCTGTATCATGTCATTACGATATAGAAGAATGGCTAGAACCTGATTGGATATATGATGCTAATGAAAAGCAATTTTATCGGAGGTCACTTAGGCGACCAGAAATCAAAATTGATATCAGAAAGGCGGAGCAAAACGAATGGAGCTTATTTAAAGAGTTTCATTATTTAAGCTCAACTCACAATAATGCCGCCCATAAATATATAGCTGAAATTAATGGTGAGCCTATTGCTTGGTGTAGTTTGCTACATTTTCCTCACTCGAAGTTAAAAAATTGTAAAAGAATACATAGAATAGTAGTAAAACCAGATTATCAAGGCATTGGCGTAGGAGGTAGGTTTATGTCTGAATTAAGTAAAGATTATAAAAAATTAGGCACTCGTATAAGATTAGTTACATCTGCGCCATCTTTTATTTACGGGCTAAGTTCATCAACAAATTGGATTATGACAAGAAAGCCTAGTAGAGTACAACCTGCTGGTAAAACAAGCGGCTTTAGCAAAGACAGCAAAGCAACCAGCTCGGCAAGATTGACTGCATCTTTTGAATTTGTAGGCTAATTATGAAGATAGGTAATCAAGGCGATGGCGGTGGCAGGCCAATAATAGAGTTTACTGAGGATCAAATAACCCAGCTAGAAGCGTTGTCCGCTGTGCTTACTAAAGGGCAAGTAGCTGATTACTTTGAAATCTCAGAGACAACTTTACGGGCCATAGAACAAAGACAGCCCGAAGTTTCTGACGCTTATAAAAAGGGCAGGGTGAAGCAATTTGCCAGCATGGGATCAAATCTCATTCAATTAGCAAAAAAGGGCAATGTTGCTGCTAATATCTTTTACCTTAAAACGCAGGCTGGCTGGAAAGAGCAAGAAGCTGAAATACAAGATATTCCACCTATCAATATTATTTTAGACAGCAATGCAGTTAACCAAACCTCAGACTGAGATATTCTTATCTGAGGCCCGATTTGTTTCTGTTGTAGCAGGAAGGCGCTTTGGCAAGACCTTTCTATCTACAGGTGCGCTGCTAAACGCAGCAGTATCAGGCAGGAATAAGAACGTATGGTATGTAGCGCCTACCTACGGGTCTGCTAAGGAGATTGCATGGCAAATGCTTATTCACTCAATCCCTCAAGAATATATATCCAAAACTAACGAAAGCTCCCTAACACTTAGGCTGATCAATGGCTCTGTTATCAGCCTCAAAGGAGCCGAAAAGCCAAACAACCTGCGCGGACGAGCTTTAGACTTTGTTGTCCTTGATGAGTTTGCAGATATGCGCCCAGAGGCTTGGTATGAGGTAATTCGCCCTAGCTTATCTGATCGCCAAGGGGGTGCTATGTTTATCGGTACGCCTAAAGGTAGAAACCACTTCTATGATCTATGGGCGCAGGGGCATAACTCTGATGACTGGGAGTCGTTCCAATATACAACACTTGAGGGTGGCAACGTACCGCAGGCAGAGATCGAAGCAGCCAGACATGACCTAGACGAGCGAACATTCAAGCAGGAGTATGAAGCAGCCTTTGTGACCTACGCTGGCCTGATCTATTACGGGTTTAGCCGCGAAGAGTCTGTATTGGCGATTGATGACGATAGTGGTACACTCCACATTGGGATGGACTTCAACTTAGACCCCATGTCTGCCGTTATCTGTATTCGTAAAGGCGGGACGCTGTATGCAGTTGACGAGATCGTCATGTTCGGATCAAACACTGATGAGATGGTTTCGGAGATACATAATCGCTATCCGAACCGGAACATTATTATCTATCCAGACCCAGCATCAAGACAGCGGAAAACATCTGCTGGTGGTCGCACTGATTTGTCGATCTTACAAAACGCAGGATTTAGCGTTAAGGCTAAGAACTCACACGCAGCGGTTCGGGATAGGATCAATGCGGTGAATAGTCGTTTACTGTCTGGCGATGGTGAGCGGCATTTGTATATCAGCCCAAAATGCAAGCAGACTATTAAGAGCTTGGAGAGGCAGACTTACAAGGAAGGAACAAGCGTACCAAACAAAGGCGACGGCTTCGACCATATGAATGATGCCCTCGGCTACTTGGTAGAATATTTGTTTCCTGTTCGCACAGATTATGCAGCACCACAACCTACAAGGTGGACTTGATGGCAAGACAACTTACAGACACGCACCCAGAATATAAAAACAATGAGACTCGATGGGAGTTCTACCTGCGCTCCTATATGGGTGGAGAGGACTATATTAACGGGGCTTACCTTACCCGTTATATATCAGAAGATAAGGACGAATATAACCGCAGGCTAGACCTGACCCCGATGGATAATCACTGCTCTAATATTGTCCATATCTACTCCAGCTTTTTGTGGCGAGTTCCACCGACCAGAGCCTACAACAGCTTGCAAAACAACCCAACATTAGATGCTTTTATTAAAGATTGTGATCTTGATGGCCGCAGCTTCAATGCGTTTATGCGAGAGGCGCAGGTTTGGTCTAGCGTCTATGGTGGCGTATGGCTAATGGTTGACAAGCCAAAGTCTACAGCGGGAACTAGAGCGGAAGAGCTAGAGCAGGATATTCGCCCTTACGTTAATATGTTTACGCCAGAAAATGTCTTTGACTGGAAGTATGAGCGCAGCGCAAGTGGCCGTCATAAACTAACCTACCTAAAGATCAGAGAGTCCGTAGATCGCGTAGATGAGACGCTAACCGAAAGCTACTTCAGGGTATGGACGGAAGATACTGTTCAGCTGTTTAAGTCGTCTAACGATTCAGAGAAGCTGC
>Ga0209374_1004241_pt1 | contig 10525 bp, 10 predicted proteins | sample SaaInlLV_DNA_10m_FD_184683 | JGI IMG/M metagenome (GOLD analysis project Ga0209374, IMG submission 184683) | Marine microbial communities from expanding oxygen minimum zones in the Saanich Inlet - SI075_LV_DNA_10m (SPAdes) (version 2) | ecosystem: Environmental > Aquatic > Marine > Unclassified ...
AATTATGATTTTGTTTAAATAATTTATATTAATTGATAAAGATATAAAATGAAAAATTATTTAAAGAAATCAAAATTATCAATATCTTCAAAATTAGGTGTTTATTCAAAGCTTTATAACGATATTTATTTTGATAAAGCTAATGGTATGCAAGAAAGTGATCATGTTTACTTAAAGACTAATAGTTTAGCAATGAAGTTCAAAAAAAGTGATATATTTACCATTGCTGAATTAGGTTTTGGCACTGGATTAAATTTTTTGTTAACTTGGCAGTTATGGCTTAAAACAAGAAAGCCAAATTCTTCTCTTACTTATATTAGCTTTGAAAATGCACCTTTGTCCAAAACAGAATTGATAAGGGTCCATAAATTATTTTATAATTATAATTTAAGTGATTTATCCAAACTCTTTATAAACAAAATACCACAAACCTATCAAAGTACTCATCAAATATTTTTTGATCTTGGTAATGTAAAATTAGTATTAATTTATGATGATTTTTTATCATTAAGTAATTTTAATTTCAAAGCCGACACATGGTATTTGGACGGTTTTTCTCCAAAAAAAAATCCAAGTGCTTGGGCCGAAAAACTTTTTAAAGAAATATATAAACATACAAACTGGAGAGGTTCTTTATCTACTTTTACTGTTGCAGGATATGTTAGGCGAGGGTTACAAAAAAATGGGTTTTGTGTTTCAAAAACACAAGGAATTGGAAAGAAAAAGGAAATTCTTTTTGCAGTTAAAAATGAACAACCCGATAAGATAAAATTCAAATCTTACGCTCTTAATAATATTGGTCCTGTTGCTATTATCGGAGCGGGCATTTCCGGTGCTTCTCTAATATACGCTTTAAGAAAGAGAAATATTGAATGCTTTTTGATTGATAAAGCTTCTTCTCTTTCTTGTGGTGCAAGTGGCAATAAAGTAGCACTTCAAATGCCAAAATTAACTTTAGATAATTCACCTTATGGTTTGATATCATTAGAAGCTTTTTCCTTTTCAAGAAAACTAGCAAGTCAATTAAAGGCTACTCCAGTGTCGAATGGTCTTATATTATTACCCTCACGAGAAAGAGAAATCTATAAGTTTAAAAAGCTTTTACAAAACAATTGGCCATTGGATTTAATACAAGATGGTAATTATAATATAGAAGCTTTAAAAAATACTAATTGTTTGCATATGCAATCTTCAGGAGTTGTAGATAATATTAAATTTATAAAAAACTTAGTAAAAGAAACAAGTTTTTTTCCAAAATTTAATGTTAAAAAAATATTAGCAAACAAAGATGGACTTAAAGATATTGTAGATGATCGTGGTAATGTTTTAAAAGCCAAAACAATAGTGTGGGCTAATGGGTATGAAATGTTAAGCCTAAATAACAAAATTCCTATTATTCCAACTTCAGGACAAGTTAATTATATAAAGAAATCAAATTTAACTTCTAATTTAAAAATTAATTTTAGTTATGGTCATTTTATTTCTCAATCTTTTAAGGGTTATCATCAAGTAGGAGCATCTTTTCATAGGGACATTAAAACTGATTTCCATCAAAGCGATTATATAAGTAATTTAAATTCTATTCCAAATTTTTTAAAAAACTTATGGGACCCTAATAATTTTGAAAATCAATATAGAGTGAGCGTAAGAGCCAGCACTAAAGATAGAGTTCCTTTTTTTGGTTCTTTAAACTCAATTGGAAGTGAAAAATCAGAGAATATATATGCTCTAGGTGGTATGGGAGCATGGGGTTTTGTTTATGCACCTTATTACGCTGAACTTTTAGTTAAGACAATTTTAAATGAGCCTTTGGTTATTAGTAAAAAAATAAAAAAACTACTGCATATGGAAAGATTGTTATAAATTTTACTCTGCCGCTATTTTTTCAGAAAGTTTCAAATTATTAAATATTTTAGCAAATATTTCTTGAAGTATTTTTATATTTTTTAAAGAAAGTTTATTCTCGTCCATATATATTTTTCTATTAATCTCAATTTGGATCGTGTGAACACCTTTAGATGGGTTTCCATAATTTCTAGTAATAAAACCGCCTGCATATGGATTGTTTAGTTCTACGGTGAAACCATTTTCTTTAAAAACATTTTGAAAATAATTAGGAAGCCCTATAGAACAACTTTTTCCAAAATTATCACCTAAAACAATATCAGGCTCTTTTTTGAAATTTAACAAAGCTTTTGAAGGCATAGTATGAAGGTCAATATGATAACAAAATCCAAAGATGTTATAAAGATACATGATTTGTTTATGTAATGATTTATGGAAAGGGTCATAATAATTTTCTAACATATGAGTTGCATATGAAACTGGAAGAGGAGTTTTTAAAATAGTTTTTCCAAAAATTTTATTTGGAAAAACCCCTAATCCGTATTTTATCATTTGTTTTTCAGACACAGGTTCATGTTCAAAAACTTGAGAAAACATAGTATAATCTATAGCATTCCTTGAACGATTTAAGTCTACTACTGCTCTGGAGCATTGAGCGATTATTATATCGGCCATTTGTTCATCAATCTTACCCAGTATCTTATTAGATTGATAATCCTCTATTCGTCTAACTTCACATAAATTCACTTTTAAATGTTTAATAAATAAATCTGGATAAATATCTCCTGCATGAGGTACTGTTATAAGAATTGGGGTATCTGGATTTTTTCTAATTAACTCTTTTAACATAATTAATTTCTTATAAAAAATTGGTTTGTCTTTTTTAATTTATTATTTAAACCTATTATTAATCATATATTTGTTTTTTTGAAAGTTATGTTATGAGATTTTTTGATATCCCCAAGCCTTCACTTGATAGTACTAGGCAAATGTTTATAGAATTAGAGAGTGATGAAAGAACCTCTAAAATTGACTTAGGAATTGGTATTTATAGAGATGAGAATGGATTAGCTCCAGTTTTTAAATCTGTTAAGACTGCTGAAAAACTTTTATTCGAAGTTGAATCAAGCAAGTCTTACAAGACACCTGCAGGAAATAGTAAATATTGTAAAAATATTTTAGATTTAGTTCTTGGAAAGGCTATTATTGATGAGCGTGGAGATAAAATCGGCAGTATTCAAATACCTGGAGCTGGTTCTGGATTACGCATAGCCGGTGAATTGATTAAAAATAATTTACAAAATAAATTAATATCTATTCCTAACCCTACATGGGGTCAACAACCATTTATGTTTAAAAAATCTGGATTAAAAGTCATAAATTATAATTATTACAATCAAGAGAATAACTTTTTAGATTTTGACAATATGATTTACGATTTAAAAAAATTAAAATCAGGCGATTCAATATTATTGCACGGATGTTGTCATAATCCAACAGGCGCAGATTTAACGGTAGATCAATGGGAACAAGTAGCAAACATATGTCTTAAACAAGGAATATTGCCCTTTATCGACTTAGTTTATCAAGGCCTTGGAATAGGTGTTGAGGAAGATGTGCTTGGAATTAGAAAATTAGTTCAAATTGTACCTGAAGTCATAATCACTGTTTCTTCAAGTAAAACATTTGGTGTTTACAGAGATCGTTGTGGTTTGATTGCAGTTATTACAGATGCAGGAAAAGTTAAAAGTAATTCTTTAGAAACGATGTTGAGTGAAATCGCTCGTGAGCTTTATTTTCATCCACCTGACCATGCTGCTGAAACTATTAATATTATATTAGAAGATAAAAATTTAAAATATGACTGGCTTGTTGAAATCAGGTCTATGCAGGAAAGAATAGTATCTCTTCGAAATAAGTTGGCAAATTCACTCCAAGAACAACAACAAACAGATTTCTTTAGTTTTTTGAAAGTCCAAAATGGAATGTTTTCTCTTTTGCCAATATCTCAAGAAGGTATAATGACATTGAGGAAAGAAAATGGAATATATTTAATGCCAGATGGTCGTATAAATATTGCATCTTTACCTGAAAATAAAATTGATTTTATCTCTTCTAAAATTTGTTCTTTAGAAGAATTTCGTCATAAAGGAAATTAAATTGAAAAAAGAGCCTTCAAATAGAAGTGATTATAATTTTTTTACTAAACTTAGTACAAGATGGAATGACAATGATATTTATGGTCATATGAATAATATCATTTATTACGCATTATTTGATACGGCTGTTAATAAATGGCTAATTAAAAATAATTTAATTGATATTAAATATGGAAAAAATATTGGTTTGATTGTTGAATCTGGCTGTAACTATTTTTCTTCTTTTCAATATCCAGAAGATATAGATGCAGGAATAAGAGTAACAAAAATTGGTACTAGTTCTGTTAGGTATGAAGTAGGGTTATTTAAAGAAAAAGAACAGATTTCAGCTGCAGATGGATTTTTTGTACACGTTTATGTAGATAGAAAAACAAATAATCCTATGCCTCTTAATTATGAATTTAAAAAAACACTAGATACAATATTTGTAGATTTATAAATCTATATTTATTTACTGTCATTTTTTCTTAAGTTAACCTCAACAAACATAAATTCACGTATATCTTTAGGTGATAATTTCTGTCACACCCTAGTCACACTCCAGTCACACTTTTTAACAAAAATCGTTGATTAACAGAAACAATTATATATATATACATGTAACTCGTGTGTTTAAAGTCTTTGTTTTAAGCCATTTAGTTACTGTGGGACTATAGCTCAGCGGGAGAGCACTTCGTTGACATCGAAGGGGTCACTGGTTCAATCCCAGTTAGTCCCACCATTTCTATTAAAATTAAATTTTTTTAAAAATTGCTTTGCCCAAATATTCTATCTTTACTCTTATTACAAAATATATTGATTATACATCTTATAATATTTATTTTTATTATCTAGAATATAAATTAAGAATAAAATTTTATTTCGGGCCATAGCGCAGCTTGGTAGCGCGTCCGTCTGGGGGGCGGAAGGTCGTGGGTTCAAATCCCGCTGGCCCGACCATATTAATAGAAGTTTTAAAATCAATTAAATGAGCATGTCAAAAATATTTATATATATATATAGCTTTGTTTATTTAAAAATAAGCATTAAATACTTTTAACGTTTTTTTAAGTACTTAAGAATTGATAAGTTTTTTTAATGATTGATTATGTATGTTAGCAAATTTTAAAATTTCAAATACAGTCTTAGGAATTTCCTTATCAATAACTGAGGTTATTTGTACTATTACTATAGCTAGTTTAGTAAAGTTAATATCACCAAATTTGTCAGTATTTATGATTTTGTTTTTTAGATATTTGTTCTGTGTTCCTCTTTTGTTAATCACAGGTTTTTCTCAACGGAAAAAAGATACATTTGTAATTGTGTCTAAATCTGGATTAGCCATTAGAACAATCACTGGGCTTGGTTCTTTTGGGTGTCTTTTTGCTGCTCTTCAATTCATAGATCTTAGTCTCATGACAACTTTGCTTCAGACAATGCCAATTTTTATAACTTTGCTTGCCCCATTTCTTATAAAAGAGGTAGTAGGGTGGTTTAGAAGAATTATAGCTCTGATTGGTTTTTTAGGAGTTTTGATTATCCTAGATCCATTCTCTGAAAATTGGTTTCATTATGGTGTTGTTTTAGGTGTTTTATCGCCAATTTTTGGTGCATTAATGACGCTGTCTGTAAGAAAATTAAGTCAAACTGATCACCCCACAACTACAGCATTATGGTATAATATCTTTGGTGCAGTGTTTTTCTTAATTATATGTATTTTGAATAAAGTTCAATGGCCTGAATATAACGAGATATTTATTATTTTATTAATAATTGGCTTTATTTCGAGTTTTCAACAAATTTGTTTAGCTTATAGCTTAAAATTAGCTCCGGCTAGTATGCTAGCACCACTGAGGTATATTTCTGTTCCTATTGGAATTTTATCAGGTGTATACTTCTTTAATGAAGAGTTATCTTCAACTTTCTTTATTGGAACTTCAATTATTATCATATCTTCTTTAATCATCATTAAAAGAGAATCTATGATAAAAGAAAAAATATAAAAATTTAGTTTTAAAACCAAAATGTATTGTAATTTATAAAAATGATAAAATCTTTACTCACCTTACTATATTTAATTGTTATATCTACTGATTTATATGCAAATGAAAATTATATAACTTTAAAAGAATTTAAAAATAATAGTGATAATAAAATCATTTTTATGAGACATTCGCATGCACCCGGATATGGTGATCCAAAAAATTTTAATCTTAATGATTGCTCTAAACAACGAAATTTAGATAAAAGAGGAATAGAACAAAGTAGAATAATTGGTAATTCTTTTAAAGAAAATGATATTTTTTTTACTAAAATATTTTCTAGTTTTTGGTGTAGATGCAAAGATACTGCATTTTATTTAAATATAGGAGATTATATTTCTCATAAAGGTTTAAATTCTTTTTACGAAGGTCATGTTGATAGGGACCAAACATTAGAAGAACTGAATAGATTAATAAATTCATTAAAGTCTGATAAAGGCCCATATCTTATGGTTACTCATTATGTGGTAGTACAAGCTATGTCTGAATTATCAGTATCTAGTGGAGGAATGGTTGTCTATGATATGAAATCTAAAAAATCTAAGTATTTAAAAATAAGCGATTAATACACTAAAATTTACTTACTATCTTCATTATCTTTTATGATTTTATAATCACCGTCAATAACTTCATTTGTTTGTGATTTTGATTTAAATCTATTTCTATTGTGTTGAGGTTGAGATGATGAATCTGTATCATTATTAAATGTACTACTCTGAGTTTTGTGTTCAGTTTTTCCTTTCATTTTAAAGCTAAGTATTTGCTTAGGGAATATAAATAATAGACTTGGTAAAGTAAAAAGAATAGCGAAAAATATATTCCATTCTAATACATTGATAATTCCAAAGAAAACGCCAATGGTTAAAAGTAAAAAAGTAAATCTATAAAAAATACCAAATAAAATTATAACCCAAGCAAAAAAGGTTCCATATTGATATGGTTCCATTAAGTGCTGAATACCTAAAAAGCCAACAATCACGTAAAAACAAAACAAACTTATTATTAAGCCAACTGTAATTAATCCGTACTTAAGAATGTTAGTTTGTTTTAAAATATACATAGTTGACCCAAAATTATTTCTTTAATATTAAATCACCTTCAAATTTTTTTAAATAAAATATTTTTTTGCCAGCCCAAAAACATTTTTTTTCATCAGGTGATGCTTCTACATAAATTGATTTGTCTTTAAGATGAAAAACTTGGCTACATCCTAAAAAAGATAATATTAATTTACTATTACCAAATTTAACACTATCTTCTCGTCCTTTTCTTGCGGTAACAAAATCAAGATCACTTTTAAAACACTGACCAACTTTATTTTTCTTACAGTTAATTTCTTGACTATCAATAACAGAAATATGTGTGGCCTTATTATTAGAAAAAATAAAACCATCATTATCTAACATTTTACAATCATCAAGGGGCTTTGATGTTTTTCCTGCAAATTCACATTCAAACCATGCCCCTTCCATACTATTTATTGCAAAAGAATTAAAACTTAAAGGCATTATAAATATTGTGATTAAAAAAACTTGTTTAATAACTATTGAAATTAACATTTATTTAACTCTTTTGGTTTTACAAAATTAAATTTGTATTTATATATTATATCACAAATTTTTTTATTAGAAAAATTTATATGGAGGTTTTATGAAGATTGAAACCAGAGATACTTTTCCAGATTTTGTTGGTTTTGTCTCAAATATTGACTTAAGACAAAAACTAGATATTAAGCAGATAGAAGAAATAGATCTGTCCATAAACAAATACTCTGTAATTGTTTTTAAAGACCAAGATATTAGCGATAATGATCAAGTTAGATTTACTAAATATTTTGGTGCTATAGAGGCTTCAGGAAAAACATCAAATATTACAAAAGCTAAAGATAGAAGACTGTCTACAGATTTAGCAGATGTATCAAATTTAGATAAAAATAATAAGCCATTTAGCCAAAATGATCCAAGAAGGATATTCAATTTAGGTAACCGATTATGGCACACTGATAGTTCTTTTAAAGCAATTCCTGCTAAATATTCACTTTTGTCTGCAAGAAGTATTTCCAAAGAAGGTGGCAATACAGAATTTGCTGATATGAGAAGTGCATATGATAACCTAGATGAGTTAACTCAAAATAAAATACAAGATATGGTATGTGAACATTCATTAATTTATTCTCGTCAGAGGTTAGGTTTTGATATGGTAAAAGAATTATCTTCAGAAGAAATTAAAAATTTTACACCAGTTGAACAGCCACTTATTAGGAGAAATAAAATAACTGGAAGAAAGGGAATTTTTCTTTCTTGTCACATTGGTAAAATCAGAGACTGGATCAGACCAGACTCTATGTGCTTTATTGATGACTTAATTGAGTACGCTACTCAAATCAAGTTTAAATACATTCATAAATGGTCACAGAATGATCTTATCATTTGGGATAATAGGCAAACTATGCACAGAGCCAGAGCGTTTGACGATTTAAAAGAAAAAAGAGATATGAGAAGAACTACTGTTTTAGGAGAAGAGAGGTTAATGTAATAAATTATCTGTTATCTATTTTAAGTTTAACTCTGTAAAACCCTTTTCTAAGTCATTTATCAAGTCGTCAATATTTTCTGAACCTGCATAAATTCTTAAATATTCTCCTTTGGGTACGTAACTAGATTTTAAATGCCTGTTTTCACTAATATTCATAGTTGACAAAAGACTCGAGTATCCACCCCAGGAAGCACCAATTCCAAATATTTCGCAAGCATCAGCCAATCTATCTACGTCGGTTTGTGTTATATAATCTTGAAATTCAATAGCAAAAAGACCAGATGATCCATTAAAATATTTTTTCCATCTTTCATGTTCAGGGTGTTGAGTTAAAGCTGGATGAATAACTTTTTTAACTTCTTTTTTTGTTTCCAGATACTTTGCTAAAGCAAAACTATTTTCTGAAGATTGTTTGAGTCTTAAAGGCAGTGTCCTAAGGCCTCTTAAAGAAAGATATACATCATCTGGGCTTACATAAATTCCAGAGTTCTTAGTCCACCTTTGTAAATTTATTAAGTTTTTATCATTGGCAACAATAGCACCCATCATAATATCAGAATGACCTGATATGTACTTAGTGACAGCCTCAATTACTATATCAATACCAAACTCTAAAGGATTAAAATATAATGCTGTAGCCCATGTATTATCTATAATTGATTTTAATTTATACTTTTTACAAACACGAACAACTTCTTCAATATCTATTATTTCAAAAGTGTAAGTTCCAGGTGTCTCTATATAAATAACACTGGTGTTTTTTTTAATTAAATTTTCTAAATTAGCAATATCTCTAGAATTATAAAATTGATATTCTATATCTAACCTAGGAAATTCTTCTTTTATAAATCTTCTAGTTGAGCCATATACAGAATCAGGTACTAAAATATGTTCATTTGTCTTAATTGTAGACATTAATCCAGTAGTTATTGCGCTCATTCCAGAAGGGGCAAGAACGCACCCTTCCGCATTATATAACTTTGCAATCGATAAAGTAAGGGACTCGGATGTTGGGGTTCCGTTTCTTCCGTATGTATATTTACCTGTTTTATTTCTATAAGCGTGCATATTTGAGCTTAAAATTGTGCTGGTTCTATACAAAGGTGGAGCTGGAATACCGTGGTTTTCACTAGATTTTTTGCCTATATGCGCCGTTAATGTATTAATGCTTAGCTTTCTTTTTTTTACTGTCATAATTTAACTTTTAAGATGTTTAAAATTGATTTTTGTTGATTCAATAAATTAAAAAGGTTAACAGGGTTTTAATTTTCAAAATATTTGTCTTGTAACTATAACAAATAAGTTGGAAAGTACTATATAATTCATGTTTTCATGAAAAAATTAAAGTGGAGAAAATAAAATGAGTAATAATGTTATAATAGCAGCAGTTGTTGCTGGTGCAGTTGGAATAGGAGCAGGTTATGCTTTGTTTTCAGGTGAGCCAATACAAACTGTAGTAAAAGAAAGTGTAACATCAGCACCTGCTGGTGCTGGTACCTTAGACGAGGTTAGAGCAAGAGGAAGCCTGAATTGTATTATTAATACTGGTTTAGCTGGATTTGCTGCACCTGATGATAAAGGTAAATGGACTGGTTTTGACGTTGATTTTTGTAGAGCTGTTGCAGCTGCAACATTAGGCGATGCTAACAAAGTTAACTACACTACTGCAACAGGTAAAACTCGATTTACTAAATTAGCAGCTGGTGAAGGTGAAATTTTATCAAGAAACACTACTTGGACATTTTCAAGAGATGTTGATTTATCACAGACATTTGTTGGTGTAAGCTACTATGATGGTCAAGGTTTCATGGTTCCTAAATCACTAGGTGTTACGTCAGCCAAGGGTTTAGATGGTGCGTCAGTATGTATTCAAACTGGTACAACTACAGAACTTAATTTAGCTGAATTTTTTGCTGCAAATAATATGAAATATAATCCTGTGCCAATTGAAACTAACTCTGAAGC
>Ga0209374_1004249_pt1 | contig 10507 bp, 8 predicted proteins | sample SaaInlLV_DNA_10m_FD_184683 | JGI IMG/M metagenome (GOLD analysis project Ga0209374, IMG submission 184683) | Marine microbial communities from expanding oxygen minimum zones in the Saanich Inlet - SI075_LV_DNA_10m (SPAdes) (version 2) | ecosystem: Environmental > Aquatic > Marine > Unclassified ...
TATTTTCTTGTGCTGTTGGAAGCTGGAAATATTTAGGATTACCATTATAATATGCTTGTTTAGAATATTTAACCAAACTAACTACCGATATTGGTTTTGACAGTTCTGGAATTTCAACTATTAAATTTTCTAGTTTGCTCATTCGTTTCAAGGTAGTTAGTTTCATCACCCCTTTTTTACGTTTTGTGTCAATAAAGATTTCTAATGGCATCACCCCATTGAATTCACTTTCATAAAATTCTATATCACTGTAGAACTCTGCTTTTTTTGGCATATCCTCAATTAGACTACCAGTTGCTTTTATTTGAAATATTCCAATTATACTAACAGCAAGCAAGATCACAGCTGATGAGTAAATAGCAATATTGTGGTGTTTAACGGTCCGGTCAATCCAATCTCCTAATTGATTAATCCATTGCTTGTTTAAGTGTTGTAAATGCTTCTCTTTAGGGATTGGCATGAAACTATATATGATTGGGATAATAAATAAGCATAGTAAAAAAATAGCTATAATACTTAGGGAAGCCACGATACCAAACTCGGTTAACAATTTACTTTGAGTTATAATAAAAGTTGCAAAACCAGAAGCAGTTGTCACGTTTGTCATTAAGGTTGCGTTTCCAACTTTAGAAATGACACGCTGAAGTGATTTAGCTTTGTTACCATGTTTATTAACTTCATGCTGATACTTATTAATTAAGAAAATACAGTTAGGGATTCCAATAACGATGATTAAAGGAGGAATTAGTGCTGTAAGAGCAGTTATTTCGTATTCTAGGAAACCTAATATCCCAAAGGTCCACATCACTCCAATAATGACAACAGTCATAGATATAAAAGTAGCTCTGTATGACCTGAAAAAGAAAAAGAAAATAAGCGAAGTGACCAGAATAGCAGCCATGATAAATACGCTAATCTCGTCTACAATATTTTGAGAGTTGAGCGTGCGTACATAGGGCATCCCTGAAACTCTAACATCAAGGTTATATTTATCTTCAAAATCTTTTACTCTAGGAACTAATTTCTCTAAGACAAATGCCTTTCGCTCAGGCGTGTTGACAATTGATTTTTTGAGGTATATAGCGCTTCTGATCGCTTCAGAATCTTTGTTGAATAGTATATTGTCGTAAAAAGGATATTGCTCAAATAGAGCTTTTTTAAGTTTATTTAGTTCGAGCTGAGATTGTACCGAGTCTGTAATAAAAGGAACGAGGTCAAACTGTTTTTTTGATTTATTTTTCACAAGCTTTTGGAGGTCCTTGATCGAAATAACTGCCTCTACATTAGGGTTATCATTAAAGCTTTTCGAAAAATCATTCCAGGCATTTAATTTATTTACAGTTAGTAATGTACTGTCTTTAACGCCCATCACAATTAAATTACCTTCTTCCCCAAAGATATCTAGGAAGTTGTTATATTCAATATTGATTGGGTGATCATCTGGAAGCAAGTTCGCCTCAGTATATGTGAAACGCATTTTGTTCCACTGAAGACCAAAGAGTACAGTCGTAAGGACGACTAGAAATAAAATTATGAATCGATTCCTGAGAATGAGCCTTGCAGCTGTTTCCCAAAATCCAATTGAAAAGAGTTTAAACATAGCAATTTTAATGCCGCTAAAGTAAATAAAATGAATTTAAAACATAAAGATTAGCTAGTCAACTTCCCATAAAGAAAAGTTAAAAACTATACTGTAAGAATTTCTTTTTCTTTTTTAGAATAAAGATCATCTACTTTTTTGACATAAGAGTCTGTTAGTACTTGGACGTCCATTTCAGCATTTTTTTGGACGTCTTCGGATGTGTCCTCTGATTTTTTAATATCTGTATTAGCTTCTTTTCTTGCAGATCGAATTGAGATTTTTGCTTCTTCAGCTTCTGATTTAGCTTGTTTTGCTAGCTCACGGCGGCGTTCTTCAGTTAAGGGGGGTACGCTAATGATAATTGTTTCACCATTGTTCATTGGATTAAAGCCTAAGTTGGCAATCATTATTGAGCGTTCTATTTCTTGTAACATTCCTTTTTCCCACGGTTGAACAGTTATTGTCCTACCGTCAGGGGTATTAACATTTGCAACTTGAGTTAGAGGGGTCTGGGAGCCATAATAATCAACCATTACGCTTCCTAGCATAGCTGGACTTGCTTTTCCTGCACGTATATTTACAAATTGTTTTTCTAGATGTCTCAACGCACTTACCATTAATTCTTTTGCACTTTCTAATATAAAATCTATCTCTTCACTCATTTTAAACGCTTTAAATATCTAAGTATTTTAACTCACTGTAGTTCCAATGGCATCACCAGCTACGATTTTAAGCAGATTGCCGTTAGTATTCATGTCAAACACAATAATTGGCAAATCATTTTCTTGACTTAATGTGAAAGCCGTAGTATCCATTACTTTTAAACCCTTTTGGAGAACATCTTTAAAGCTAATACTATCAAATTTAACGGCAGTTTTATCCTTTTCAGGATCTGCACTGTAAATTCCATCAACTCGTGTTCCTTTCAGAATTACATTAGCTTCAATTTCAATAGCTCTCAAAACAGCTGCTGAATCTGTTGTAAAATATGGGTTTCCTGTGCCGCCTCCAAAAATAACAACACGTCCTTTTTCCAAATGTCTAATAGCACGGCGTCGAATAAACGGCTCTGCAACTTCATTAATTTTTATTGCTGATTGAAGACGTGTTGGGACTCCAGCATTTTCTAAAGCGCTTTGCAAGGCCAATCCATTAATGACGGTCGCTAGCATTCCCATATGATCTCCTTGTACACGATCCATACCTTTACTAGCTCCAGCAACTCCTCTAAAAATATTACCACCTCCAATAACAATCGCTACTTGAACTCCTTGATCTGTTAGTTGTTTAATTTCACCAGCATAATCTGACAAACGATCTGAGTCAATTCCGTAGTTTTGGGTTCCCATTAGGGCTTCTCCAGAAAGTTTGAGTAAAACTCTTTTGTAAGTCATAGCTATAGTTAATGTAACACAAATATAAACAATATCTTAAATTCAAAAATAGTAAACACTACGAATTCTAAACAAATTCTCATTTGTTTTGCATTTACCCTATAGCTTGAATTAGAGAAAGGTATCTTTATACCAAAAAAAAGCCTCGATAGATATCGAGGCTTTTTAAAAGTTATAATAAGTTTATCCTAAGGAAACACGTTTAAATTCAGTAATCTCCACTTCACCGTAACTAGCAACGTATTTTGCAACTTTTACTTTATCGTCTTTAATAAAGTTTTGGTCCAGTAAGCATTGCTCTTGGTCTAGCGTGGTATTATCAGAAATGAAACGTTCCATTTTTCCAGGTAATATTTTATCCCAAATCTGTTCAGGCTTACCTTCTGCTTTTAATTCTGCTTTAGCCGTACCCTCAGCTTTTGTTAAAACATCGTCAGTCAATTGTGCCATTGAAATGTATTGAGGGACGTTTTTGAGGGTTTTACCTAAACGCCCCAATTCGATATTATCTTTTTCAATAACAGCAATTCTAGCCTCTGTTTCGGAAGCAATAAACCCAGCATCAAAATCTTTATACGAAAGGGTTGTTGCACCCATTGAAGCAACTTGCATTGCAAGATCCTTCACAAGAACAGCAGCGTTATCAGTATTTGAAGATAGACCAACCACAGCAGCAATTTTGTTGATGTGTACATAAGAGCCTACGTAGGGAGCTTCTACTTTTTCAAAAGCTTTGATATCTAATTTTTCACCAATAACTCCTGTTTGTTCTATCAGTTTTTCAGCCACAGTCATGCCTCCGAAATCGGCCATCAAAAATGACTCTTTAGAATCCTGAGTTAGCGCAATATCACCAAACTGACTGGCAAGGTTTAAAAAGTTTTCATTTTTACCAACAAAATCAGTCTCACAACCTAAAACAATGGCAACTCCCACAGTGTTATCAGAATTGATTTTAGCTACTGCCGCACCTTCTGAAGAGTCACGATCGGCTCTATTTGCGGCAACTTTTTGACCTTTTTTTCTAAGGTTGTCAATAGCCTTATCAAAATCACCTTCAGCTTCAACTAATGCTTTTTTACAGTCCATCATTCCTGCGCCGGTTGCCTTTCTTAATTTGTTTACTTCTGCAGCTGTTATTTTTATCATGATTTGTTAGTTTAAAAAAGTCGTTAAAATTTTTCAGTGAGAAGAAAATTAACGACGTTATTTTACTTAATTATTTTTTCTATTTTTTTCTATTTTTTTTCTTCTTTGGAAGCTTTTTCAGTCTTTTCAGTCTTTTTTACCGCCTTGGTCTTAGTTGTTTTTTTTACTTTAGGTTCCTCAATTACTTTTTCGGTTTTGGAGGCTTCTTTTGTTTTTTCAACTTTGGGTTCTTTTGCTACCTTTTCGGTTTTAGGGGCTTCTTTTGTTTTTTCAACTTTAGGTTCTTTTGCTACCTTTTCGGTTTTAGGGGCTTCTTCTGTTTTTTCTTGTTTGGGAACTTCAGTTGCTGCCTTTTCAGCTTCTTTACTATCATTTTCTGCTTTTCTTACAGCTAAACCTTCTGCGATAGAGTCAGTTACATTTGTTAGAATTTTTTCAATTGACTTGGAAGCATCGTCATTGGCAGGGATGACATAATCAACTTGCCTAGGATCCGAATTTGTGTCAACCATTGCGAAAATAGGAATATTTAATTTTTGTGCCTCTTTAATAGCTATGTGTTCGCGTTTAATATCAATAACAAATAGAGCAGCTGGTAGACGGGTCATTTCTGAAATTGAGCCTAAATTCTTTTCAAGTTTTGCTCTCAAGCGGTCAACTTGGAGACGCTCTTTTTTAGAAAGTGTCAAAAAAGTTCCATCTTTTTTCATTCTGTCGATAGAAGCCATCTTTTTGACAGCTTTACGTATTGTAACAAAGTTGGTTAACATTCCACCAGGCCAACGTTCAGTTATGTAGGGCATATTGACGTTGCCAGCTTTTTCTGAAACAATATCTTTTGCTTGTTTTTTGGTAGCAACAAATAGTATCTTGCGACCTGAAGCTGCTATTTTTGATAATGCTTCAGAAGCCTCTTCAAGTTTTGCTGCAGTTTTGTAGAGATTTATTATATGGATACCATTTCTTTCCATATAAATATAGGGTGCCATGTTGGGGTCCCACTTTCTTGTTAGGTGACCAAAGTGTACACCGCTGTCTAATAATTCTTTTACTTCTACTAATGCCATTTTGTAATAGTTTACGTTCTGTTTAATTAGCAATGCGCAGCTGTTTTTTACTAAACGCATTTAGATGCTAAACTAAGTCTTAGTGGTTGACCCCACTATAGACAACAATAACTGGTTTAAAAATAATATATTAACGTTTTGAGAATTGGAATTTCTTACGCGCCTTTTTCTGACCAAACTTCTTGCGTTCAACCATTCTTGGATCTCTTGTTAATAAGCCTTCTGGTTTCAGAATACTTCTGTTTTCTTCATCTAATTCGCACATTGCACGAGATAAAGCTAAACGAACTGCTTCTGCTTGACCTGTAATACCACCACCAAAAACATTTACTTTTACATCAAAGTTATCTTCATTATTAGTCAATGCTAAGGGTTGATTTACTTTGTATTGTAAAGTTGCTGTTGGAAAATAAGTATTAAGATTTTTTTTGTTTACGATAATGTTTCCTTTTCCTTTTGAAACATACACACGTGCTACTGCCGTTTTTCTACGGCCAATTTTGTGAATGACTTCCATTAGTTAACTTCATTTAAATTGATTGTAATTGGCTTTTGCGCTTCATGAGAATGCTCAGCGCCAACAACAACGTTTAGATTACGGAATAAAGCAGCTCCTAATTTGTTTTTTGGCAGCATACCTTTTACTGATTTTTCAACTAACCTAGCAGGATCTTTGGAAAATAATTCTGTAGCAGTTAGTGATCTTTGTCCACCTGGATAGCCAGTGTGACGAATGTAGGATTTCTCACTCCATTTGTTTCCAGATAGTTTAATTTTTTCTGAATTTATAACAATAACGTTGTCTCCACAATCAACGTGGGGAGTAAAATTAGTTTTGTGTTTACCTCTTAATAATATTGCAATTTTGGAAGCTAAACGACCTAACGTTTGACCTTCTGCATCAACCAAAACCCATTCTTTCTGAACTGTAGCTTTGTTAGCTGATATTGTTTTGTAGCTTAATGTATCCACTATTGTTTTTTTTTTATTAAACGTTTCTTCTGAAAAAAGAGTTTGCAAATCTACAATTATAAATTGTTATTAACAAAATCTATTATGTGTTTTCTTTTTCAAATAAATACATTAATTGGTACACACTGGTTTTGGTGCTTGTTTAAGAAGACAATATTTATTGAACCAAAGTTTAACAAATAATTTAATAAATTTTTATAGATTATTGCTTCTTTTGTGCAGTTATTGACAGATTTACCAAACACCTAGTTGAAGACACTCAAGTTTTATGAAATCTTTTTCTTACACTATCATGATCTTATTTCTAAGCCTTGAACTTGCTGCTCAGGAGCAGTCTTTTTCTCCTCCTAGGATCTATTTAACCACTGATATTATGTCAGCAAGTCCTCCAGTTATTGATGGGATTTTAAATGACTCTGTGTGGAGTTCTGTTGATTGGGGCACAAATTTTGTCGAAGTTAACCCCGACGAAAATACTCTACCTTCTGTTCAGACCAAATTTAAAATCCTGTATGATCAAAAACACTTATACATCGCACTGAAAGCATTTGATCCGGATCCATCCACCATTACTAACCTACTTTCTAGAAGGGATGGTTTTGTAGGAGACAGAATTAATGTATTGATTGATAGCTACCATGATCTTCGAACAGCTTTTTTGTTCACAGTAACTGCAGCTGGTGTTCGTGGTGATGAATTTGTTACAGACAATGGAAAAAATTTTGATGATAGCTGGAATCCTATTTGGACTACTGAGGCGGTTATTGATGACGAAGGATGGTCTGCTGAAATGAAGATCCCATTGAGTCAGTTGAGATTTAATAGCGACTCTGTTCAGGTTTGGGGTTTGAATGTAGCTCGAAATTACTTTAAAAAAAATGAATTGTCAGCTTGGGATAGAATTCCTGTAGGCTCTGCAGGTTGGGTAAGCGAGGCCGGAGAACTTCACGGTTTAAAAAATATAGACCCTCAAAAACAAATTGAAATTCAGCCTTTTACAGTAACTAAGTTAGATTATTACGAGGCTGAAATAGATAATCCATATTTGGATGGTAATGATTTTAGTTTTAACGCTGGCTTGGATGCAAAGTTTGGAATTACAAATGACTTGACTCTTGACGTCACTATTAATCCAGATTTTGGACAGGTTGAAGCAGATCCCGCTGCAATTGCATTAGATGGTTTTGAGGTTTTTAACAGAGATCAACGCCCCTTTTTTGTGGAGAACAAAAATATTTTTAATTATCAATTTTCAGGAAATCGCAACAACTTATTTTTTTCAAGACGTATAGGAAGAAATCCACAACTTAACCCTGAAATATCTGCAGGTTCATTTATTAACAAGCCTAAAAATACTACAATTTTAGGCGCTGCAAAATTCAGTGGAAAGACAAAGAACGGATGGTCTATTGGAATTTTAGAAAGTATGACTTCCAAAGAATTTTCAACAGTTAACAACAACGGAGTTATCTCTAAACAGCTAGCTGAGCCGTTTACAAATTATTTTGTTAGTAGAGTTCAAAAAGATTTTAATAACAATAATACTTTTTTAGGTGGCATGTTCACCTCTACAAACCGCTCTTTGAACGATAATGAGTCTGAACTAAGAAAATCAGCATATTCTGCAGGAGTTGATTTTAAACACCAATGGCAAAATAGGGCTTATTATGTTGACGCCAACATGGTAGTTAGCCATGTTAAGGGTAGCAAAGAATCGATTAAACTTACACAAGAAAATTTGATCCACCTATTTAACAGAGTGGATGCTAGTCATTTAGAGGTAGACCCTAATCGAACCTCTCTAACTGGGACAGGAGGACGTTTTGATTTCGGAAAAGTAGGGGGTAAACACTGGAACTATAATGGAGGATTTACGTGGGTGTCTCCAGAACTTGAGTTAAACGATTTAGGCTACTTAAGGAGTTCGGATGATATAACTCAATTTGCAAATATTAGATATAGAATCATAAAGCCTGCTAGATCTTTTAGAAATTTTAGTATTCAAATAGGGCAATTTTCTAAGTATGACTTTGAAGGGAATCATAACAGAATGCAGTATGATTTGAATACAGATATTCGTTTTGTAAATAATTGGACAATAGACTTAGGAGGGGGGTATAGACCAGTAAATTATTCTAACTCGACTTTAAGAGGTGGCCCAAGGTGGCGTATTTCAAAAACTGGTTGGCAATATTTTTTTATTGGCTCAGACAATAGAAAAAAGTTCTACTTTAGAACAGGGGCTATTATTTCCCAGTGGGAAGACAATGAATCTTCCCTTTTTAAAGTTAAAGCAGAATTGAATTATCAACCTTCAAATGCACTTAATATTTCATTAGAGCCAGAATATAACTCACGCCCAAACAAAACTCAATATATAACTCAAGTTTTCTACAACGAAGATAATCGTTATGTTTTGGGAACTATAGATAATCAAACTTTTCAAGCTTCTTTAAGAATAAATTACTCGTTAAATCCCAATCTTTCAATCCAATACTATGGACAACCATTTGTATCTCGCGGAGTTTTTAAAGATATTAAATATGTCACTAATCCAACTGCGACGAATCTCAATGATCGTTTTAAGCTTTACTCAAATAATCAAATTAGCCAAAACCAAGGAGTTTATAACATTGACGAAAACATTGACGGATCAAACGATTATAGTTTTGATAATCCTAATTTCTCACAAGTTCAGTTTGCTTCAAATTTAGTTATTAGATGGGAATATATCCCTGGATCAGAATTATTTTTAGTTTGGTCTCAAGGTATTAATAGTGGATTATCGTCTTCCAATGGATTATTTGAAGATTTTGGAACAGGTATTTTGAATCAACGTCCTCAAAATATTTTCTTATTGAAAGCCACATATCGCTTTGTTCTCTAGACTTTATATTTTGTATCGATAAAGGTTGTTTAATTCTTTAATTTACATTGTAAAAATATATTTTAGAAGTATCTTTGCACCCTAAACGTGAAGAAATTTTTCGCTTTATGTCAAATAATACTTACATATTGACTGGTTCAACATCATTTCTTAGTAATTTTAAGGCAGTGACCAAAATGGGCCTATCCTTAAGTGTAGTGTTTTCATCCATAGCAGGGTATTTATTGGCAGCAGAAAGCATACACCTTTTTACTTTATTTCTTTTAGCTCTTGGAGGATATTTTATGGTAGGCGCTTCAAATGTTTTTAATCAAATCATAGAGAGGGATTTAGATGCCTTGATGGATCGAACGAAAAACAGACCTATTCCAACAGGTAGAATGAGCGTTATTTATGCTTTTGTTTTAGCTGTCATATTAACTGTAGCAGGACTTACTATTTTATATATTATTAACGAAAGAACAGCCATGTTTGGCGCAATATCTATATGTTTATACACCAGTGCGTACACCCCTTTAAAAACTAAAACACCACTATCAGTTTTTGTTGGGGCCATTCCTGGTGCTATTCCTTTTATGCTAGGCTGGGTAGCAGCTACCGGTAAATTTGGTATTGAACCCGGAGTTTTATTTATGCTTCAGTTTTTTTGGCAATTTCCGCATTTTTGGGCGATAGGTTGGTTTTTGCATAACGATTATCAGAAAGCAGGATTTAATATGTTACCCACAGGCAAAAGAGACAAAGGGACTGCTCTACAGTCAATAATATATACAGCCTGGACTGTACTAATCTCAATAGTTCCTGTATTTGGTTTCACAGGATCTCTAAGGCTTTCTGTTTTGGCAGCAATAATAGTTTTTGCCTGCGGATTGCTATTTTTGAACTATGGGTTTCAGCTATTCAAAAATCAAACAGAGAAAGCAGCACGGCAGTTAATGCTAGCAAGTGTTGCTTACATAACTTCAATTCAAATTATATATGTTTTAGATAAATTTATTAGACTATGGATTTAACAAAAGGAACTACACAGGGCAAACAAAAGCGAGCAAAAAAAATGATGCTATGGTTTGGAATCACATCTTTAGCAATGTCCTTTGCTGGGCTTACAAGTGCTTTTATAGTTAGCAGTTCGCGTGAAGATTGGTTAGTCAACTTTACATTACCAAGCGCTTTTACTTACAGCACTTTAATAATTATTTTAAGTAGTATTTTATTGTTTTTGGCCAAGCAGAGTTTTAAAAATAATAAATCAGCAATTACAACATCACTTTTAATTGGTGCGTTTGTGCTTGGAATTGTATTTATCTATTCCCAAATACAAGGGTTTAATCAAATAATTGCCTCGGGATATAACTTCACAGGACCAACTAGTAATATTACAATTTCTTACATCTACGTTATAGCCGTAGTTCATATTCTGCATGTTTTGGCAGGAATTATATGTCTATTTGTAGTC
>Ga0209374_1004254_pt1 | contig 10499 bp, 2 predicted proteins | sample SaaInlLV_DNA_10m_FD_184683 | JGI IMG/M metagenome (GOLD analysis project Ga0209374, IMG submission 184683) | Marine microbial communities from expanding oxygen minimum zones in the Saanich Inlet - SI075_LV_DNA_10m (SPAdes) (version 2) | ecosystem: Environmental > Aquatic > Marine > Unclassified ...
ATTTCAGGTAGTGTTGGATAACCGCCGTTCCTGTGGTGGTTACTGGCAGCCCAATCACGAGGATATTTCGGCAATGCGAATACTCAAAATCGTCTCAGGGGTCGTGTTGCTGCTTTTCGCTGTTTGCTCGGTCGTTGCCTGGCAGTTTGCCAGCGGACACTTCCCGGAACGGGGCGCGGCCTATGAAGCCAGAATGGTCTATCTACCGATACCTGAATCTGAAAAGGCGAACACGGCAGATGCAGTTTGGCCTTGGCCATTTTCAAGGTTTTACAACCCCTTTTTAGAAGCTGGACCGTATCTCTTGAGTTACCCGATATTGGCAGAGCCGCCGACCGCCGCGGTGCTCATTTTGCCGGGTGGGGGTTACTTCTTTCGGTCTGAGCAATACGAGGGTATGGAGATTGCCGAATGGTTGAACGCACAGGGGATTGCAGCGTTTGTTTTAAATTATCGATTAAAGCAATATCCAGCGCCCTTGGATGATACCCAGATGGCCCTACGGTATTTGCGCCATAATGCAGATCGCTTCAATCTCGATCCGGGGCGCTTAGGCATCATGGGTTTTTCAGCGGGTGGTCATTTGGCGGCGTTGGCATCGACTTTGTATGACGAGGGCGCTGCGGGGGCCGTGGATCCGTTACGGCAGCAGAGCAGTCGGCCTGATTTCTCGATTTTAGCGTATGCGATTGTGAGTTTCTCGGATCCGCTGCATGCTGGCGTTCGGTCGAACTTGGTGGGCGATGCGCCGGAGCCTGCATTCATTGAATTGCTGAGCGCCGAGCAGCAGGTGACTTCGGCTACACCACCAGCCTTTATCTGGACGGCGAAGACTGATCCGATCGTACCATTCGAAAATTCGGTAGCCTACGGGCAAGCGCTACTGGCTGCAGGCGTGCCTGTTGAAGTCCATATTTACCCGGAAGGACGACACGGCAGTGCTTTGGCGCAGAATGAGGTTTATGCTAGCGTTTGGCCCAAACAATTGCTCTCTTGGTTAGATAATTTAGGGTTCCATGCCTTAAATTGAAGCGTTAATGTGTGTGAAAAAAATCGCTTTGAGAAATCGCTGCTTAGACGGCGTAAGCCGACCTCAGCAGAGCTTAGCGCGCCCAACCAAAGCCCCTAAATAAAGCCCCTAAATAAAGCCCCTAAATAAAGCCCCTAAATAAAGCCCCTAAATAAAGCCCCCAAATAAAACGCCTAAATAAGGTCGGCAAATAAGGTCCGCAAATAAAGCGCATAAATCTTCCGAAACGCCTAAAGCTCTTGCCTAGAAAACCGATAAACTATTTAAGCGCTCTCCAATTGGTTGTACCTTGTTTAGAGTCTTTATTTATTTAAGTCTGCTTCTAATCGTTCAGGCGTGTGGTCAAAAACCGGGTGAAACGACACCTGGAGCAGAAGCGACGCCAATTGCCAGCAATAGCCTGCCCGAAGTATCGGTGCCGTCAGCTGTCGAGTTCCTGTCGGGTGATGCGGCGATGGTTGCAACGGCAGCGGCAAGCGATGCTGATGGAGACGCAATAAAGCTCAGTTTAAGCGGCGCGGACGCCAGTCTTTTCTCGATTGAGAGCAACGGTGATATCCGCTTCTCGCAAGCCCCTCGTTTCATCAAGCCGCAGGATGCAAATCTAGATAATCAATACGAGCTTTCCGTTTTGGCATCGGACGCGACTGGATCAACGAATGCGGCTTTAACCGTGACCGTTGTCGATGCTGTCCTCGGGGCTGTCTCCTCGCCAATTTTAAAACGTGCAACCATGGTGTTGGATCAAGACTTTGATCTAGTGTCCGATGGCTCGGGGGCCGCCGAGGCCGTCGAAGTCGATCCCGATGGCTATTTTAGGGTTCGGCGGGGGGCTGCAAGGCAAAGTCTCGTTCAGGTTTTGTACAGCCAAGGCGGGTTTTCAATCGGCGCCAAGAATGCGGCGCAATTCTCACTGTTTTCTACACTTCCGGCTGACCCCGTTGTCGAGAAGATTCGGATTACGCCCATTTCAGTGTTGCTGTTTACGCTAAAACAAGGCGAACGGTCAGCGCTTTTACGACAGTTGGGATTGCGGTCGTATCCGGTGCTGGCAACAAATGGCGATTTCTGGCAAGCCTATGAGCCCGATACGGCCTCGGCCGACAGTATTCTGCGCACCAATTTAAAGGTGGACCTCGCGCTCGCAACCGGCGCCGCGGTGATCTCGGAGCAGGGTGCGCCGCTCTCGCTTGAAGCTTCGCTTGAGCTTGCCAATGCGATTGCCTTACAGCTTTTAAGGGACGGCGTTCCTGGGTTAACCCAGCCAAAGTCACTTGAAGCCATGCTATCGCGGGTTGCGGCAACTTCCAGACTTGAGCGAGATTACTCGGCTGCAAAACTCCAAAAAGTCGCCAGAGTCCTTTCAACACTTAATAAACTTTTGTCGGATACCCAAGTCGACCCAGTCGGGCAGGATGCTGAGGCCATTGCCGGCGCTGTCAATAATGAATTGGCCGCAGCCGCAGCCGACCTGATTGATAACGTCGTGAGCTTGGAGGGTTTTTCAACTGCCACGGATCTCGAGACGTTACTGCCCAATGAGTTGGCATCGACCCTGATTGATTTTGATCAAGACGGCCGCCCAGATGTTTTTGATGTTGATAATGATGGCGATGGGGTTGATGACGAGGTTGACGCTTTCCCGCGGGATCAAAATGAACAGCTTGATACGGATGCGGATGGGCGGGGTGACAACGACGATACGGATGATGATAACGACCAGGTAAGGGACGATCAGGACGCGTTTCCAAGCGATGCCTTTGAGTCCCAGGACAGTGATGGCGATGGCATTGCTGATGGCCGGGATGCCTTTCCACTCGATCCCAATGAGCAATTGGATTCTGATGGAGATGGCATAGGCAACGCCGCGGATGATGATGACGATGGTGATCAGGTGCCCGATCGGTTCGACGCCCTGCCGCTGGACCCAAGGGCCTCTCAAGATAGCGATGGCGATGGTGTTGGCGACACGCTCGATGCCTTCCCGCTTGATCCAACAGAGTCCCTCGACAGTGATGGGGATGGCGTTGGCGATACCTTGGATGAAGATGATGACAACGATGAGGTTGTGGACCTGCTTGATGAATTTCCCTACGACCCAACAGAATCTGCCGACAGCGATTTGGATGGGATCGGAGACAACGCAGACGGGCGACCCTTTGATGCTGCCGAGCAGCTCGATTCAGATGGCGATGGTCTTGGCGATAACGCTGACACCGATGACGACAGTGATGGCGTTGAGGACGTTATCGATGCCTTTCCGCTGGATCGGACAGAATTCCTCGACAGCGACGGCGATGGTGTGGGGAATGCCGCTGACCCGGATGATGATAATGATGGCGTTCTCGATGCGGATGATGCGTTACCGACGGATGCAACTGAGTCCGTGGATTCGGATGGGGATGGCATTGGGGATGGTCTTGACTTAGACGACGACGGTGATGGCGTGGCCGATGCAGTGGATGCGTTTCCGCTTGATGGTAACGAAATCGAAGATGCGGATGGGGATGGCATTGGTAACAATGCCGATCTTGATGATGATAATGATGCCACGCCAGATTTGGAGGATGCCTTTCCCTTAGACTCGACGGAAACCCTCGACAGCGACGGTGATGGCCGAGGTGATAACGCAGACTCAGACGATGACAACGATGGTGTTGTCGACGCAGTGGATGCGTTTCCAACCAATGCCAGCGAAGCCCGGGACTCTGATGGGGATGGTGTTGGGGATAATGCAGATGCCTTTGTGAATAACCCGCAGGAAGTGTCCGATACGGATGGCGATGGCATTGGAAACAATGGTGACCTCGATGATGACAATGACGGCGTCTTAGATGCAGCCGATGCTTACCCACTCATCAGCGTGTTTGGGCTTGTCGACACGGATGGTGATGGTCGTCCAGATGAGTGTGACCCAGACTGCATTGGCCTAGGCCTAGCAGCGGATCTCGATGACGACAATGATGGGGTTGAAGATGCAGCGGATGCGTTCCCTTTAAATGCGGCCGAAAGCTTCGATACTGATGAGGATGGTATCGGCAACAATGTTGATCTGGACGATGATGACGATGGCGTCGACGATTTGGAAGATGCCTTTCCGCTTGATGCAGCCGAAACGCTGGATACCGATCTGGACGGGCAGGGTAACAATGCGGATCTGGATGACGATAACGACGGGGTAGAGGATGCGATTGATGATTTTCCCTTGGATGCATCAGAAGCCATCGATTCCGATGGGGATGGCATTGGGGATAATCGCGATGTCTTTGTACTTGATCCTGAGGAATCGGTAGACACCGACGGTGATAGCGTTGGGAATAATGCCGATTTGGATGATGACGATGATGGCATCCTAGATGTGGATGATGCCTTTCCTCTGATTAGCTCAAGAGGGCTGATCGATACAGATCGTGATGGGCGTCCGGATGAGTGCGATGCAAATTGTACGAGTTTGGGTCTTGCCGCGGACCCGGATGATGACGGCGATGGGGTGGTGGATGAGGTGGATGCGTTCCCGTTGGATCGGGCGGAAAGCCTCGATACGGACGACGATGGTCTTGGGAATAACGCTGATCTCGATGATGATGGGGATGGTGTGGTTGATGCCTCAGACGCCTTTGCGCTGGATCCGGCTGAAACGGTCGATACCGATGGTGATGGCGTCGGCAACAATTCAGATAACGATGATGATGGCGATGGGGTCGAAGATCTAGCAGATGCGTTTCCGCTGGACAGCACCGAGACGTTAGACACAGACCTCGATACCATCGGGAACAATGTCGATCTTGACGATGATAATGACACGGTCTCGGATGAGCTCGATCTGTTTCCCCTCGACGAAACGGAAACAGTCGATACCGATGGGGACGGCGTTGGCGACAATGCCGATGTATTTCCGCAGAATCCTGCAGAGATCCTAGATACCGATGCTGATGGCCTGGGCAATGCAGCAGACCTCGATGACGATGGGGACGGTGTGTTGGACGTTGAGGATGGCTTTGCCTTAATCAGTCTCGAGGGCCGGACTGATACCGACGGCGATGGCTTGCCGAATGAGTGTGATGCGGTCTGTCTCGCAACGGGGATGACCGCCGATGGTGACGACGACGGTGATGGTGTCGCCGACGTTGACGATGCCTTTCCGCTTAATGGCCAAGAAACCCTAGACACCGATGGCGACGGGGTGGGTAATGGGGTGGATACCGATGATGATGATGATGGGGTGACCGATGCGCTGGATGCCTTCCCGCTCGATCAAACCGAGCAGAGAGATACCGATGGCGATGGCATTGGTAATCAAGCCGATCCGGACGACGACAACGATGGCGTGAGTGATGAAGAAGACGGCGTGCCGCTGGATGCAACCGAAACGGTCGACACTGATGGTGATGGCATCGGCGATATCGCGGACGCCGACGATGACGGCGATGGCGTACCAGACGAAACCGATGCCTACCCGCTGATCTCGCTCGGTAATCGAGCAGATACTGATGGCGATGGTGAACCCGATGACTGTGCTGCGGTTTGCGTCGCGGCCGGTATGATGGCCGATGGTGATGACGATAATGATGGTGTCGGGGATGTAAACGATGCCTTCCCGCTAGATGATACGGAGTCCCTAGATACTGATTCCGATGGCGTCGGAAACAATACAGATGATGATGACGACGGTGATGGCACCCAGGATGCGGATGATGCCTTGCCTTTAGATGCCAGTGAGACCATAGATACCGATGGCGATGGCATCGGTAACAATGCCGATACCAATGATGACGGCGATGGTGTAGAAGACGCGCTGGATGCCTTTCCCCTCGATAATACCGAAACCACCGATACCGATGAAGATGGCATTGGCAATAACGCGGATGCCGATGACGACGGCGACGGCGTTGATGACGAAGTCGATGCATTTTCGTTAGATCCGACTGAGACCATTGATACCGACAACGATGGTACCGGGGACAACACGGATACCGATGATGATGCCGATGGTGTGGCCGATGCGGAAGATGCCTTTCCGCTGGATAAAAGCGAAACCACCGATACCGACAACGACGGCCTTGGTAACAATTCCGATCTTGACGATGACAATGATGGCGTTGCCGATGCACTTGACGCTTTTCCCCTCGATGACACCGAAACACTCGATACCGATGACGATGGCATCGGTAACAGCGCCGATGCTGATGATGACGGTGATGGCGTTAACGACGACCTAGATGCGTTCCCGTTAGATGAGAACGAGACCCTTGATACCGATGCCGATGGCATTGGTAATAACGCGGATACAGATGATGATGCGGATGGCGTTTTGGATGCCGATGATGCATTCCCATTAGATGATGCTGAGACGCTCGATACGGACGATGATGGTGCGGGTAATAACGTCGATACGGATGATGATGGGGATGGCGTTCTAGATTTTGATGATGTGTTCCCATTGGATAAGACTGAAACGATTGATTCCGACCAAGATGGCCTTGGCGATAATGCTGACTTGGACGATGATAATGATGGCACTGATGACGAGGCGGATGCCTTTCCTTTGAATGCCGAAGAGACACTCGACACGGATGGTGACGGGACTGGTAACAATGCCGACACAGACGATGATGGGGATGGGGTTGCCGATTCAGTTGACGGCTTTAGTCTGATCTCACTCGGCGGCCGACTGGATACCGATGGGGACGGCAGACCCAACGAGTGTGAAGCGGAATGTTTGGCGACCGGTATGCTGGCCGATGCGGATGATGATGCTGATGGCGTCGAGGATGTCGAAGACGCCTTCCCGAATGACCCGGCAGCCTCGATCGATACCGATGGCGACGGTAAGCCGGATGCTTATAATCTCGGCTGGGAATTTGGCCAGCCGGGCTTCAACACGCCCCTCGAAATTGATGACGATGACGATAACGATGGTGTCTCGGATGATGACGATGCGTTTCCGCTGAATGCGACCGAAACCGCCGACACTGACGGCGATGGCGCCGGGGACAACACGGATAACGACGATGATGCCGATGGCGTGACCGATGACCTGGATGATTTTCCGCTCAATCCAGCTGAGCAGACCGACACCGATGGCGATGGGGTCGGTAATAACGCCGACGAAGATGACGATAATGATAGTGTCTTGGATAGTAGCGATGCCTTTCCGCTCGACAAAGATGAAACGGTCGACACAGACGGTGATGGGGTGGGTGACAATGGCGACACCGACGACGATGGTGATGGGGTTGCAGATGATGCGGATGCCTTTCCGTTTGATGCAACCGAAACCCTTGATACCGATGGGGACGGCCAGGGCAACACCGCAGATACCGATGATGATAATGATGGCTTTGCTGACGCGAGCGATGCCTTTCCGTTAGATGCTACCGAGACACTAGATTCTGATGGCGATGGGATTGGAAATAACGCCGATGACGACGATGATGGTGATGGATTGACCGATGCCGAGGAAGCGGTTCTGGGCACAAATCGGTTACTGCAAGATACCGATAGCGATGGCGTAGACGATAAAGAAGATGCCTTTCCGTTAGATCCAGATCGATCTTAGATACGCACAGGCAAATGTAGAATGTTCGGACACCCCAAAAGCCCTTTTAGAGTCATTGTGACGGTTAGGTGGTTGGTTAGAGTTGGTTGAAAATTACGTTATCACTGCATTACTGCATTACTGCATTACTGCATTACTGCATTTGCTGCATTGCTGCATTGCTGAATGCGATTGGCGATTTCTGACACTGTTGGCTGCTAACCATCTGGTTTAGATAGTGGTCAAAAGCAGGTGGTCTGATTAATCGCGTCATCTAAAAAAATCTGAGAGCATGCTTCGCCAGAATAAAAAAACTTGCTTTTAGTCACTACCTACAAGCACCACGCGGTTTAAAAATTTCGTTGATCTTAGTCTCATCCTGTCATTGTTTAACATTTTGGCGCAACGGTGTTTTGTTAATAAAGCGGTTGGGCTTGGCGGACGCAACCCTGTTGTCGATGCCTGAGGGAACGATGAACGATTGAATCGTTTTAGAAAGGCTTGCTATGTCTTGGCTTGCCAGGGGTTGTAGGTTTCAGTGCTCCCCTAGATTCGATAGACTGCCTAGGCTTAGGGCATCAATAGTTAGTGGGCAGCGGGAGCAAAGGATGACGGATCAAGAAAAGCCAAATTTAGCGTTATGGTCGGCGTTGGCCTCAAAAGAATTAAGAGGACGTCCGATCGAGGACCTGAGTTGGCAGACGGCTGAGGGCATTGCGGTGAAGCCCGTCTATACCCAAGAAGATTTGACGGGGATTGATCATCTGGGTGGCCTGCCGGGTTTCAGCCCGTTTGCGCGGGGGCCCAAGGCCACGATGTATGCTGGTCGCCCCTGGACGGTTCGGCAATATGCCGGATTTTCAACCGCCGAAGAATCCAATGCGTTTTACCGCGCGAATTTAGCGGCAGGCCAGCAGGGTTTGTCTGTTGCCTTCGATTTGCCAACGCATCGTGGTTATGACTCAGACCATGCTCGAGTTGTGGGCGATGTTGGTAAAGCCGGCGTTGCCATAGACTCGGTTGAAGACATGAAGGTGTTATTCGATGGGATCCCGCTCGATCAGGTCTCGGTATCGATGACCATGAATGGCGCGGTACTACCAGTGATGGCCAGTTACATTGTCGCCGCCGAGGAGCAGGGCGTAGCGCCCGAGCAGCTTGCTGGCACCTTGCAGAACGATATTCTAAAAGAATTCATGGTCCGCAATACCTATATCTATCCACCCGAGCCCTCCATGCGGATCGTCGCTGATATTATTGGTTACACCGCCGACAAGATGCCAAAGTTCAATTCGATCTCGATCAGTGGCTACCATATGCAGGAAGCCGGGGCGACGAATGTTCAGGAACTCGCCTTCACGATAGCTGATGGCCTTGAATACGTTCGAACGGCGATCGATCGAGGGCTGGACGTGGATGCGTTCGCGCCGCGGTTGTCCTTCTTTTTTGGCATCGGCATGAATTTTTTTATGGAAATCGCGAAACTGCGCGCCGCCCGTATTCTTTGGTCAACCATGATGCAGGAGAAGTTTGCTCCTAAAAATAGCAATTCTTGGGTGCTGCGAACCCACTGTCAGACCTCTGGGGTGAGCCTGACCAGCCAGGATCCTTACAACAATATCATGCGCACAACCATCGAGGCGCTGTCTGCAGTTTTAGGCGGCACCCAGTCCTTGCACACCAATTCCTTTGACGAGGCCCTGGCCTTGCCGACGCCGTTTTCGTCTAGGATCGCTCGCAATACGCAGCTGCTTATTCAGGAAGAAACCGGCATTACCAATGTGGTTGATCCTTTGGCAGGGTCCTATTATGTCGAGTCCTTAACGGCGGCTTTGGTTGCCGAGGCCCGGGTTATGATTGAGGAGGTTGAGGCGTTGGGTGGTATGACCAAAGCCGTTGAAAGCGGCATGCCGAAACTGCGGATCGAGGAGGCGGCAGCCCAACGCCAGGCGCGCATCGATCGTGGTGAAGAGGTCATTGTTGGGGTTAATAAATACCAGTTGGATGTTGAACCTGAGATCGACGTATTGGATATCGATAACAGCGCGGTGCGGATATCCCAGATCGAAAAATTAGCGCGAGTAAAGGCCGAGCGTGACCAAGGTGCTTGTGATGCCGCCTTAGCCCTGCTTGCAAAAGGTGCCGCATCAGAGTCGGAGAACCTGTTAGCGCTGGCTGTGGACGCTGCGCGCGCGCGGGCAACCGTGGGGGAGATCTCACAGGCCCTTGAAAATTTATGGGGTCGTCATAAAGCCCAGCATCGATCGATATCGGGGGTTTACAGCGCCGCCTATGAAGGAGATGCGCAATTTATGGGAATTAAATCGGATGTCGAGACGTTTGCCGAGGCCCATGGTCGTCGTCCCCGCATGTTGGTGGTTAAAATGGGCCAAGATGGCCATGATCGAGGCGCGAAAGTGATCGCAACCGCTTTTGCCGATTTAGGCTTTGATGTGGACGTGGGGCCTATGTTTCAAACGCCAGAGGAGGCCGCCCAGCAAGCAATCGAAAACGATGTACACGTGGTGGGGGTTTCCTCTCAGGCCGCCGGACATAAAACCTTGGTGCCGTCGCTTATTGCTGCCTTGCAGGCCGCCGGTGCCAGTGAGATTTTGGTGATTTGCGGTGGTGTGATTCCACCAAAAGACTACGATATGCTCTCGGAGGCAGGGGTTTCAGCCATCTTTGGTCCGGGTACAAACATCCCCATTGCGGCAGCTGAGGTTCTGAGTCTCATCGATCAGTCCTTGCAGGCAGATTAAGTGGCGGGCTTTATCGTAAGGCTTCAGGGCCGCTCGAAGGCGCGAGATTACCGTGACGGATAACGCTATGCAGGCCTTAGCGCAGCAGATTCTTGCGGGGCAACGCCGGGCCTTGGCCAAGGGCATCACCTTGGTGGAATCCACAAAAGCCTCGCACCGCATTGATGCC
>Ga0209374_1004257_pt1 | contig 10497 bp, 10 predicted proteins | sample SaaInlLV_DNA_10m_FD_184683 | JGI IMG/M metagenome (GOLD analysis project Ga0209374, IMG submission 184683) | Marine microbial communities from expanding oxygen minimum zones in the Saanich Inlet - SI075_LV_DNA_10m (SPAdes) (version 2) | ecosystem: Environmental > Aquatic > Marine > Unclassified ...
GTGTAATAGTTTGATCCTTTTTCCTCTAGGTGTTTCTAGATAAATTAGTTTATAATTTGAAAATGTCCCTAGTGAAATTCTTTCCAATATTTTTTATAAATAACAACAGCGAACAACCTAAATGATCAAAGTCGATGAATTTGTAAGGAATATTTCCTCCTGTTCTGAGCCTCATTCTCATTATTCTGATTGTTTGAAAGCATTGTGGTGGGCTCAAAAGGGAGATTGGGTAAAAGCACATGACATTGCCCAAGAAGAAGGTACCATACTGGGTGATTGGATACATGCATACCTCCATCGATTGGAGGGAGATTTAGGTAATGCTGCCTATTGGTACAATCGGGCGTCACGCCCGGTTAAGCAAGATGAAAGCCTGGAGGAAGAATGGAAAGAAATAACAGCTTATTTTCTTTCCTTAGAACCCTAACATTAAGCTCGACCCATGGACTTCGAAACAAAAGGAATATTTTCTTCCGGTACTAATAAAAGAGATGATCTTTTAGAGACTGAGAGCAAGTGGGAAATATTCTCTCCGGTCAGTTTAATAATCCTGTGTACAATGAGCATTCTTTTTATACGGTCTGCACAGGCTTACACGGGAGGTAATCAATGGCAAATGCAGGTGATTTGGGTTATTATTGGGTTTTCAATTTATGTAATTGTCTCTGTCGTGGATTATCATTTTTGGATGCGATTTGCTCATATTATCTATGTATTGGGAGTTATTTCTCTGGTACTTGTTTTTTTGTGGCCCCAAAAATACGGGGCACAGAGGTGGATAGATTTAGGACTATTTAAAATACAGCCATCCGAATTTGCAAAAATTGTGACGCTGATCCTTGGTGCCAGTATTATGGCGAGGTCGGAAATCGGAAATTTAAAAGACTCACTCAAGGGAATTTGTAAACTTGGATTTTGCTTTGTCTGTCCAATGTTCTTGATTTTCAAGCAACCTGACTTAGGATCAACATTAGTTTTTCCACCAATAGCATTTTCAATTTTGTACGTCGCCCGCATACCTTATCGGTTTTTTGTTGCTACAGCTCTTCTGTTTGTAGTGATAATTGGTGTGTTGGGTTATGACGTTTTTCGTTATTATCAATATAAATCCGAGAACCCGCATCCAAATGAAGCAATTGTTGCTTATGAGGATACAACTCTCATACCACTCAAGGACTATCAACGTAAACGCATCCTCACTTTTCTAGCACCAGAAGTCATGGACCCAAATGGAATTGGAGCAAATTGGAATCGAATCCAAGCTCTCATTGCTGTTGCCACCGGTGGAATATCTGGCAAAGGCTTGGGTAATGGCATGCAAGCAAAGTTAGGATATCTACCCTCTGCCGTCGCACACAACGATTTTATTTTTGCGGTGCTAGCAGAAGAATCTGGATTTGTAGGAGGAATGACAGCAATTGCTGCATACTTCCTTCTTATCTTTGGTTGTTTAAAGGTAGCTTCCAAAGCGTCCGATCGTTTTGGGGCAATGCTTGCAATAGGAGTTTCTGTCCTATTAATGACCCATGTTTTTATTAACATTGGCATGACAATTGGCATTACTCCAATTACTGGCTTACCGTTGCCTTTTCTTAGTTACGGGGGATCATTTTTGATTTCCTGTTTTATCTTACTTGGGTTGGTTCAGAGTGTTTATCGACACAGAAAGGAATTTAGATGATTAAGAAGCTTAATTTAGCATTCTTACATTTTACTCTGTGGACGATCGGGTTTTCTATCCATCATAAAAATGGCCAGAAATACCAAACGTAGACCTAATTATTCAAAGCGAAGAAGATCCAACAAGAAAGCAGAGAAAAAAAAGCTTGAGGCAGACAAAAATGATCTGACTTTGCCCCCCATGGAGCCTGCACCTATCTCTATTGATAAATGCAAGTTAAGAGAAGAAGCGATTGAGCGAGCTAAAAAACGCCCGATTCGTGAGAGAATACTCGCTTTTTTTCGGAGAGAAACAAAGCAGGATTATAAAGAATTAATTATCAATACTGAGGCTCTTGAGAGGCGAGTGGCCTTAATTGAGAATGGTGTTTTACAGGCCTTTGATGTGGAACGCCTTGACGAAGAGAGAATGGTGGGAGCAATTTTTAAGGGAAAAGTTCAAAACTTAGAACCTGGACTGAAGGCCGCTTTTGTCAACATTGGCCAGGAAAAAAATGCGTTTTTACATTATTGGGATATGCTTCCCGGTGCCAATAACGACCCCTCAATTGAAATCGTTCGAGAAAATAAGAGAAAGACTCCACACAATCGGGTAGAGGCAAAATCCATTCAGGAAATTCCCAAAGTTTTTCCAGTCGGTTCAGAAATTATTGTGCAAATTACCAAAGGGCAGATTGGGAGTAAGGGACCACGAACCACTACCAATCTATCGTTAGCAGGTAGGTTTTTAGTTATGATGCCCTATGCCGGACAATGTGGTATATCGCGAAAAATTGATGATAAAGCAGAGAGGAGTCGTTTGAAGCGTATTATCAGTAATCTTTCTCTGCGAGAAGGAATGGGAGTAATTATACGAACAGCCGGCCAGAATAAACCGGAGCGATTTTTCGACCGTGACTTGCACCTTTTACTTCAACAGTGGGATGAAATTGAAGCAAAGATGAAGTCTCAGGATAGCCCGTGCTTTTTATATCAAGAACCGGATTTGATCGGGTTAACGGCACGCGATTTTCTCACAGATGACATTGATCGTGTGCAAATTGACCGAAAAGAGGATTACACAAGACTTATCGAAACCATTCAGCGAATTTCTCCCAAATCAAAATCTAAAGTTACTCATTTTGATGAAGAAATCCCCATTTTCGAACGATTTAATGTGGAGCGTCAAATTGAGCAGACATTTATGCGACGAGTTTTACTCCCTTCCGGTGGTGAGATAGTAATGGAGGAAACGGAGGCACTGGTATCAATTGATGTAAATACCGGTAGTCATAAAGGAGATAGAAAAGACGGAAAGAACTTCATCTTACAGGCCAATATCGAAGCTGCAGCAGAGGTTTGTCGTCAAATGAGACTGCGAAATTTGGGTGGTTTGGTAATTATTGATTTCATTGATATGAAAAATAAGGGGGACCAAAGAAAGGTTTTCCAAAAAATGAAATCTTCTATGGCGGATGATAAAGCGAAGCATAACATTCTCCCCATCTCTCAATTGGGAATTATGCAAATTACCCGTCAGCGACATGATGAAAGTAATTCGAGTGGAATCTACGAACCGTGCCCTTATTGTTCCGGTCGTGGAATTGTTAAATCTCCCCGGGCAGTCAGTATCGAAATTCAAAGAAAAATTACCAGCGTTGTACGTCGATTAAGGGAAGAAAACATTGAAAAAGAAGCGATTTTAAAAATCTTCCTTCATCCTAGCACTTTACGACGCTTACGGGGTCCTGATTCAAAATTGATTGATCGAATGGAGCGAAATTATGGATTGAAGTTAACTTTTGAGGCGGCAGAAACTTATCATGTAGAAAACTTTAAATTAATTGATGAGTCTACCAGTAATGAAATTCGATAGTTAATATCATGCGTATCCTTGCGGCTTTTGATAAATGCAAGGATTCCCTGTCTGCCCGGGAAATCTGTGCACTTGCTCAAAAAGTAGTTTCTACACAACCTATTACCCATGAAATTGAGTGTTCCCCATTAACTGATGGCGGGGAAGGATTTGCTCAGTTATTAACCGAGCAAAAGAGTGGGTCTTATCATTCCATTTTGGCTTCCGATTCAATTGGGGAGGAAAAAGATGTAAGAATTGGAATTGTTCCATTTGACAAATTGGAACCCAACCTTCGCGACTTTGCAGATTTACCCGACCATGGTAATTATGCAGTAATTGAAATGTCTTCAATTGCTGGCTTATCTGACTTACCACCTGAAAAGCGAAATCCATGGTTAACTTCAACGGTTGGGGTAGGGCAGTTACTTGCTGAAGTTGCCTCTTTGAGGGTAAGTGCAATAATTTTAGGGATTGGTGGAAGTGCGACAAATGATATGGGTTTGGGTGCACTGAGTAGTTTAGGGGTTCGGTTTTTAGACCAAGAAAATCAACCTATTATTTTCCCTAACCCAGAAAGTTGGGGGAGGATACGAACTATTTGCCCTGAGAAACTTGTAACACTCCCATCCATTCGTATAGCCTGCGATGTGACTAATCAACTATTGGGAGAGGGGGGAGCCACCTTTCAATTTGGTCCCCAAAAAGGACTATCTATAAGTCGAAGAGACGAAATGGAAAGCAATATGGATATAATGTCTGCACGGTTGGCGGAAACCTTTCAAAAGCCATTGGTTTTTAGGGAGGAAGAAGGAACAGGTGCAGCAGGAGGAATTGGGTATGGCTTAAGCGTAGCATACGATACTAGGTTTGTACCGGGATTTTCTTTTGTTTCCAAATGGTTTGATTTAGAAAAATCGATTCAAAATGCAGATTTAATTTTAACTGGAGAAGGAAGATTTGATCAAACATCACTAATGGGAAAAGGGCCCTATGAAATCATTCGAATGGCTTCAAGGTATAATAAAAATGTAATTTTATTAGCAGGTTCAGTAGATAGTGACGCGAAGGAGAAATGTATGAATAAATTTTCTAATTTAAAAATCGAGGCGTTTGGGAATGATCAATACACTTTAGAGGAAAATTTACTCAATGCATCCGATTTATTTCAACAAAAATTAAACTACTATTTATCCCTCCATCAGTGAATTCTACTGAATCTCAAGAAGCACAAGAATTACGATTTAAACGTATTCGTCGACTCAAGCGTTGGATGCGTCCACTTCCCAGGCGATCCAATATTCATAACTATCCTGTTTTAAAATGGTTTGCAGAAACAGCGTATAAAAGAGCTCACCTATGGTCATTTAAAGGAAAGGCAATAAAGCCAGCCCTCTTTTGGGGAATGGTAATATCATTTTCTCCCCTAGTAGGTATTCAAATGTTGGTTGTATTTTTCCTCGCTCTATTTACCCGGGCTAATCTGCCGATTATTGTGGCTCTACAATGGATTTCAAATCCTTTTACGATGGGTCCCATTTATTTTGCTGATTATAAGATTGGGAGAATACTTTTAGAGCTAGCAGGGTTTAAAAATAAGAAAAATCCCCTTTTAAGCTCCGAGTACGACTGGTCGAATTTCAAACTCAATGATCTTTGGGAATTGCTTGATACTTTTCCTCCAATGTTTGTAGGCGGAGCAGTGATCGGAGTTTTCTTTGGGGTTATTTCTATTTTTTCCTACAATGTGCTGGCAAAGCTTTACAAGAAGCCGCAGATTACTAAATAATCATTAATTATCAAACCTATTCAAATGAGTAAAAAATCACTAATCTCCGGCATTACACTTTTTAAATTAGTTTTTCTATTTTTATTGGTATGCATCGAATCGTTTGCCAGGGAACCATCTATTCAATTGGGAATTGATTACTTGGAAGAGAGTAAATTTGCCGTTCTTCAAGGAAAGCGAGTTGGTTTATTAACTCACCCTGCGGGAAAAAATGGGCGGGGCGAAAGTACTGTGGATGTTTTTGTTCGCTCATCTGATGTCAACTTAGTCGCTTTATTTGGGCCAGAACATGGTATTTATGGCGACGAAAAAGCGTCGGTTCCAGTAGACGACAAAATAGATCAAAAGACAGGATTGCCTGTTTTTTCTCTGTATGGAAAATTTCGTAAACCCACGAAAAAAATGCTGAGTGAAATTGATAGCTTAGTTGTTGACCTGCAAGATGTCGGGGTTCGTTGCTATACCTATATCAGTTGCATGAGGTATGTTATGGAAGCCTGCTTTGAAGAAGGAGTCGAGGTAGTGGTCTTAGATAGACCAAACCCACTGGGAGGGGTGAAGGTTGCCGGACCCTCTATGGATGAAGTTTGTATGAGTTATGTGGGTGCATTTCAAATCCCCTTTGTACATGGGATGACAATCGGTGAATTAGCTTTGTGGTCCAAAAAAGTGTCTGGTGTTCTGAAGACCGAGGAGGTGAATCGCAAAAAAGGAAAATTGGTTATCGTGCCAATGATTGGTTGGACTCGACAAATGACCTGGCCACAAACTGGTCTTTCCTGGCATCCTACTTCACCCAATATCCCATCTTTAGACTCCGTGGCAGGTTACCCTATGACTGGCCTTGGAGCACAAATGGGAAAATTTAAACACGGTATTGGCACGGAACATCCTTTTCGTTTTTTGACTTATGAAGGTAAGGAAGCGTCTGTTCTCAAATCGGAATTAGATCGATTTCAAATTCCTGGACTTTCTTTTCAGGTAAAAACTATAAAAAAAGCAGACGGCGACTCGATTGAAGGAGTTTACATCATAATTAACGATTGGAGCTCCTGGCAACCCACTGCACTTCCCTTTTACATGATGCAACTTTCTGCTTTATGGCAGACGCCTAGCCCATTTACTCAAGCAAGCGAGTCAGAAATCGCACTATTTAATAAACATGTAGGCTCGCAGACCTGGTGGAATGCCTTGGAAAAAGAAGGGGGGCAAGTGAACACTAAGTTATTCCTCGCCGAGTGGAATGCTTATTCCGCACAATTTAAGAATACCGTTAAGCCTTATCTTCTGTATTAAACAACTTTAACGAGTAAAATCATCAAGCGAGAGCACCCGCATTCCGTGCTTTTGCAGTGCTTCTTCTCCCGTATCTTCGTCTTCCATGGCCAAGGCTAGAACCGGCTTATTATTAGGTTGGTGAAGAAAGGGGTAGACATAATGGATATTAATTTCTGCGTGAAGTAGCGACTGGGTTATTAAATGGAGGGAGTCTTCATTCTGAATCTCAACCGCTATAATATTCCTTTCGGTAAAACTGATGGAGCGAGATTTTAGAAGTTGTGCAGTTTCCTTCGGGTAATTCGTTACCAAGCGAATAACGGCTGAATCGGTAGTATCCAGTACTGAAATCGCTAGGGCATGAATGTCCTGTGATTTTAGCATGCCAAGAAAGTCGTTCAGCCAACCGACTTTATTTTCGGCATAAATAACAAATTGCCTAATAGTTTCTTTTCCTGGGTTACGCAGGGTGGATGGGGAGTGATCAGATAAGTCCATAGATAGAGTAAAGTTGAAAGCAGAATCAGAAGGTTAAACAATTTATCTCTTTCCTCGCAAGCAATTTGAAAAGCGTTTAAAATAGTAAGCTTGCCTACATACAGGTAAAAAGTAGAAAATGTCGAATATATCCAATGCACTACATTCCTAAAATTCTTCTTTTAATTCACCTATTGTTTGGACCCATCTTACTTTCTGGAAATGAAGGAAGCAAATGGATGGAGTCAGACTTAAAAAACTTAGAGTCGAGTGCTCAAGATGGAGACTCCTATGCCCAGGCATTTTTGGCTCTTTGTTATATTCACGGGGATAAAGGCTTAGAAATTTCTTTTGATAAAGCGAGCTATTGGGCAAATTTATCCACAGAAACTAATCATTGGCTTGGTCTTTTCACTACCGGTTATCTACATCGGTTTCCACCTCTCGGGCCCAATGCAGAAAAAGTGAGTAGCTACTACAATAAGGTCTTTAAAGACCCCGATGGTATGGTGGTTAAAAATGCAAATGCAGGTGACCCAATTGCATCTTATGTACTTGCGGAAATATTTACAGCGGAAGAGGTGGAACCCGATCTAAGTGCAGACCTACAATTTGCAGCGAAACACTATGCGAGTGCGTCCATTGTAGGCTATGGTCCCGCTTCGGTGCAACATGCTTTACTTAAACTTCATGCCAATGCAATTGGAGGTCAAAATATTAATATTGGAAAAGACTTATCTGGAGGTGTTTCGATTCTTGAAGAAGTTGCCAAGAAGCAACTTCCTGCAGCTCACCACTTTTTAGGGAGGTGTTATTTTAAAGGAATTGGGGTTGAAGAGGACTACAAAATGGCCTTAGTTCATTTTCAGGCCGCCGCCGACCGTGGGTATACCACTTCTCAATTAATTGTGGCCCATTTTTATGCCTACGGTCTGACTGGACCTGCAAAGATTGATCTCGCACTTCGCTATGCGAATTTGGCTCTGCTGCAAGATCGAGAAAATGCCTCGGAAAAAATTTATGAATACGAACAACTTTTGGCGAACCAAACGAATGGAAATACTCAATCTTTAATGCAGCAGTCTGATAATTCGGTTCCTTCTCCTACAAATCCCTCCTATAACGAACCGCCTCCTTTACCTCCGGATCCTTCGATTATCAGCACAACTGAAGCTTCATCTACTCAATTTAAACCGACTCTTAACCGATTGCCTTCGATTTATGATAATGTAAAATCTGATAATCAACCTTCTGGTTTGCCTACGCCACCAGAATTACCAGATTCCTCTTTTTCTCCTTCTCCAACTCAACAGAAACCTACATCGAGATTACTATCATCCAACATTCCTAATGATGATTTGGAAATGGCGAAGAAGTATTATTTTGGGCGCGGTGTAAGTGTTGACCCGAGTCGTGCCTATCCATTATTTCTTCAGTCCGCTAATCGTGGAAACCCAGAATCTGCACGCTACCTAGGCATTATGTATTTACGGGGCAAAGGAGTTCAAAAAGATACCCAAAAATCACTTGAATGGTTTTCCCGAGCTGCTCAAGGTGGAGATGAAATTGCGAAAAAGAACTTAAAAACTTTACAACTTATGAGTGCAAATAGGTAAAACTCTTGTTCAACAAAATTTATTCTCATTGCATTGCAACTGATAAAAGTTTATCAAGAAATTGATAGGAGAGATGGCAGAGTGGTCGAATGCGCTGGTTTGCTAAACCGGTGAGGGGCTAATAGTCCCTCCACGGGTTCGAATCCCGTTCTCTCCGCCACTTTAATTTAGGTTTTAATCCTACAAAGCCTCATGTATCTTAATTTCATGGCAATTTTCCAATGTTGCCCTTAATCGTATTGTTTATTTACAGTAGACAATGAAATTTTTGCTTATTCCTTTTTTTGTCTTTACTTTGCTACTTGCCGTTGGATCTTGTACGCAGGTTGAATATAACCGGTCGGTGGGTAATCAGTATGCTAGAGGTGGTAGTCAATCTAAAGAAAACATTGCGGAACCCCAAGCAGTCCAATTGGAAAAGCCTGAGTATAAGGTTGTCTATCGAAAAAGTAATTTGGAGGCTTTATCCTTGGGGAGAAATAGAATTGAAATTCAGGAACTAATGGGAGAACCGGACGGTAAAAGTTTAGATGGAGGAAATGGTTATCTTTGGGATTATCGAAGACCAGTATTTGATGAAACAACCGATGAAGTGTATGGGTGGAGTTTAATTTCCTTTAAGTTTCTTAAAGGGCTTTGTGCCTATGTAAATATTAGACTAGAGCAACTGCCTCCTGAGCTTTTACAGGAACAAAATACCAAGAAAATATTTAAATTCTGATTTCCGAAAACGAAACAAGCAAGTTGAATTCTTGTTCGTACAATTAGAATTAAGGCAGGCGAATTATTGTAATCCCTTTTTTTAAGCCTGCTGGTTTAAAGAATTTTCCCTTAGGGTCAGTAATTTTGAGCGACTCCCCTGATGAACATGTGATAGTGAGTGGACCATTATGATTTATGGGGATTTTGTCCCCTGCCATTAAGCTTACCCACTGTAACTCATTTCCGAATTTATCTTGTATCAAAACCCAAATGGTACCAATCGCTTCAATGCTGTAACGATTATCATAGGGGCGTGACTGCTTTGAGGATAAATTCTTTTTTGAGTAATCCCGAGCTCTTGTTTTTTCTCTATTCTCGTAGTTTCTTCCGTACGGGTCTGGCGAAGGTGGTGGGGAATAAGTACCAGTTTGACTTCCTTGTGGAAACGGTGAGTCCGGATAGGGAGGGGGAGCATCAGGTAACGCGGTCGGGGAACTTCCCCAGCAACCTAGTAACAAGAAAAAAAGAAAAGGTAGTCCAAAAACAGATACGAATTGTAAACGAACTTTTGTTTTCACTATGGTAAAATTATTTGAGCAAAGATTGGGCAATACTCAATTGGTATCACTTGCTAATCTCGATACAACCTTAAAATAAATTTTTGATTTTATGAAGTTAATCAAACCAAGAATCGACTTGGCTATACACTTTATATTTAGGAGTACCCAAACCAGGAGGAATAGTGGTAGGATAAATCAGCAATTCATTCGTTTCAAGTTTTGCTACGATAAGGCTTCCGTCGGGTGAAAATGTGCAATCAACAAAAGGAGAAATAAGTTTATCTCCAAGAGTAGAGATCCACTGACCCGTTTCAAAACACCACAACCGCAGGGCTCCATCAAGCGTGGTCAGTACGAGTTTTTTATCAGGAGAAAGTCGATATCCTTTTTTTGAGAAGTCAGGTTTAACAGGACCGTCAAGATCTGTGAGGAAGTCTGGCAGTTGTTTTGAATAAGGCTCTGTTTTATTGGCTAAAGCAAAGAAGAAATCGGGGGATTGTTTGAATCCTTTCGTTTCGTCCTGAATACAAATATTATTAATGATGGGAGTTTTTCTAACTG
>Ga0209374_1004262_pt1 | contig 10488 bp, 11 predicted proteins | sample SaaInlLV_DNA_10m_FD_184683 | JGI IMG/M metagenome (GOLD analysis project Ga0209374, IMG submission 184683) | Marine microbial communities from expanding oxygen minimum zones in the Saanich Inlet - SI075_LV_DNA_10m (SPAdes) (version 2) | ecosystem: Environmental > Aquatic > Marine > Unclassified ...
ACACCAGTTGATGACCATAAAAGTTAAGGTCCACCCAATCAGCCGATTGTCGCCCGCGCCCACAACCCAACACCTGCTCGTAAAACATCAGCGCGGCCTGTAAGTCACGCACAGGGATGGCGAGATGAAACGGTGAGAGTACGTCGGTCATGGTCACAAGGAGATCACCACATTGCCACGGGGTTAATCACCATCTGTACTGCACCCTTGAGCCGAGCCTGCCCTAGCACGAACATAAATTCCTTAACTGCTTCCTCTGCGAGGCGCCCAGTATTCATCGTTTCCAGAATGTAAATACCGTTTTGCTTGAGCAAAATGGCGTGATCATAAAATACCTTATCGCCAGGCTTTGGCGGCACAGCACCCAACCCCCACGTATCTGCGCCCACGGCAAGTGGCTTTAAAGAAGCTAAATACCGAGCGGCGTCGTTGGTAATACCCGGTATCGTGCTACCCCATAGCTCGGGATTGGCCTCCAAAAAGGCATCGGTATAACCCGTATGAAGCAGTATCACATCACCCTCACGGACCGTAATGTCTTGCTCCTTCATGGCGCCTTGAAGGTCTTGGGTGGAGATAGGCTGGGCAGCCGATAAATGAGAAACACCAAAGTGCTTTGCAACGTCAATGAGCACGCCACGCGCGACCATGGGCGGAATTTGACTGATATCGAGCTTTGTTAGACCCGTAATCGCTGCGAAATCTTTACCCTGGTGGCAATTGTAAAATTCGCCATCCTCACCAAGATGCCCCAAACCATCAATCTGCGGGCCAGTGCCTAGCCACATTTGCACCAAATCATCGTTGGCGCTGATTTTCCAACCGAGCTTATGCGACGCGTCAGTTCGATACTGGTGCTCCGGCTGAACCACCTGCAACTGGGTATACCGGGGTGGATAGGCGGGCATCCCGGGTGTGATAATGATGCCCAGTGGATGACTTGCACCCGTTTTGACTAACGACGCGGCGGCAATGGTCCGCTCAGGCGTGATCCTATTGGCCGCACCGATTTGGTCATCTCGACCCCATTCTGAATACTCACAGTCCTCGGCCATTAAAAACGGCGACGCACACAGTAAAGCAAGCCCTAGCAAGCGCTGAAAAAACATACTCCCCTCCTCCTCATCGTCGATCCATGACCTTACGTGGTTGTGCCAGCTCAGGCAAAATCATTGCAGCTAAAGCCCCAAAAGCAAGCCTAAGCCCATGGCAGTGACCGCCCGCAGGCCTCTAGCCCCTGTCGAGTCGCTTCAGGGATCCGATTTAACAGTCACTGGCGTGATGCCAAAAAGCTGCCTGAGGCAGCAGCAAGCCACCGCCATCGATGTCGGCAAATGTGACGGTAACGCTGCGATTTAAGGCTGGGGGTAGCGTATCTCCAAAGGTGGGCACTGCTCAGGCTGCGGTGGCACCGGTCGCGGCGTCAAATCTCCCACTAGCTCCAGAAATACGCCATCAGGATCAATCGCGTGCACAATCCCACCGGCGTCGGTGTCTTGACCAGAACAGCACGGCGCTATCTCTGATAAAAAAGGAACACCTTGCTCAGACAGAATCCGCGTGGCCCGCTCCACATTAGGCACCGTCAAAGCCAGTCGATTGATGCCCTTGTGATTGATGGGTGCTGGGTATGCCGGCTCAGGATTAAAAGGCGTTATCCATTGGAGCAACCGGAGTCGATGTCGATCACCTCGATTAATCGTCACATCAGCACCACGATAGCGCACGGGCTGATCGAAGCCCCAGGCCGCAGATTCCTCAACACTAAGCGTTTGCTCATTGATCAGGCGCACCTCGGTGTAACCAAACTGCTTGTAAAACGCCACGGATTGATCCACGTCGCTGACGTTGATACCGATGTAAGGCATGCCCACTATGTGGGTTGTGTCTTGGCTGGCTGACCCACGAGGTATGGGGCTCTCCTCGAGCTTCAAGTACACCCCGTCGGGATCTCGCATAAACACGAAGCGATTCCCCGGTGCGCCATATGGCTCGCTTAAAAATGTCACGCCTTGGGATTTTAACAAGGCAAAGTCTGCTGATAACTCGGTCGTCATCAAAGTCGCGTAAGCCATTCCGAGGTGGTTCGGCAATGCGTAAGGCGGCTCTGGGTTGAACGGCTTATGCCACTGTAATAAATCAATGCCAGTCGTGTTTTCGGCACCCGGAAACAACAGTACCTCGCCCTTTTTGAGCTCATATTGGCACACATCAAACATCCCCAATGCCCGAGCCATCGCATGGGTGTTTGTTAATGGGAATCCAGTGATCCCATCAGTAAATCCGAGGCGCCGATAAAACTCACGAGTGGTATCAAAGTCCTCGGTATGAATCGCAAAATGGTAGCGCGCCCACAGGCCAATATCGGTCTCTGATTCAAATGCGAGGTCGGGCGTATCAACTGTGGCCTGAAGTTCGTAATTATCAGCATGCGCGGCAACGAAAAAGAGAGACGTCACTAGAGCACCGACACCAGACATGATTTTATTTTTTTTCATTTGACTATCCTTGAACACGAAACGAACGGGCACTGTTACTGCGGTACCCAGTACTGGGCTAATGAGTTTGTCTAGGAGAAGAGGCGCTTCGATACGGCCCTCTCAATCGTCGAGCTTGTGTTGGACACCCGGCTCTAACACTGGATAGAGGGCTGATAAGCCGCTTGCATCAATCTAACGCCACGCTTTTTAACTGCAGCCGCACACCCGCTGAGCAGGCGAACGGCTGCACAGCGATTAGCCCATGCGCTTCAGCGCACAAATCTTGTTGCCCGCTGGATCCCGGAGGTAAGCGAGATACATCGAATCTGCTTCACGAACGCCCGGTGGGTCTTCGCAAGTGACACCGCCATTGGCCAGTCCTGCGGTGTGCCACGCGTCGCCTTGTTCAGGACTCTCGACGTTAAAACCAATCGTACTGCCATTACCGTGTGTTGCAGCGTCGCCATCGATCGGCACGCTCAATCCAAAAATAGACCCTTGATGAAAGTAAAAACAACGGCCCTTGGGGTCTATAACGCCTTCCTTACAACCCAGCGCGCCAAGCACGGCATCGTAGAACTTCTTTGACGCTTCTATATCGTTAGCACCGATCATGATGTGACTGAACATTGGCTTTCCTCTGTTATGTGATTAAGTGATGCACGCTGTCGTGATCGGGCGACAGTTTACTGGTATTTAGACAGCGGTATACCCCTACCAAAATCAAATGACAGCGCGATAAAAAAGACCGCTTTGACTTCCTGCTCCATCTACGCATACTCATCATGCACCCCGGTGCTCAATAACAACCAATAAAGCGAGGTTTTAAAATGTCTGAAATGGATATGTGGAATTTGCTTGCAGCATTTATGTCGGGTAACGCCGTCTGGTTTTTAGCGTACATCGTCGCCATTTGGCTGGGCTTCAGAATGACGAATAACATCCAAATGAACGGCAATGTCCCGCTGCTGGGTAAAGCTCTGGTCAGCGTGTACTGCTTAACGGTCATCTCTTTCATGACAGTGCTTACTATGAACACTAACCAACTATTCGGTGATATCGCGGCGGGCTTGCAGGTCGCGGGTGAGTCGGGGGGGCTTTCCGTCACTGCTCAACGTTTCGTCGACGAGTTCACTGGCTTCCCTAGCGTCAACCCAATTCAAATCGCCTTTCTTGCATCGATCATCCTTATGCAATTGTTGCAGACCTGGATGAAGCCAGCTGACTGACTGCGCGTTTGGCCTGACCCCGCCTCGCGCGGGGTTTTATCGAAGTGTCCAGCCGTCTCCTCATTATGACCCGTCACTCGTCCACGAGCGTTTTTTCACAACCCGCTGAAAAAACAGACTTTGACAGAGGCGTTTCTGCTGTACCGTCATCAGCGGCACGGTGCCCGAGAAGTGTTAGAAAAGCCTCCCACGAATTGCGGGTCGACAGCCCCTTTACAGTCCACCGATTATTGCTTTAAAAACAACAAAGAAATGTTAAACCGTCTCTTTATATCGCTAAACAGACGCGGTCTAATCATGCCTCCGTAGGGGGCACCCCGTCTCGACCGAAGCAAAAGCACCCGGCAGTGCCAGCCCAACACCATCATGTGAGCCCAATGAAAGCAATGGAGACGACAGAGCGCAGTCGCATTTCACAACTCCTTGGCACTATGGCCAACGTTCAAGGGCATGAAATAAAAGCCGTCGTCGGCTCATTTCTCTTTGTGGTCCTGCTAATGTCTGCCTACTACATTCTGCGCCCGGTGCGAGACGCCATGGCCAGCGACTGGAGCGATGCGGAGGTCAGCTGGCTATGGACCCTCAACTTCTTCATCAGCACCGCGGTCGTTGCGCTGTATGGCGCGTTGGTAGCGCGATTCCCACTCCGTCTCTTAGTGCCTACCACCTACGGGATTTTCGCGCTCACGTTCTTAATTTTTTATGCCCTCGCACTCACCATCAACGATCGGACGCTGATCGACAAATCCTTCTACGTCTGGGTGAGCGTTTTTAGCCTTTTTCATATCTCAGTATTCTGGACTTTTATGTCGGAACTGTTCACTAAAGAGCAGGCTGGCCGGCTATTTGGCATCATTGCCGCGGGCGCGAGTGTAGGCGGACTGATTGGACCCTTTATTCCCTCTTTTTTTTCGGCTTATTTGGGCACCGACACCTTATTACTGCTCGCCAGCGCACTGTTGCTACTGCCTATCCCCCTTATTTTTTATCTACAAACACTCAAGGCATCAGACCTCGGCAACGAGGCATCAGCGGCAAAAACCATTCCTCCTCGAATTGGCGGTAACCCATTTGCAGGGTTTACCTTATTGATATCGAACCCCTACCTACTGGCCATTGGCCTGTTCATCCTGCTGTACACCGGCATCAGTTCATTCGTCTATTTTGAGCTAAAGAACTTACTGGCTGAACTCAGCCGCGCAGATCGGACAGCCATCTGGGCGCAGATGGATCTAGCGGTCAACGTACTGTCCATCGCGGTGGGACTGTTTGCGACCGGGCGAATCGTCGGAAAATTTGGCATGCCGGTGACCATTGCTTTAATTCCCGTGATGATTTGCACGGGCCTCATCATTGTGGCGATTTCGCCGTTTCTCGGCGCCGTAATAGCGCTGCAAGTCATCAGGCGCGCCGGCAACTACGCGGTCACCAGACCGGCTCGTGAAGTGCTTTTCACCCGAGTCGACAGAGAGACGCGCTTCAAAGCCAAACCCGTTATCGACATCGTCGCCTACCGAGGCGGCGATATGCTGATGGCTTGGGCGTTTACTGGCCTGACCCAAGGAATGGGCCTCGGGTTGGCGGCTGTCGCCGCAGTGGGCGCAGGCATAGCGGCACTGTGGGCCATGGTGGGCATCTATTTGGGCCGATGGTTTGAGCAAGAGACGCATCAAGCGCCAGACCAGCTGGCGTAAGCGGTTAGCACGGCGGCATCACAGATGACGCGGTGGGAATCAAACACAAACAATCACTACTGGAATCAGACTATGAAAACTTTTTCACTCATCACGACAGCAGCGGTGTTGCTGGGCTTCGCAGCCTTTTCGCAGGCCGATGGCCATAGTGAACACCAAGACGCGTCAACCGCAATGCGGCTACACGCCGAATTTAATGCAATTGGTAATCCCGCTGACGTGCTCACGGTCAAGGCCGCCGCATCTCGAGCGCTGCAGCGTGGCGAAGTGAGAGTGCGCGTATTAGCGGCGCCGATTAACCCCTCAGACCTGTTACAAATCGCCGGTCAGTATGGTGTCGATGCCGTGTTACCCGCCAAAGCCGGCAGCGAGGGGGTGGGCCGAGTCGTTGAAGTGACGCCCGAGGCGAGCTACCTCAAAGAAGGCCAGTTGGTCCTGATTTTAGGGGGTGGCACCTGGAGCGATGAGGTGGTCGCGCCTGAGGCAGGCTTTCTCCCGCTACCCGACATGGGGCCGGTGGCGCCTGAGGTGATTGAACAACTCGGAATGTCAGTGGTGAACCCCGTCACGGCGCTGTTAATGCTGGACTCCTTCGTTGAGCTCAGTGAAGGTCAGTGGATTGTTCAAAGTGCCGCCAACTCTGCCGTTGGTGGTTACGTCATTCAGCTCGCTCAGCAACGCGGCATCAAAACAGTTAATGTCGTGCGCCGTGAGGGACTCGCCGAACAGCTCTATGCCAAAGGGGCCGACGTTGTCTTGATTGACGGACCAGACCTTGCCGAGCAGATCGCCGAGGCGACGGGGGGTGACCCGGTTGTACTGGCACTGGACCCTGTTGGTGGTGAGACGTATACCCGGCTAACCAACAGCTTGGCCTACAGCGGCACGATCGTTGCCTACGGCATGCTGTCGGGACAGCCAGCGACCCTCAATACGGGCATGGCGATTTTTAAGGATACCCGCAACCGCAGCTTTTGGCTGGCCAAGTGGTATGAGAGCGCCACATTAGCCGAGAAACAAGCCGCCTTTGGCAGGATCATTCCGCTGATTGCCAGTGGTGTGCTCACAGCCGATGTGGATTCCCGCTTCGCCGTGGCTGACGTGACAGCGGCGGTGACTCGTGCAGCGCAAGACGGCAGAAACGGTAAGGTGCTGATCGTTCCCACCCCTGAGTAACGATTTTCATCTTAGTGAGGGTATCGCTATCGATTGAGCGATACCCTCCGCCCAATCAATTCAACAGGGTGATTTTCTCAGTCTTGCGATTGGATACGAGCCACCAAAAAATCCACCGCCACTTTAACCTTCGGCACGCGGTACTGCTGCTTCTGATACAGCAAGAAGATGGCCAGATCTTTATTTTGATTCACTCGCAGCTTCGGCCTGATCATGAGCTCCTGCACCACCCCACTCTTTAAATCTTGTTTAAGCAACCATCTGGGCGCCATGCAAATACCGTGCCCTAACGCCACTTGCCTGAGGAGCCACGTGGCATTGTTAGAAATCGAAAAAATCTTGCCTGACACATCAAGCCACTGCCCATCCTGCTCACACAACCAAGGCGACGGCCCGTGGGGTGTGCGAAAAAACAGTCCGTGATGCGTACGTAAGTCGGTGGCCTTTTTGGGGATGCCATTCGACACTAGGTAATCTGGCGACGCCACTGGGATAAATTCGTTGTCCATGAGACGCACCGCCTGAACCCGCTCGTTGGGTGCATAGCCCCCTCGGATGGCAATATCGACCTCATCTCGAGACAAAGTCGATAGCTCGTCACTGAAACTCACATCTAAAATAATCTCCGGATACAGGTGTTTAAACTCATCGAGGAGCGGCATTAAAATCTCCTCTCCGAAAGTCACCATCGTGCTGATGCGCAAGGTACCGGTGGGACTGGCCTGATAGGCTCTGACAGACTCATCGCTGAATGCCAGCTGCGCCAAGACATCCTGCACCTGCTCATAATAAGCCTTACCGATCTCGGTGACTTGAACCACTCGAGTGGTGCGCTTGAGCAAATTTGCGCCAAGACTCTTTTCCAGATCAGCAATGCGTCTCGACAAAGAGGAGGCAGGCACCGAGAAGCTCTCCGCAGCTTTGGTGAAACTGCCGGTCTCGACTACTTTACAGAAGTAACGCAATGCCCTGAGTTGATCCATAATCGTCTTCTGAGCCTTTGAGTATTATTGCTGTAAAGACAATAGAATACCCTACATTACGCTCATTAAATGGCACAACAGGAGTCGCAGAGATTACGCACTATAAACCGAGCACCTTCGTCATCTCGAAGCCTTGGGTGGCCCGGCTCCACCGTAGCGTGACATCGTAGGCACTGCCATCCTCTAACACCACGTTTTGCAATAAGACGTCGCCGGTACGTCGATCGACCTCCGCCGATGATGCGCTAAAGGAGGGAAAACCGGCGTCGTCGATAAAAGGATCCTGAAATGCCGCCACCTCAAACGTCGCGGTCCTTTCGATCATCCCGCCATAGTTCGAGTAGGCTCTGACTGAGATGCTGTGCGTTCCCTCCCCGAGCAAGCCAAAGTTAAATGTCTGACCAAAGCCTGATTCATCTGCATTGGCGATTTCAGGAAACGCGTCGCCCACATCACCGCGTGCGCCGCCGTAGGGAATCTCAGCCGTCAGCGCATCATCGATTAGCAGCTCAAGTCTATCAATCCCACTTGGCGCCACAGCCCAACCTCTTATATTGGACACACCGCTCGCGGTAGACTGGCTCACCGGCTCTTCCAGTGTCAGATAAAGTTGCTCAATGCCGGCGTCCGCCGTTTTAAGCGTCTGCCTGACCCCCTCCATTTGACCAATATCGCCTGACCCGCCGCCCACCTCTACTGTCTCATTTTTGAGATTGAGCGTTCCTTTAAAACCGTCTGCGATCACACCAGTCCCATACAGCACAACCGGCATCGTCACCTCTGCAGCGACACCCACCTCACCCTCTAGCGAGAGGTCAAAGCTTATCGTACCGGCACAATTGCTCTTTACCGCATACTTCCCATCGCCATAGGCAATCTCAAATATGGGCGATCCGAATTGGGATCCTGCAAAGTCGGCGAGGGTAAAATCCTCCACAATAAGACCGCCGGCGCCATCGAAGATCAGCATACCCGACAGCGGAATCGACGGGCCAGCACTGCGCGAGGAATCTGAATCGAAAGTGAGCTGTCCGGACGAGGCATAAGCCCCCTGCAAGGACTTATCACTGCAGTCAGCGGACCCCAAATGCGAAAAAAAAAGACCCATCGACAGCGCGGCAACACGACAGAACATCATTTGCTCCAATTTACTCATCATCTTAAGTACGATCTCATTATGAACTCAGATTAACCTGCCCCAACGAAATCAAGCAAGGCGAGTTGAAACTCGAACGCCTGGGTATATAGTGATGACATCAGGTCTACTGATTGCTAAGGCGCTTTACCATGAGCGACATAACAGGCGGCTGTCTGTGCGGGAGCATCCGTTTCGAAGCGACAGCCATTCCGAACGTCACGGCGCTTTGCTACTGCACGGATTGCCAGCACGTTAGTGACTCCCAATTCTACGCCGCCTATCTTGTCGACCTAGATACCGGCATCCGACCGATTAAAGGCACGCCGGCAACCCACCAAGTGCTCTGTGATCCAGAAAGACACAAGGACCATAAGTTCTGCCCAGAGTTCTGCCCAGACTGCGGCTCGAGACTTTGGGCCGGGGTGGCTGAACTCAACATGGCCTCCATTAACGGATTCGCCTTCGACGACAAGGCGCATTACCAGCCCCAGTTTAACCACCGGACAAGCAGCGCACCGAGCTGGTGTGTCATTGATGAATCGCTGGAAGCCGTGCCGCCGGTGGTCGATTCAATGGACGAGATTCCGGGCAGATAGCGATTTGTCGACTATCGGAAGAGTCCAGCTATGGGCTGTGATCACTCACGGCGCGGAACAAGTTGATCAGGTGCGAGAAGGGAGCGACAGTATGACAAAGCAATGGCTAATCGCCTTGGGCACGCTCGCGCTGGGAGCTCCTGCGGCGGCAGATTTTGAAAAACTCGGAGCGTGTTCGGGCTTGTATGAGGCCGGCGGCGAGATGGCGCGCTGGCGGGCAGTGCAAAGCGTTGCGCAGGAAATGGGGCAGCAGCAGAACACAACCGAAGCGGCCTATGATGCAGGCTGGTGGTTTGGCGTGGCGCGCGGTGACTGGAAAGCGCTTTACCTGAGCTTCGTCAGCGACTACGGAGAGGAGCAGGCCGAAAGCTGGAGACAAAGCGCGATCTCGGATAATGGTTGCGAGTCAATTGGCGATTCGCCAGCTGAATGACTGAGGCAGGCAGAAACTCACCGTTAAGTTTTGCGTGCAGTGATGCGATGACGGACTTTATCGAGGGCGAGCAACAATGAGCGTAGAGAGAAACCGACAACTGTTAACACAGTGGTATACCGCACTACAGGAAGGGGATTGGCAAACGATCAGTGACATGCATGCCGACGACGTCGTGTATTACATGGTTGGGACCACGCCCGTCAGCGGCAAGCTCGAGGGCAAAGCAGAATGCCTGGGTGAAATGATTAACAAAAAACTGCTGGGCCAATTAGTCCCCGACGAAGTTCGCTTCAGCCAAAAATGGCGCATTATGTGCGTTGATGAACACGGGGGCGTTGGGGTCATGCAGGGAGGCGGCCCGACAATATCGGGCGATCTATATCACCAGACTTACTGTGAAATTTTTCGTTTTAAGGACGATAAGATCCAAGAGCTTCACGCCTTCTTTGATACCGCGCTCGTCGAGCGATGCCTGTTTGATAACCCTTTGCAGCAAGCACGAGAGGAACCGCAGCGACCGTTTGATTTTTAACTGAGCAGACCAACGATTATCGATAGCCGGTCCCTTGACGGCACGCTCGCGGTGGACAGTGCACCTTGAGTGGTCAAGGCTCTGTTGTTGAACTCACGGCGGCACCACCGCAAGTCACCTTAAAACCTGTAATCACAGACCATCCGTTGTCAGCACCGGCAAGCAAGTTCGTCAACGCGAAGGTGATGTCAGTGCCATCAGCTTGCGAATTTACGGTGGGAGCC
>Ga0209374_1004265_pt1 | contig 10481 bp, 10 predicted proteins | sample SaaInlLV_DNA_10m_FD_184683 | JGI IMG/M metagenome (GOLD analysis project Ga0209374, IMG submission 184683) | Marine microbial communities from expanding oxygen minimum zones in the Saanich Inlet - SI075_LV_DNA_10m (SPAdes) (version 2) | ecosystem: Environmental > Aquatic > Marine > Unclassified ...
TCTGGAGATTATAATTTTATTCAGAACTGATATAATCAGGAAAAATATCGATTTTCTCAAATTGATTGGAGGACTTGTTTTTTTTCATAATTACATGATTCAATCCATTGCTCATCACGAGGTAATCAGCTTGAAGCTTTTTGTAATACAGTAATGATTGCTCAAATACTCCTTTTGTGATTTTAATATTTGGAGCTTTACACTCCATCAATAGAAAACAATCTTGATTGGGATTAAATACAGCCAAATCCCATCTTTTGTCTAGATCTCCATATTTGATTTTTTTTTCTACACTCATTAAGCCTTTAGGATAGCCAAGTTCGTTAATAAAGAATGCAATAAAATGCTGTCTAACCCATTCTTCAGGAGTAAGAATGATGGGTTTTTTGCGAATTAAACAGTTTACATAAAGCTGTTCACCTTTCTTCTTAATCTGGAGTTCAGTTTTGGGAAGGTTTAACGCGACTATGGGATACATTATATTCCAGGAAGAATAAGGTTGATGTCCTTATAATTTAAGTTAAAAACTTTACCAAGTACTTCATTGGTCAATATTCCTTTGTAGATGTATACGCCATTTCTAAAACCAGAATGAGATCGAATGAGATCAACAACTCCTCCCCGTTCACCCATTTCTAGGAGTAGTGGCGAAAATATGTTGGAAATGGCAAATGATGCCGTTCTCGAGACACGTGAGGCAATATTTGGAACGCAATAATGTATCACGTCGTGTTTTATAAAAGTAGGTTTGTCGTGAGAAGTAACTTCACTGGTCTCAAAACAGCCCCCCATATCAATACTTACATCTACAATAACGGATCCCGACTTCATTTGTTCTACTAAGGCTTCATTCACTAAAATGGGTGCTCTATTATTGCCTTTTGCCGCGCCGATAGCTACATCACAGCGTCTCAAGGCCTTTTGTAGATTTTTAGGTTGCATCGTAGAGGTATAAATTGTTCTGCCAATATTAGCTTGTAATGCGCGAAGTTTAGTGATTGAATTATCAAAAACTCGTACGTTTGCTCCTAAACCAATAGCTGCACGAGCTGCAAATTCACCAACTATTCCAGCTCCTATTATTACTACTTCTGTTGGAGGAACTCCACTGATATTCCCAAACATTAGTCCATTACCTTCATTGGTGATCGACATGATTTCGGAGGCAATTAAAATAGAGGCAGACCCTGCAATTTCACTCAACTGTCGAACGGCTGTAAATGCACCATCTTGGTCTTTAATAAACTCAAAACCAAGTGCTGTGACTTGTTTTTCGGCTAGTTTCTTAAAATATTCTTTATGCTGCATCTTTAATTGAAGAGCAGAAATTAAAAGTGTTTTGGGGTTTAAAAGTGCAATTTCTTCTAAAGTGGGAGGTTCAACCTTAAGAATTATTGGACAAGCAAACACCTTTGATTTGTCATTAGAAATTTCGGCACCTGCTTCGCTGTACTCATGATCCTCAAAACAGGCATTGTCTCCTGCTCCTGATTCAATGAGCAAGCGGTGTCCGTTACTCGTCAATGCAGAAACAGCATCTGGAGTAAGGCACACTCTCTTTTCTTGAAAAGACGTTTCTTTAGGAATGCCAATAAATAAGGCACCTTTTTCTTTTGTCAATTCTAGAGTTTCTTCTTTCGGAAGCAGTTGTTCTCTTGTAAAAGGGGAAGTTGGTTTATGCATAGCCTTTGATATAAAGTATCTAATTTACAATTATTTTTTTACTAATCATTAGAAAGCTATTTTTCTGAGATTTTTAGTATTCTGCGGTCATCGTCAGCAATTGATAATTCTAAAATAGTTACGTTTTCTGGAAGTAAATTTTTAATTTTTTCTGGCCATTCAATAAAATTCCATGAATCTGAATAAATATAATCTTCTATGCCCATATCCAATGCTTCATATTCGTTTTTAAGTCTATAAAAATCAAAATGATAGACAAGGTCGTCTTTTACCTTATATTCGTTAACAATTGAGAATGTAGGGCTTGAGGTCGAATCAACTCCTCCCATTTCACTCACAATTGCGCTAATGAGGGTTGTTTTACCAGTACCCATTTCCCCATAAAACAACAATGTTTTGGACTGCACATCTCTGAGGATTATTTGTGCTATTTCTGAAAGTTCTTCCTTTTTAAAATACAGTTCTTTAGTCATACTAACGCGGGGTTAAAACTACAAAAGGAATAATCACTTCTTCTAAGGATATCCCCCCATGTTGATAGGTGTTTCTGAAATAATTTACATAATAATTGTAATTGTTTGGATAAGCAAAAAACAAGTTGTCCTTGGCAAAAATAAAGCTGCTATTCATAGCTAAAGAGGGGAGGTAAATTGACCTAGGATCTTTTACAGCCAATACATCCTTTTCTTCGTAAGAAATACTTCGACCCGTCTTGTAACGTAGATTTAAACTTGTTTGTTTATTACCAACAACTTTAGAGGGGTTTTTAACATTAATCGTTCCGTGGTCTGTTGTAATAATTAGCTTAAAATTAAGTTCTTTTGCTTGTTTGATTATATCTAACAGTGGAGAGTTTTGAAACCAACTTTTAGTCAGTGATCTATAGCCCTTGTCATTAGAAGCAAGTTCTTTTAAAACTTCCATTTCTGTTTTTGCATGTGACAACATATCAACAAAATTATACACCAAAACGGTTAGATCGTTTTGAGCTTTTGTCTTAAAATTTTCAGATAATTTTTTTCCTGCTTTTAAGTTGGTGATTTTTATATATTCATGTTTCAAATGTGAAAGACCTAAATGCTTTAACTGTGCTTCTAAAAATTCAGCTTCATATAAATTTTTACCTCCTTCGTCAGTATCATTTTTCCAATATTGAGGATATAGCTTCTCCATTTCGGCAGGCATCAAGCCTGAGAATAGTGCGTTTCTAGCATATTGAGTTGCAGTTGGAAGAATACTGTAATACAAGCTGTCTTCTTGAATTTTATAATAATTATTCACTGTTGGCTCTAGTGATTTCCATTGGTCATACCTTAAATTGTCAATTACAATAAGTAGGGTAGGCTGGGTGTTGACAAGCTCTTTGGCAATCTTATTTTTAAATAATGTATGAGACATTACCGGAGCTTGATGGTCCTCAAACCAGTCGGGATAGTGTTTTTCTATGAAGCGTCCAAATTGTTGATTAGCTTCTGTTTTTTGAGTATCTAAAATTTCACTCATTGTTGCATCGTTAGAAGATTCTAGTTCTAACTCCCAAAAAACTAGTTTTTTATAAAGCTGTTCCCATTCTTCAAATGAATTAATTTCATTTAAATTCATAGAAATTTTACGAAATTCTTGTAAGTAATTAGACGATGTTTTTTCGGAAACCAACCTATTGTGATCAAGATTCTTTTTGAGCGATAAAAGAATTTGATTTGGATTAACAGGCTTGATGAGATAATCGGCAATTTTATTTCCAATCGCATCTTCCATAATGTATTCTTCCTCACTTTTGGTAATCATCACTACGGGTAGGGTAGCTTTAATTTCCTTTAGCTCGGATAAAGTTTCTAAACCAGAGAGTCCAGGCATATTTTCGTCTAAAAATACAATATCAAAATCATTTTCTTGAATGAGTTTTAGTGCTTCTGTACCACTTTGACAGCCAATAACCTTATAGTTTCTTTGTTCTAAAAATATGATATGAGGCTTTAAAAACTCAATTTCATCGTCAACCCACAAAATATTAATGTCACTCATCAGATATATTTTTTTTAGTTAAGAATAGAAGTCCTTTGGTTTTAGTATTTTTACGATCTAAAACTTTCAAAGGAAGTTTCAGAATGTAAATTTAACACTATAAAGTTTGAATACTAACAACAAGCTTAAAATATTTAACGACCCAATCTACGGATTTATTACAATCCCGAACACATTAATTTTTGATTTAATCGCACACAAATACTTTCAGCGGTTGCGTCGAATATCTCAGATGGGGTTATCTTATTTGGTTTATCCTGGTGCTCACCATACACGATTTCATCATGCATTGGGCTGTTTACACCTCATGCAGAATGCAGTTCGTATTTTAAGATTTAAAGGCGTCAATATTTCAACAGAAGAAGAAAACGGATTGTATATCGCTATTTTGTTACATGATGTTGGTCATGGACCCTTTAGTCATGCAATGGAACATAGCATTGTAGACAATATCAGTCACGAGGTAATTTCATTAAAATTCATGGAAACCTTAAATGTAGAATTTAAAGGTGCCCTCGATACAGCGATATCAATGTTTAAAGGGGAGTACCATCGTGATTTTTTTGGACAACTAATTTCCGGTCAACTAGACATTGATCGCTCTGATTACCTCAAAAGAGATAGTTTTTATACAGGGGTTTCAGAAGGGAATATCAATAGTGAACGGCTTATATCAATGATGAATGTAGTGGATGATGAGTTAGTTATTGAAGAAAAAGGAATCTATTCAATTGAAAAGTTTTTAACGGCTCGTCGCTTGATGTATTGGCAAGTTTATTTACACAAAACAAGCTTAGTTGCCGAACAAATGATTACCCGAATTCTGAAACGCGCAAAGGAATTGACACAAAAAGGGTTGAAGTTAGAAGCTAGTTCTGCCCTAAGCTTTTTTTTAGTAAATAGTACAAATCCTAAAGATTTTAATGAATCTACTTTAGGGCAATTTTCGTTATTGGATGATTATGATATAATGTCAGCTTTGAAATCTTGGCAATTTCACGACGATTTTGTTTTGAGTCAACTCTCAGAAATGATCTTGAATAGAACACTCTTAAAAATTAAATTTAAAAACAATCCTATTTCCGATTCTAAATTGAAATCTATAAAACAAGACCTTATTTTAAAGTATTCATTAAATTCTGATGAAGCTTCTTATTTTGTGTTTCGAGGATTCGTAGAAAACTTGGCATTTAACCCAAAGCAGGGAGGGCTTAAAATTTTATATAAAAACGGAAAAATAAAAGATATTATAAAAGCTTCGAGCCACCTCTCTTCAAAAGTGCTCTCTAAAACAGTCACAAAACATTATATATGCTTCCCAAAGGATATTCTTTGATAATTTTTTTTATTTTTGCAAGTAATGAAATTTACAGCCAAACAAATAGCAGAGATATTAAACGGAAAAATTATTGGAAATCCAGACGTTGAAGTCCATACACTTTCTAAAATTGAAGAAGCTGCTCAAGGCTCTCTTACTTTTTTAGCAAATCCGAAATATACTCCCTACATATATACGACCGAGGCATCTATAGCCATTGTTGGTGAAGACTTTGTTTCTGATCAAAAAATAAAGACTACACTCATAAAAGTTGATAATGCGTACAGCGCATTTTCTAAGCTGTTAGAGTACTATAACCAAATAAAAAACAACAAATCAGGAGTTGAATCTCCGATATTTATTTCAGATTCAGCTACTTATGGTGAAGGTGTTTATATTGGTGCATTTTCTCATATAGGTGAGAGTGTTGTCATAGGCGATAATGTAAAAATTTATCCCAATACTTTTATTGGAGATAATGTCATCATAGGATCGAATACAACTCTGTTTTCAGGAGTGAAAATTTATTCTGATTGTGTGATTGGTTCACATTGTTTTATCAATTCTAATGCAGTTATTGGAGCTGATGGTTTTGGATTTTCCCCAGATGAAAATGGGGCTTATCAAAAAGTACCTCAAATTGGAAATGTGATTTTGGAAGACCATGTAGACATTGGAGCTGCCACCACTATTGACCGTGCCACTCTTGGATCTACTCTTATAAAAAAGGGAGTCAAACTTGACAATCATATTCAAGTAGCCCATAATGTGGTCATTGGCGAAAATACTGTGATAGCTGCTCAAACTGGTATAGCAGGTTCTGCCAAAATAGGCAACAATTGTCAAATAGGTGGACAAGTAGGTATTGCAGGACATATAGTTATTGGAAATAATGTAAAAATCCAAGCACAGTCTGGTATCGGACACAATATTAAAGACGACGAAGTTTTACAAGGAACTCCTGCCTTTTCTTTTAGAGATTATTACAAATCATATATTCATTTTAAAAACCTACCAAACCTTGTAAAAACTATTGATACATTAGAAAAATCCCTTAATCATGATAATTAAATCTGAATCAAAACAAACTACGATTTCCAAAAAAGCATCTTTAAAAGGCGTCGGACTTCATACAGGGCTTGAAGTTGAAATAAACTTCCTTCCCGCAGATATTAACAATGGATATACTTTTAGAAGAATTGATCTAGAAGGAATGCCAATGATAAATGCAGATGCAAATCTGGTAACAAATACTCAGCGTGGTACTTGTTTAGAAAAAAATGGAGTGACTATTCAAACTTGCGAACATGTGCTTGCAGCTCTAGTTGGACTTGAAATTGATAATGCTATAATTGAATTAAGTACTTCAGAACCTCCAATTATGGATGGATCTTCCAAGTATTTTATTGAAGCCCTAGAAAGTGCCGGAACTGTAGAGCAAGAGGCTTACCGAGAAGTGTTTGTTGTGAAGGATGTCATTTCCTACTCAGATGAAGAAACTGGGAGTGAAATTACTGTCATTCCATCAGACGAATATCAGGTGACTACTATGGTAGATTTTGGAACCAAAGTTTTGGGAACTCAGAATGCAACCTTACAAAATTTATCAAACTTCAAGTACGAAATTTCCGAATCACGTACCTTTAGTTTTTTACATGAACTAGAAATGCTCCTTGAACATGGGTTGATTAAAGGTGGAGATTTAAACAATGCAATTGTTTATGTAGACAAGCCAATTTCAAAACAAACTATGGAGCGTTTAAAAGTGGCGTTCAATAAAGATTCTATTTCCGTAAAAGCAAATGGGATATTAGATAATTTAACTTTACATTATCCAAACGAAGCAGCACGCCATAAACTCCTCGATGTGATTGGAGATTTAGCTCTTATTGGAACCCGTATTCAAGGAAAGGTTATTGCTAATAAACCTGGACACTTTGTAAATACACAATTTGCTAAAAAAATATCAAAAATAATTAAAATGGAACGAAGAAATAACGTTCCGAGTGTGGACTTAAACAAACCCCCTCTAATGGATGTAAATGCCATTATGGATATGTTACCGCACCGACCACCATTTTTACTCTTGGATAAAGTCTATGAATTATCTCAAAATCATGTAATTGGCTGTAAAAATGTAACAATGAATGAATCATTCTTTGTAGGACACTTTCCAGGTGCCCCAGTAATGCCTGGAGTTCTAATTATTGAAGCTATGGCACAAACAGGGGGTATATTGGTATTAAATACTGTTCCTGACCCTGAAAACTACCTTACTTTTTTCATGAAAATGGACAATGTAAAATTTAAACAAAAAGTGGTCCCCGGGGATACTCTTATATTCAATTGCTCATTAATCACACCTATAAGAAGAGGCATTTGCCACATGCAAGGCTACGCGTATGCGAACGGCAAACTATGTGCTGAAGCGGAATTAATGGCTCAAATAACAAAAGTTAAATAAACTTGTAATATATCAAAAAACGAACATCATGAATCAACCTTTAGCCTATGTTCATCCAGGGGCAAAAATCGCAAAAAACGTGGTGATCGAACCCTTTACTACGATAAACAACAATGTCGTGATAGGGGAAGGAACTTGGATAGGATCTAACGTCACCATCATGGAGGGTGCGCGAATCGGTAAAAATTGTAATATTTTTCCTGGATCTGTTATTTCTGCAATGCCACAAGATCTTAAATATGACGATGAAGATACCACAGTAGTAATAGGAAACAATGTAACCATAAGAGAATGTGTGACAATTAATCGTGGAACTACAGATAAAATGAAAACGGTCATTGGAGACAATTGTTTAATTATGGCATACTGTCATATTGCTCATGATTGTACCGTTGGGAATAATTGTATTTTTTCAAACAACAGTACTCTTGCAGGTCATACAATGGTGGGAGACCATGTTGTTTTGGCCGGAATGACTGCTGTTCATCAATTTTGTTCCATTGGAAACCATGCGTTCGTAACAGGTGGGTCTTTGGTACGTAAAGATGTACCGCCTTATGTAAAAGCAGCACGAGAACCTCTATCATATGTAGGTATAAATTCTGTTGGATTAAGACGTCGTGGGTTTACTTCAGAAAAAATTAGAGAAATTCAAAACATATACCGATTACTCTATCAAAAAAATTACAACAATTCTCAAGCTTCAGAAATTATTGAAGCTGAAATGGAAGCCACTCCAGAACGTGATGAAATTTTACAATTCATCAAGAACTCTCATCGTGGAATTATGAAAGGATATTTTAAATCTAATTAAACACAGATATGGCAAGTACTTCAGATATTAGAAATGGATTATGTATAAGATATAACCACGATATATTTAAAATTATAGAATTTCTTCATGTAAAACCCGGAAAAGGTCCAGCATTTGTAAGAACAAAAATGAAAAGTGTTACAAATGGTAAGGTCATTGACAATACATTTTCCGCAGGACATAAAATAGAGGAAGTTCGTGTAGAAACTCATAAGTTTCAATTTTTATACAACGATGGCGAAACATTTCATTTTATGAATACAGCCGATTATTCTCAGATTGAACTACAGAAAGCAGTTTTAGACAGTCCAGAATTAATGAAAGAAGGTGAAGTTGTAACTGTGCTTATAAATACCGAAGATAGTTCGCCACTCTCAGTGGACCTACCAGCAAGTGTTATTCTTGAAGTAACGGCTACAGAGCCAGGAATCAAAGGAAATACTGCAACCAATGCGACCAAGCCCGCAACAGTTGAAACAGGTGCTACCGTTATGGTTCCTTTGTTTATCAACGAAGGAGATAAAATTAAGGTAGAGACAGCGAAAGGATCGTATAAAGAACGGATCAAAGAATAGTATGAAATTTGTTCAGCCGTACTCCCTAAAACAGATTGCATCGCTGATTGATTGCGAGTATGTAGGGGATCAAAATTTTGAGGTGTTAGGCATGAATGAAATCCATGTGGTCACACCAGGTGATATTGTGTTTGTAGACCATCCAAAATATTACGATAAAGCCCTAGCTTCTAAGGCAACAGTGGTACTTATAAATAAAAAAGTAGAATGTCCAGAAGGTAAAGCATTGTTAATTTCAGATGACCCTTTTAGAGATTTTAATAAACTCACTTCGCATTTTAAACCGTTTCAAGCTTCTCATGTAGCAATTTCTGAATCCGCTACAATTGGGGTCGGCACCATCATACAACCTAATTGTTTCATTGGTAATAATGTCGTTATCGGTAAAAATTCAATTATTCACGCCAATGTGAGTGTATTTGATGACACCATCATTGGCGATAATGTTGTTATATTGTCGGGGACTGTTTTAGGAGGAAATGCTTTTTATTATAAAAAACGTCCTGATGGCTATGATCAATTGCAATCTAGTGGACGTGTCATAATTAAAAACAATGTTCACATCGGGGCGTCGTGTACTATAGACCGTGGTGTGACGGGTGATACTACTATAGGAGCCGGTTCCAAGCTTGATAATTTAATTCAGATAGGACACGACACCATCATTGGGGAAAATTGCTTAATTGCGTCACAAACAGGAATTGCTGGGTGCTGTATTGTTGAAGATGACGTAACTATTTGGGGTCAAGTGGGTACCAATAGCGGTATAACCATAGGAGCTAATGCGGTTATCTTGGGTCAAACTGGAATTACAAAATCTATAGAAGGGGGCAAAACATACTTTGGGACCCCAATTGAAGAGTCGCGAACAAAACTAAAAGAATTGGCATTACTTCGTAAACTACCTAAGATTATTCAAGATTTAAAAGAAAAGAATATTGGATCTAATTTTAAATGATAAAACCTTTATAATTTCCATTCAAAAAATTACATTTGCAGCAGTAAAAAAAAACCAATAAAAACAAAACCACATGAGTGTTTTAGTAAATAAAAATTCAAAAATAATTGTTCAAGGATTTACGGGAAGTGAAGGGACATTTCACGCCTCTCAAATGATTGACTACGGCACTAATGTTGTTGGTGGTGTGACTCCAGGAAAAGGAGGACAAACACATTTAGATAAACCAGTGTTTAATACGGTTCAAGAAGCTGTAGAGCAGGTAGGGGCGGACACTACAATCATTTTTGTACCACCCGCTTTTGCAGCCGATGCTATTATGGAAGCTGCAGATGCTGGTATAAAAGTAATTATTACAATAACTGAAGGAATCCCTGTAGCCGACATGATAAAGGCTTCAAACTATATAAGCACAAAAGACTGCCGTTTGGTAGGCCCTAATTGTCCTGGAGTAATAACTCCTGGCGAAGCTAAAGTAGGGATCATGCCAGGATTTGTTTTCCAAAAAGGAACCGTAGGAGTTGTATCTAAATCTGGAACATTAACTTATGAAGCAGCTGACCAAGTGGTAAAACAAGGTTTAGGAATCACGACGGCTATTGGAATTGGTGGCGATCCAATAATTGGAACCACTACCAAAGAAG
>Ga0209374_1004266_pt1 | contig 10480 bp, 8 predicted proteins | sample SaaInlLV_DNA_10m_FD_184683 | JGI IMG/M metagenome (GOLD analysis project Ga0209374, IMG submission 184683) | Marine microbial communities from expanding oxygen minimum zones in the Saanich Inlet - SI075_LV_DNA_10m (SPAdes) (version 2) | ecosystem: Environmental > Aquatic > Marine > Unclassified ...
CATTGATCACATCCGCCGCCTTGCCGTAGCGCGGAATCGCCTGCCGCGCGAGCAACGCATCCATCTTTTTAGACGACACGCCCTTAATCAGATCCGTCAACACTGGCGTCGGCCCGACCGCATTCACCGTAATACGCAGCTCGGCCAACTCACGCGCCATGATACGTGTCAAACTTTCCACCGCGGATTTACTGGCCGCATAAACTGCCTCACCTTCCAAGTTCAGCGGATGCGCCACGGTCGTGAAATTCACAATCCGCGCCTGCTCGCTCTTGCGCATCAGCTTGGCAAATTCACGACAAAACAAGAAGGTCCCGACCACATTGGTCTGCAAAATCGCATTTATTGTAGAACCCGGCGTTAATAAACAATGGTTCATCGAGGCGATCCCAGCATTATTTAGCAGCGCATCGACGGCACCGACTTGCCGCTTTACCTCACGCGCCATTTTAATCACGGCGGATTCATCACCCACATCTAATGCATAGTGCCGATACTGAGCGTGCACAATCGATGACTCGCCACGACTACAGCCGATGACTCCCCAGCCTTCAGCCAGATAATGCTCAGCCAACGATCGGCCAATTCCCTTGCGCGTGCCAGTAATAACGATCTGCTTCACGCTTCGATCCTTTCTAACACCGCTTGCGCGAGGGTCTTAACCGTCAAAAAAGGCGAATGTCGCGCGCTCATAGCTTTCTCATCAGCAAGTGTAATCGCTGCCCCGAATTGCTCAGAAACGGCATCCTCCACATCTGCAAGGAGGTTGACCAAGGCCATACTATCGAGGACTCCATCGTTACCATACAGCGCAGATTCCGCGTTTGGGTCCTTCAATGCAACTAAATCAAAATCTTCGGCTAACAATCGTACCGATTCAATTACGAGAACTTCAACTGCTTCTGGGCTAGGCATAATAAGTTATATCAATCTTCAACATTCAGATAGGAACAGTAAAATAAATAAAGCATCTCCTAGCTGATCGATTGCGATATAAATTGAGTAATGCATCGGCAACTCGAGCAAGAAAGAAAAAAGCATCTATTTGGGCGTTACCGACCCACTAGCAAAATGCGCAACAAAGTAATTGCACCCAAGCGAAAGCTCTACTTACATGTTGGTTAATTTGATCGACCTTGCTCACTTTAGTAAGGGCGTTCGATTCAAAATCTCAAATAATTAAAGCCACAAGAAAGGAAACACTTGGACTTAAAAGCTATCAAACAGGTCGTCGAAATGATGAAACGCTCGGAAATTTCCGAATTTGAAATCGAGGAGAAAGACTTTAAACTACGCCTCTGCCGCAAGAATGGCGAAACTCAAATCATCCATGCGGCTGCTCCACTAGCGGCAGCTCCGGCAGCCGCAGCAGCAGCAGCTCCAGCAGCCCCAACAGCTGCAGCTGCCCCAGTTGAAGAAAAGGGCATCTCAATGGTGACGTCGCCGATGGTTGGAACTTTCTATACTGCCGCTTCGCCTGAAAGCCCTGCCTTCGCAAAGGTCGGCTCCAAGGTCGGTGCGGACTCCATCGTTTGCATTATCGAAGCGATGAAGGTTATGAACGAAATTCAATCCGAAATCAGCGGCACCATCACTGAAATCTTAGTCGAAAATGGCGCAGCGGTCGAATACGGCCAACCTCTATTCAAAGTCAAAACGGCTTAATCCGTATGCTTAAAAAAGTCCTTATTGCCAATCGAGGTGAAATCGCACTTCGCATCGTTCGCGCTTGTAACGAACTTGGAATTAAGACGCTCGCAGTCTATTCCGAGGCCGACGAGCAGTCGCTCCACGTGCAGCTTGCCGATGAGGCGATATGTATCGGCCCAGCCGCGGGCAACCTCAGCTATTTAAAAGCAGACCGCATTATCGCGGCCGCCGAAATCGCTGACGTCGATGGCATCCACCCAGGCTACGGCTTTTTAGCGGAAAATGCTGACTTTGCCGAGCAATGCGGCGAGTGCGGCATCAAATTCATCGGCCCAGGTGCCGAAGCGATCATCAACTTCGGCGACAAAGCCAAGGCACGCGAAATGGCAGTCAAAGCCAAAGTTCCCGTGATCCCCGGCAGCGACGGCACCGTCGACAACGAAGAAGTAGCTATCGCTACCGCAAAAAAGATCGGCTATCCAGTCATTATTAAGGCCGTCGCTGGCGGCGGTGGTAAAGGCATGCGCACCGCGCACAACGCAGTCTCATTCGTCAAAGAGTATAACAATGCCCGAAACGAAGCCGAAAAAGCATTCGGCAACGGTGCCGTTTATCTTGAACGCTTTCTCGACGCACCGCGCCACATCGAAATCCAATTACTCGGTGACCAATTCGGCAACGTCATTCACCTAGGTGAACGCGATTGCTCTATTCAACGTCGCCACCAGAAGGTCATTGAAGAAGCCCCTTCACCTTTTATCTCTGACGATATTCGCAAGAAAATGGGCCGTGATGCGGTCAAATTGGCCAAATCGGTCAACTACGAAGGCGCCGGCACCGTCGAGTTCCTCGTCGATGGCAATGGCGACTATTTCTTCATCGAAATGAACACGCGTATCCAAGTTGAGCACGGCGTGACTGAAGAAGTCACTGGTGTCGACTTGGTTAAGGAACAACTCCTCATCGCCAGCGGACAAAAACTCAGCTACGAGCAAAAGGACATACAAATTACTAAGCACTGCATCGAATGCCGCGTATGCGCCGAAGATCCGAGCCGGAACTTCGCGCCCTGCCCCGGCGAGATCGGCCTTTATTATGCTCCAGGCGGGCACGGCGTGCGTATCGACTCGCACTGCTACAGTGGTTACACCATCCCGCCTTACTACGACAGCATGATTGCAAAAGTCATGACCATCGCCAAAACACGCGAACTTGCGCTGGACCGCATGGATCGGGCACTCGGCGAATACTTAATTCATGGCATCAAAACGAACATTCCGTTCTCGCGCGCAATTATCCGCGATCCAATCTTCCGTGAAGGCAAAGCCACAACCAAGTATATCGAAGAATTTATTGAGCGCGTGCCCAAGGATCTTTACACTTAATAGTAACTACAGTACATTGCACCCATCATGAGCAACAAATCTGAAAATAACCAAGAGTCCACAATCCCTACTGTGTCCGAAGGCTCGAACACATTAGGTGACATTCGCATCAATCACAGTGTGGTCGCGAGCATTGTTCGTTTGGCTGCACTCGAAGTCGCAGGCGTCACAGCTGTTGGCGGTGGCTTCGTCGATGGAATTGCAGAAATCTTCTCTAAAAAAGGCGATGAGCGCGGTGTCCGCGTCGATGAAGACGAAGTCGGTGACTACCAAATTGAGATCCGTGTAATTCTACGTTTCGGCGTCGAACTCGCGACCGTCGGCAATGAAATCCAGCAGCGTATCGCTGAGCAGATCGAAAAAATGACTAGCAAAAGTGTCGCCCGCGTCAATGTCATCATTGACGGCGTGCGGACCACTGAGGAAGAAAAAGAAGCAAAAGACGAGTGGGATGGGCAAGCACACGTTGACTAGGTACAACTGAGATCTAGTCCTCTACTTACCCAACCAATAAGCACTGATGAATTGGACTAAAACGATCGAGTTGTTAAACCTTCTTACTGAGCCCACTTATCTATATGCAGCCGGAGCAGTTATTACACTCGCGCTGTTCCTGATGCTGCTGGTCCGACGTCAGCCCAATAAAATAGTCGCATATCGCACTGAGAACGGCCGCGTCATGGTTTGCCGCTCTGCGATTGTAGAGCTGATCCGTACTTCTTGTGAACAGCTCGACAATGTCGCAAAACCAATTGTCAAAATAAAGGTCAAAGGTAAGGCCACTCATTTCGACGTCCGCATCCAGCTCAAGAGCGGTGGCCGGCTCAGAGACATCGAACAAACCTTGCAGAGACACCTGCGGCAAAATCTCACCGAAAATCTTGGCATTGAACATATAGGCCAGATCAACATCGTCGCCTCAGGTTTCAAGAGCGGCCGTATCCAAGTCTCTAGCCCGATCACAGGTAAAGAACAGGAGCCTTCCGCTGCGCTGGAAGCCGTCGCCCCCCCCGAGCCAGCACTCACAGAAGAGCTTGGCGAAAAGCCGATCTAGCGGCGAATCGGTCTATCGCGGAACATTCTCCGATGAACCTGACGCCACACTTGCGGTCTAAATCGTTGATTCGATGAGATATTTGACCTCCATAACGACTATCGCCGCCGCTTGGATCGGCGCGTTGCTGCTCGCCGCCTGCAGCCCGAAGTCCACCCTCGAACTGGGTCTCGACGATCTATCCGTTCGCTTCGTCGCAGCCAACCAAGCCGACACGATCGACCCGATGCTGAAGCTCTACTACTTGAAAGGTTGCGACAGTCTCATTATCTCTCGCTTAAAAGGTGCTCTAGACTACGAGCTGGGACTGCCGATTCAGCAAATCGAATTCGAAGCGCTCTCAGGCGCTCCAGAGGAAACGATCAATTTCACTCACAACGGCATCAATTATGGCCCCAGCCTCACGCCGCGCTACCGAATGCGGGTGCGCTACGCAGTCGAAGACCATTTCAGCAGTCTCTACACAGTCGGGCAAAACCCTACCGGCGAATGGCAAATCATCTGTGCGAAACCGAAGCCGTCAATCCGCTACTAAACAACGCGGCGACCGAAGCAGATCGCATCCTCGGAGTTGACAAGCCGAATAATTAGCAACACTTAGGGGCTTATGAAGATTATCGCCTACTTAAAACCGACCTGCGGATGGAGCATGGGTGTCCGCGCGATCATGAAGAAGCACGGCCTCGAATTCGAAGACCGCGACATCATCAACAATGCAGATCAATACGCTGAAATGGTTGAAAAATCAGCTCAACCACTCTCACCATGCGTCGAAATCAATGGGCATATGCTCGCAGATGTCAGTGGAGATGAAGTTGAAGCCTACATGCTCAAAGAGGGCCTCGTCACTGAAAACAGTGCTATAGCAGATGCTCCGACCAACGCAGCCTGCACCGACGAAGAACATGAAGCCATGCGTTCGAAGACGATTCGGTTCTTCTAAGCGCCTAAGCAGAAGAAATACTTAATTCCTTAAAGTCTTTCTCCCCAACACGGATTCGGTCCGTTTTTTGCTACCGAATAAGCTGCAATTGACTGAATGTGAGCACGCTCATCTACCGAGATTGTCATTTTCGCTAGACAGACTCTCATCAATTACTACCTTCTTCGTTCCTTTTGGCTTCGGTCAAAAAGCCGACTCGTCGCTCAGGACGTCCGCATCGCACGATGACTACACTTTAAAATCGATTATTTAACATAGATATGGAAAAGACACACATCCAGCCCAAGGCGCAGGGTCTCTACGACCCACAGAATGAACACGAAAACTGCGGAATCGGCCTGATCGTCGATATGAAAGGCCGTAAATCCCACGACATCGTCAAAGGTGCGTTGGAGATCTGCGTGAACCTCGACCACCGCGGTGGTTGCGGCTGTGACCCGATCACTGGCGACGGCGCAGGCATTTTCATTCAACTACCACACAACTTCTTTAAAGCTGTGTGCCAAGCTGAGTGCGGCTTCGAGGTGCCAGCAGAAGGTGACTACGGTGTCGGCTTCGTATTTCTCTCCCGCGACGAAGAAGAACGTCAGAGCGAAGAAACGATCATTGAAGAGATCGTTGCCGAAGAAGGCCTCAATTTCATCGGCTGGCGCGATGTGCCAGTGCGCAGCGAGATCCTCGGTAAAGCATCCAAGGCCTGCGAACCAATTATGCGTCAATTTTTCGTCGGTAAAGGCGAAGTCGCTGCCGGCCTCGAACTGGAGCGCAAACTATACATCGTCCGTCGCCTCGCGACCCACCGTATCCGGTACAGCGGCACAGACGAAGAAGCGCTGTTTTACATCAGCTCGCTCTCTAGCCGGACCATGACTTACAAGGGCATGCTTACCACCGAGCAGCTTGAGCAATATTTCCCCGACCTCTCCAACGAGGCAATGGACTCGGCGCTCGCCCTGACACACTCGCGCTTCTCAACCAACACATTCCCAAGCTGGCCGCGCGCTCAACCTTTTCGTTACCTTTGCCACAATGGTGAGATCAATACAGTTCGCGGCAACGAGAATTGGTTGCACGCCCGTCAAATGCAGCTCGCCAGCGAAGTATTTGGTAAAGATCTTAAGAAGCTCCTGCCAATCATTCGCGAAGATGGCTCCGACTCACAGAAGTTCGACAACTGCCTAGAGTTCCTTGTTCTGTCTGGCCGTAGTCTCGCGCATGCGATGATGATGATGATCCCCGAGCCTTGGGAGCGTCACAAGAACATGCCTGATTATAAGAAGGACTTTTACGAGTTTCACGCCTGCATGATGGAGCCTTGGGATGGTCCGGCATCCATGGCGTTCTCCGACGGCATTCAAGTCGGTGCGACACTCGACCGTAATGGTCTGCGCCCCTCTCGCTACTATGTCACAGCGGACGACAAGGTCATCCTTGCATCCGAAGTGGGCGTTCTCGCCGGCATCGAGCCAAAGAATGTGGTCAGGAAAGGCCGCCTCGAACCAGGTCGTATGTTCCTAATCGACATGGAAGCTGGCTGCATCATCGAAGACGGCAAAGTGAAGGAGGAAGTTTCCAAGACTGCACCATATGGTCAGTGGCTCAAAGAAAACCTCGTTAAGTCCGAAGATTTACCTGAGCCGGAATCGATTCCCGCCGACAACTTCGAAAACATCGAGACGCGCCAAAAAGCATTTGGCTACACTTTCGAAGACGCACGCTTCATTCTTGGCCCCAGCGCCGAAGCTGGCAAGCAACCGTTAGGCTCGATGGGTAACGACGCGCCACTCGCCGTCCTCTCCGATCAGTCGCAGACGATGTATAACTACTTCAAGCAATTGTTTGCGCAGGTCACCAATCCACCGATTGATCCGATCCGCGAAGAGCTGGTGACCGCAAGTGTCACTTTTATCGGCTCTGAGGGTGATCTCACTCGCCCAGGCCCTGACAGCTGCCGAATGATTAAGTTCGAGTCACCGTTGATTGACGATAAGGAGCTGGCACAACTGCGCAACATCAAGCTGGCCGGGTTCAAGTCGGCCAAGCTGCCAATTACCTTCGAAGCCGAAGTGGGTGGCCTCGCCGAAGGTCACAACAGCATCTCCGAGCCCTCAATCTCTGGCACAGGCCTCGAAGCCGCACTTGATAAACTCTTCGAAAATGCTGACGCCGCCGTCAACGACGGGGTCAACATCCTCGTCCTCTCCGACCGTAAGATCGGACCCAAGAAAGCACCAATCCCTGCACTCCTCGCGGTTGCCGGCCTGCATCATCACTTGATCCGCCAGGGTACCCGCACACGAGTCTCCATCGTCCTTGAATCCGGCGAGCCTCGCGAAGTACATCACTTTGCATTGCTACTCGGCTACGGTGCAGATGCGGTCAACCCATATCTCGCACTCGAGTCCGTCCGCTTCATGATTGATCGTGGCGATCTCGACCTGACACCTGAGAAGGCTGGTTACAACTTCCTGAAAGCGAACCTCAACGGCGTGATTAAAACCATGTCAAAGATGGGCATCTCCACGGTCGCTTCTTACCGCGGCGCGCAGATCTTCGAAGCGATTGGCCTCAACCGCAATATCATCGATAAGTATTTCACCAAGACCGCATCGCGCATCGAAGGTATCGGCCTCAACACCATCGCTAAGGAAGCTGGCATGCGCCACTCTAATGCGTTCGGCACTCGCACCGACGAGAAGGCCGCTGCCCTCGATCCAGGTGGCATCTATCAGTGGCGTGCCGGAGGTGAACGTCACCTCTTCAGCCCGATGACCATTCACAAGCTTCAGCTCGCAACCAGCCAAGGCGACCGTGCAGTCTTCACTGAATATTCCAAAATCGTCAACGATCAGTCCAAAGAGATGTTCACTCTGCGTGGCTTGATGGACTTCAAATTCGACGAATCCAAGGCAATTCCACTCGAAGAAGTTGAATCCGCACGTTCGATCTTTAAACGCTTTAAAACTGGTGCGATGTCGTACGGTTCGATTTCCTCGGAAGCGCACGAAGCTCTCGCGATTGCGATGAACCGCATCGGCGGCAAGTCCAATACCGGTGAAGGTGGCGAAGACCCAGATCGTTTCACTCCGGATGCAAATGGCGACAGCCGCCGTTCAGCGATCAAGCAGGTTGCCTCCGGTCGTTTCGGTGTGACCAGTAATTATCTAGTCAACTCCGACGAGATTCAGATCAAGATCGTGCAGGGCGCCAAGCCCGGCGAAGGTGGTGAGCTCCCAGGTCACAAGGTATTGCCACTGATTGCTAAGACACGCGGCACCACTCCTGGTGTCGGCTTGATCTCGCCTCCACCGCACCACGACATCTATTCGATTGAGGATTTGGCTGAACTGATCCACGACCTGAAAAACTCAAACGTCAAAGCGCGCGTCAACGTCAAGCTGGTATCCGAAGTGGGCGTCGGCACTATTGCTGCCGGTGTGGCTAAGGCCAAGGCGGACGGCATCCTCGTTTCTGGTTACGACGGCGGCACAGGCGCATCGCCTCGTTCCTCCATTCAGCACGCCGGTGCTCCATGGGAACTTGGCCTCGCTGAAACCAATCAAACCCTGCTGCTTAACGACCTGCGCTCACGCGTTCGCGTTGAAACAGACGGCCAACTTAAGACAGGTCGCGACGTCGTGATTGCCTGCTTGCTCGGCGCTGAAGAATTCGGCTTCGCAACTGCCCCACTCGTAACTCTGGGTTGCTTGATGATGCGTGTTTGCCACAAGAACACTTGCCCTGTCGGCATCGCCACGCAAAACCTCGAACTCCGCAAGAAGTTTAAAGGTGGCGCGGATGCAGTCGTCAACTTCATGAACTTCATCGCCGAAGAAATGCGTGAGGTCATGGCACAGTTTGGCTTCCGTACGATTGAAGAAATGGTCGGCCGCGTCGATAAGCTCGAAATGCGCGCTGGCATCGACCACTGGAAAGCCAAAGGTCTGGACTACAGCAAGATCCTGTACCGCCCAGATGTGGGACCAGAAGTCGGCACTTACTGCACCCAAGACCAGGATCATCTGCTCGATCGATCGCTCGACGTCACAGAGATTCTCGAAAAGGCGCAGCCTGCCATCAACGATGGTACACCAGTAGAAATCGATCTGCCAATCATCAATACCAATCGTGTGGTTGGCACTATTACTGGCGCAGAAATCTCGCGCAAGCACGGTGCTGCTGGCCTCGCGGAAGATACACTGAAGATCAACATCCACGGTTCGGCCGGTCAAAGCCTCGGTGCCTTCTGCCCGAAGGGCATGACTTTCACCGTCACTGGGGATACCAATGACTATCTCGGCAAAGGCCTCTCCGGCGCGAAAATCGTCGTACGCCCTGACCCTGAATCCCTATTCGTGGCGCACGAAAACATTATCACCGGGAACGTCTGCTTCTATGGCGCGACTCAGGGTGAAGCCTACATCGCAGGAATGGCTGGCGAACGTTTTTGTGTGCGCAACTCAGGCGTCGAAGCCGTGGTCGAAGGCCTCGGTGATCACGCGCTCGAGTACATGACTGGCGGCATGGTAATCAACCTCGGCAACACAGGCCGCAACCTAGGCGCGGGTATGTCTGGCGGCGTGGCCTACATCTACGACGAAGCAGGCGACTTCGTAAAGAACAGTCTCAATCCTGACATGGTCAACGTCTATCAGCTCATCGAGTGCGAAGACGAAGAGATCGCCTTGGTTAAGGGCAAGATTGAGAAGCACGTCGCACTCAGCGGTTCCGTCCGCGGCCAATCCATTCTCGATGGCTGGCCAGACACCGCGGGCAAGATCCTCAAGGTCCTACCTCAAGATTACGAACGTGTCCTTCAAGCGGTCAAACGCGCGGAGGCCGCCGGGCTGGCTGGCGACGAAGCGATCCAAGCCGCATTTGAAGAAAACGTCGCAGCAGGGCACTAGTCGTGTAGCGACTATGGTGAGAAGAGTATGAAAGTAGAAAGGTGAGAAGGTAGATGAGTTTAATTCAAACCTTTCAACTTTCAAACCTTCCGACCTTCTCACCTTGCCACTTTTTTAAACCTTCCCACTTTATACTTTAACACCTTCACACTTTTTTACTATGGGCAAAGCAACTGGATTTATGGAATTCGAGCGGAAGACGATTAAAAACCGTCCACCCCTCGAGCGCGTGAAAGACTGGAACGAAATTCACGATGATTTCGACACCGAGAAAGTGCAGACACAAGGCTCACGTTGCATGGACTGCGGCACACCTTACTGCCACACGGGTATGACTTTGAGTAATATGGCAAGTGGTTGTCCGGTCAATAACTTGATTCCTGAATGGAATGACTTGGTGTATAAAGGAAAGTGGCAAGAAGCGTTGGACCGTTTGCATAAGACAAACAATTTTCCTGAGTTTACTGGCAGGGTATGCCCTGCACCATGTGAAGGCTCTTGTGTGCTTGGTGTAATCGAGCCCCCTGTAACGATTAAAAGT
>Ga0209374_1004283_pt1 | contig 10445 bp, 8 predicted proteins | sample SaaInlLV_DNA_10m_FD_184683 | JGI IMG/M metagenome (GOLD analysis project Ga0209374, IMG submission 184683) | Marine microbial communities from expanding oxygen minimum zones in the Saanich Inlet - SI075_LV_DNA_10m (SPAdes) (version 2) | ecosystem: Environmental > Aquatic > Marine > Unclassified ...
CTGTAAGCACGGCGAATCTCTCTGCAATTGCTGTTCACTCGATGATAACCTTCCACGTCGACTTGAGAAATGGGTTAAAACGGTGAACTACTGGGCAACCTTTGCGCAGACTATAGACAATGTGAACCGCTCGGTGGGAAATGCCGTCGCTTACACAAGTCTAGTCATGGCATTGGTGACAACAACAGTCGTGGTTTTGCGCTATGGTTTTGGACAAGGCGCAATCGCTGCACAGGAGTCTGTCCTGTATTTGCACGGAACCTTATTTATGTTGGGTGCGGCGCCGACCTTACTCGAGGACAAACATGTCCGCGTTGATGTTTTTTACCGAAACTTTAGTGCGCGGAAAAAGCACTGGGTGAACACCCTGGGCCACACACTATTTACACTGCCCGTCTGCACCTTGATCGTCATCATTTCTTGGGGTTACGTCACGGAAAGCTGGATGATTTTAGAATCGTCACCCGAGCCGGGCGGTATACCCGCAGTTTTTCTGCTTAAAACGCTTATACCCGCAATGGCACTGATGCTCGGACTACAAGCACTGAGTCATATCATTCAAGGTTTGATCACGCTGTGCGAGGTGACCGACGATGATTGAAGGTGAAATCGCACTCGCACTCTTCGGCGCCGTTTGTGTGTTGCTGCTTTTTGGCTTCCCCGTTGCACTAACGTTGGCCGGCACTGCACTTTTATTTGCTGGAGGCGGGGTGATTGCGGGGTACTTTGATGCCAGTTTTGTGGGCGCATTGCCCGGACGCATGTTTGGTACCGTCACGAACGAAACACTGGTCGCCGTACCCTTGTTTATCCTCATGGGCGTCACGCTTGAGCGAGCCAAAATCGCAGAAGAGCTGTTAACGGCCATGGCCAGCGGCTTGGGCGATAGAACGGGCGGGCTGGGCATCTCTGTCGTCATCGTCGGCGCCCTCCTTGCCGCAAGCACCGGCATCGTTGGCGCAACCGTTGTAACCATGGGCGTTCTTGCCCTACCGTCGATGCTCAGGGCCGGATATAACCCGTCACTGGCAACCGGTCTTATTTGCGCGACGGGAACGCTTGGACAAATTATTCCGCCGTCGATTGCACTGGTCTTGTTGGGCGACATCATGTCGACTGCCTATCAACAAGCACAGCTACAAAGCGGGATTATCAATACACAAACCGTCTCTGTTGGCGATCTGTTTGTCGGTTCATTCATTCCAGGGCTTGTCCTCGTCGCTCTTTACCTTGGATACGTGCTGTTTATGGCATGGCGCGATCCAAGCAGCTGTCCAGCGCCAGAGGAGCGCAGCACTCAAAAGTTGTCACTGGTTGGTGCCGTGCTGCCACCATTGCTCCTAATTACCATTGTCCTTGGCTCTATCATCGTTGGCGCGGCGACGCCTACGGAGGCGGCTGGCGTCGGTGCTGTGGGTGCATTGATCTTGGCGGCCTACCGATCTGCTTTGAACCGCCAAACGCTGCGAGAAATTGCACAATCGACCATGGCAACCACCAGTATGGTCTTTTTAATTCTGATCGGCGCAGCACTATTTTCCCTCGTATTCAGAGGTTTTGGTGGCGATGAACTCATCGAAGAGTTCTTTGCCGGTCTCAGTGGCGGTCCACACGTGGCGTTACTCATTGTCATGTTGGTCATGTTTCTGCTGGGGTTTATCCTAGACTTTATAGAAATTACCTTCGTCGTTGTCCCGATCGTCGCACCGATCTTGCTTGCTATGGGTTTTGATCCGATATGGCTGGGTGTCATGATTGCCGTTAACTTACAAACTTCGTTTTTAACACCACCTTTTGGTTTTGCATTGTTTTATTTGCGTGGAGTCGCTGATGAATCCGTTGCAACCAGCGCAATTTACCGTGGTGTCATTCCGTTTGTAATCATCCAACTTGGCCTATTAGCCCTGTTGTGGATGCAGCCCGACATTGTGACGTGGCTACCGAGTATGATCGGTCGCTGATCTAGTCCTGCACTTAGTCAGTAAATGCTATGAAAAATAACGCCCGACCTGGAGAGCGCTATGAATCCGATTGACGAAACACCAAGACCTACCGGTGAACTGACGCTGCAAACGGTAGCAATGCCTGCCGATACTAACGCTAATGGCGATATTTTCGGCGGCTGGCTGCTTTCTCAAATGGATATCGCCGGCGGTGTTGCTTCAGCTGAGGTCGCTGGTGGCAGGGTGGCTACTGTTGCCGTTCAGGGCATGGCCTTTCTCACACCCGTTCACGTCGGCGCAGTGGTCAGTTGTTACTGTGACATCCTCGACATTGGTCGAAGTTCCGTTCGTGTCCTCATTGAGGTATGGATAAATTCACAGCAGGACGGCGAGCCCATTAAAGTCACCGAAGGTGAATTTATTTACGTGGCAATCGATAACGTCAAACGCACAAGAGCGATTACTGGTCAGTAAATGAAATCGGCGGGAGGACTCTGTCTCTCGCATTCAAATACGCGCGCTCAGATATTTCGTGATACCGGCGCACCCCCTCCAAAAATTCTTCATAGGACTCGGCAATTTTCTGTGCCATCGGGTCGTCCGCTTTTAAGCGTTCCAATGCACTCACTGCGTTGATGTAAAGCACGTCTAAAACGTCATCGGGCAGTGGCCGAAGTTTCGTGGAGTGCTCAGTCAGCAACGTCGTCAACGATTGATTATTGCGCGCTGTAAACTCATCGAGCATGTCTTGGTTGGTCGCTCGAGCCGCGCCTTCAACAATGGCCTGAAGGTCTTGGGGCAGCTGATCAAACGCGTCTTGATTAACCGTGAATTCCAGCATAGCGCCGGGCTCATGCCAACCGGGATAATAGTAATACTCAGCGACCTCCATCAGGCCCAGTGTGCGGTCGTTATACGGACCAACCCACTCAACGGCGTCGATAACACCCGTTTGCATCGACGTGTAGACTTCACCGCCTGCGAGACGAACCGCTGTTCCACCAGAAGCCGCAAACACCTCTCCTGCAAGCCCGGGAATTCGCATTTTTAAGCCGTCAAGATCTGCTGCTGATTTCAACTCTCGGTTAAACCATCCGGCCATTTGAACACCTGTGGAGCCCCCAGCAAATGGCCGAACACCAAACGGCGCGTACAGCTCTCGCCACAGCTCCAGACCGCCTCCGTAGTGCAACCACCCATTCATTTCTTGTGCCGTCATCCCAAAAGGTACCGCCGTGTAAAACACGGACGCCGGAATTTTACCTTTCCAGTAGTACGCGGCACCGTGCCCCATTTCGGCCACGCCCTGAGCCACCGCATCGAAGACCTCGAAAGGGGGGACGACTTCGCCTGCGCCATAAACGCGCACAGTAAGACGCCCATTACTCATCTCGCCAACACGGCGAGCAAAATTTTCAGGGGCTGAACCAAGCCCTGGCAGACCTTTCGGCCATGTCGTAACAAGCTTCCACTCAATGGCCTCAACTGGCTCACCCGGGAGCGGATCCACTGAGCGCTGGTCTATCTTCTGTGCATCGACAGCCCAAAGCCCAACGGTCGTCAACCAAAGCACAAGGACACCAACGACGGCTACGGGTAAAAGCGTTCTCTCTTTCATAGGAGCCTCACAAAGCCTGAAGATTTGCGTACTGCAGGACAAGCCACTTGCTGCCCTCAGCAAAGTTTACCTCGATACGCGCATTTGCTCCTCGACCTTCCATGTTAAGAACCACGCCCTCGCCAAACATTGGATGTACAACGCGCTGGCCAAAGCTCAAACCCGATTCATTAGAAGCACTGGCGGGCTGCTGAAAGCGGTCAATCAGCGGGCGTGTCAGGCCACCGTGCAACCGCACCTCCTCGATTAACTCTGCCGGTATTTCACGGACGAAACGCGAGGGCGTGTTGTACGTTTCATTACCGTGGAGACGGCGACTCTCAGCATAAGTGATCAAAAGCCGTTGTTGGGCGCGTGTAATACCCACGTACGCGAGACGGCGCTCCTCTTCCAATCGGCCAGGCTCTTCTACAGACATGCGATGTGGAAATAAGTTTTCCTCAAGGCCTGCCAGAACGACCAACGGAAACTCGAGCCCCTTGGCAGAGTGCAACGTCATCATTTGTACGCTGTCCTCATAAGGATCCGCTTGAGTGTCGCCTGCATCAAGCGCCGCACTGTCAAGGAACTGCTGGAGCGGCGAGAGCGTGTCATCCTCGGCCCGAAACGTCTTTGCTGCCGAAACTAATTCTTCTAAGTTTTCGACGCGAGCCTGACCTCGCTCGCCTTTTTCAGCCTTATAAAAATCGATCAGACCCGTTCGATGAATGACGTGTTCCACCATCTCTTCGATCGGCAGTTCCAGTGTCTCGCTGTCGAGTTCATTAATTAGTGCGGCAAAGCCTGCGAGCGACGACCGGGCTCGTGTACTGAGCAAACTATTTTGCTGGGTAAGGATGATCGCCTGCCACATGGAAACACCTTGATCACGCGCAATTGCACGCAGGTCGTCGATGGTCTTACTGCCAATACCGCGCGTCGGTGTATTAATAACGCGCTCCAGTGCCGGGTCATCACCACGACCAATAACGAGACGCAGATAGGCCAGCGCACATCGAATCTCTAGGCGTTCGTAAAATCGCTGGCCACCGTAAATTCGATAAGGAAGACCCCCACGTATGAGCGCCTCTTCAATGACTCGGGACTGTGCATTTGACCGGTACAAAATGGCGCTCGACTTGCGCGTATTTCCCTCGTCCGTCCACGCTTGGATTTGTTCAACAATGAAACGGGCTTCATCCTGCTCATTAAAGCCCGCGTAAAGCCTGATGAGATCGCCGTCATCGCCATCGGTCCACAGGTCTTTCCCTAAGCGACCGCCGTTGTGGGAAATAACCCCGTTAGCGGCGTCTAAAATGGTCTTTGTAGAACGGTAATTCTGCTCGAGACGAACCGTTTGCGTGTCTTTAAAGTCCTGGGTAAACCGCTGAATATTTTCAATTTTAGCGCCTCGCCAACCGTAAATGGATTGATCGTCATCGCCGACAGCAACAATTGGGATTGCGTTCCCCGCCAGCACCCGAAGCCAGGCGTACTGAATCGAATTCGTGTCTTGAAATTCATCGACCAACAAAATATTAAATCGGCCTTGATAATGTGCCAGTGTCTCAGGGGACTTAAGCCAGAGCTCATGCGCCCGCAGCAAAAGTTCAGCAAAATCGACTAAGCCGCCTCGCTGGCAAGCATCTTCGTAAGACGCGTAAACTTTAACCATAGTCTTGGTGTAGAGATCGCCGAGTGGGGGATCAATATGACCAGCTCTGAGTCCCTCGTCCTTTTGCCCGTTAATAAACCACTGCGCCTGTCGGGGCGGCCACTTTGCATCGTCAAGGCCAAGCTCACGGCAAACGCGTTTAACGAGCCGCAACTGGTCGTCACTGTCCAAAATCTGAAAGTTTTGGGGCAGTCCCGCTTCGGCCCAGTGTGTTTGCAACAGGCGATGCGCCAAACCATGGAAAGTACCGATCCATAGACCCTGAGTCGGCCGTCCGAGCATCTCTTCGATACGACCCCGCATCTCACGCGCAGCCTTGTTGGTAAACGTCACTGCCATCACCGAATAAGGCGAAAGCCCTTCCGCACGAATAAGCCATGCGATACGATGCACGAGTACGCGGGTTTTACCCGACCCCGCGCCCGCAAGTACCAGCTGATTGCCTTGTTCCGCAGCAACTGCTGAGCGCTGCGCCTCATTTAAACCATCAAGAATATCGGACACGTCCATAATCATAGTGTACTCGAAACCGCTATGTATGCAGTCACGAAAGACGACCTTAACGATAACTTTCTGCTACCATATGTAGCGTTTTGAGGGGTCAGCGCATGGACGACATAGAAGATCAAAAGCGACGTTTACTCACGCCACCAACAGAATGGCTGGAAAGAGTCAAAACAAAATCACCTGATCAAAGACCTGATTTTGAGCCCCCATTTGACGATAATGATGGCGTAAATACGTTATCAACTAAATCTGTAACGAAAGATCGAGGAAAAAATCCAAAAGCAGCTCGGTTAACTGCAATCGTAAGCTCAATTTTATTGATCGGTATGACTAGTCTGTGGCTTGAAACCCGAAGCAACGGAAAAGCCAGGATAGTTGCTCTTGAAACAAAACTTCAGTTACTGGAGCAAGCCTCGAATGAAATTTCCATTCAAAAAAACAAAGAAATAAACCAAAACGAAGCAAGAAGTATTGCACAAACTAGAATAGTTACTCTCGAAGAGAAAGTAGCCTTACTAGAGCAGGCTGCTAACGAAGATTCGTTACAAAAAAATGAGCTAACGGCTGAAAACGAAACTCTTCGCTCCCAAGTTAGCCTTCTAGAGACCAGTCTTAGATCGGTCAGCAATGAGAACACTTCACTAAAGAAAAACCAAGATAGGCGACAAGAAGACCCCACACCTATTATTAAAGCCGCGAAAGTACCGACAAGTAGCGAAACGTCGTTAATTTCACCACCTTCGCAAGCTGGAGGCATATGGTTTGTAAATTTGGAGAGCCATACTTCAAGCGTCGTTGCTGAAGATAGGGCAGCGGAACTAAGAGTTCAGCTGGAGCCGCTCAATATTTCTGTCGCGGGTGCAGTAGTGCGCAATCGTCAATATTTTCGTGTTCGGGCGGCAGGCTTCAAATCAGAAGCCCTAGCAAAAAGAGCTGCAGATTGGATGTCGTTACAAGCCAAAGCAGGACCTTATTGGATAGGTAAAAATCCTGATGAGACCCAAGATTCAGGATCTAGCTTAAAAACCACAGCAAGTAAGTCTGAGGTAACGATATCGAAGCCAGATACTCCCTTGAATCTGCAAGAACTTCGTGACCCAGGCAGCTGGTTTATCTTCGTTGATAGGTTCGAACAACGCAGTCTTGCGGAGGCAGCGATAAAGGACCTCAGTGACCAAGGGCTAGAAGCCAAAGTCACGGTAGAGGCAAAATCTGGCGACATCTTTTATCGCGTACAAATTTCAGGTATTGAAAATGAGGCTAAAGGTGATGCCATTATGAAACAGCTCAGACGTAGCCAGTTTACGGACGCTAAATTAAGAAAAACGGTAGGCTAAGCGCCTGTGATTTTAAGCATTGGCAGACTACAACATCAGCCAGGTTTTTTCGGAGAACTCACGCACACCTAGAAATACCCATAAAATGACTAACGGAGCTGGTCCAAGGAGCGCTTTTCGGCAATACCCAGAAATCGGTAACCGCAACATAATGCTACCGAAGGGCTTAGAGAGAACCAGTGGGGCTGTGACCAGAGTCCCCCATCCTAGGCAGGGGTCGTTACCCTACATTGTCTGGGCCAAATGGGCATAAAACAAAACACCCAAGACAATAATCGTAAAAAGGTGAGGCTTTATTTTCCTAAAGTGCATCCAGAAAATGCAGCGCGCTACAACCAGTCATCGAGGGGTGCCGTCAGCACAGACTGAGCATCGCCAGTGTTTACTACACCAACAGGCTCGACCAGAAGGAGTTTGACTTCGGTCTCGGCGCGAGGGCGATGCAAACACCCCTTAGGTACGACGACCATTTCCCCTGCATTCAGCGTCGTGGAGCCCTCCTTAAAGTCGATGACCAGCGAGCCTTCAAGCACAATGAACGTTTCATCAGTATCAGTGTGCTCATGCCAGACAAACTCTCCCTGAAGGCGCACAAGCTTAAACTGATAGTCATTCATTTGAGCAATGACTTTGGGGGTCCATTGGTCATTAAAAAGTACGAACTTTTCAGTGAAGTTAACGGGTAGGGGAATCTGGCTATTCATAATTGGCCTTCGAGTTTGCGTTAACACTTAATTTGCTGGTTCCAAGCTAACTTTGCCAGTGCATAAACCGCCTTATCATCTGACGCCTTGTGACTAAAGATGGCACCAAGCTTTGTCACTACAGCAATTGATCGACTGTTCTCTGGACCAATATCAAACAAAATCGTATCAAAATAATTAAAACTCAGCCCCAACAATGCTCCTTTGGTCTAGGTATTCCCACCGGTGTCCCACAATGACCTCGCCAGGAACGTAAAACCGATACGAATGCTCGCGGTCTCGGCGTCCAGCCCATAAAACCATGTGGACCCAACGACGAATTATGATGATTTTCGAGAATCGAATTGCAACCCAAGCTGTTAAGCATGCCGCCATCAAATAAAAGAGCAGGCTTCCCGCGTTGCCATCGATCTCGCTCAGGGTGCTACGCCCGCACAAAGGGGCTCGGCGGCGATGGCGTATAAACGATTCGAAATCGCCTTTCTTGGTTGGGGAGGGTAGAAAGTGCTAAGTCTCGATCGAAGCTCTGAACACATCGGCATTCAATATCGTACCCATGTCAACAACTTAGTGGGCTACGTGTCATGCAGCTCGGCAATAAGCGCTTTAGCCTCGGCTCTAATTGAAGTCGCAACCGGGCCGATTAGCGTTATGTGGCCCAATTTCCTACCCCGTCGGATACCTTTACCGTAAGTTTGAATCAGGGTGCGAATGGGGCCTTCAGGCATTCGACTCGGCAAAGCATCGCCCAGCAAATTGACCATCGCCGCTGCCTCGGTAAAGACCGGATGTCTCACTGCCTCGCCCATGACGCAACCGACATGTTGCGTAAACTGGTCAGCGCCGACGGCCCCTATGGTCCAATGGCCGGTGTTGTGAACGCGCGGTGCAATTTCATTAACGATCAATCGTCCCTCAGTAACGAAAAACTCTACCGCCAAGACCCCCACATAGTTCATTGCGTCCACTAAGCGATTGGCGTAATCGATGGCTTGTTCAGCCATTTCTGGTGCGATGCCCGACGGAACATAACTGCCTATCAAAATACCGTTACGCATCACGTTTTCAGTCATGGGATAGCATGCAGTGTGGCCGTTTTGGTCACGGCCAATGACAATGGCGTACTCCGTATCGATAGCGATCTCCGCCTCAGCAATGACAGGGTAGGCGTCAACCGGAATCGTATTCAGCGACTGGCTATCAACACGCCACTGACCGCCGCCGTCATAGCCTCCCAACGTGCGTTTACAGCGAATATGAGCACTGGGCAACGCGGCAAGTGCATTGTCCAACTCGCTCGGTGTTTTAACCAAACGCCAAGGCGATGTAGGAATATTGAGTTGATCGAGCAGCGCTTTTTGCGTGTCACGTTCGCGCAATATCACCAAAGCCTCGTAGTTCGGTGCAAGTCTAATCTCGGCTGCACGCCTCAGCATTGTATCGGGCAGGCTCTCACGCTCAACAGTAATCGCATCGCACTCAGCCAGGAATGTGTCTAATTCATTGGGAAAATAAACCGAACCTAAGCCTTCAACCACTGGGGTTTCGTCGACACACAGGTAGGTCACACTGTAGCCGAGCCTGTTTGCGGCCTCACCTAACATTTGGCTCAACTGACCACAGCCGATAACACCTAAACGACCTTTTGACATAACGGCTCTAACGCTCAATCAACAGGATTAATTGGCACACTCGCAGACTGTGCCTCTCGGTAGTGATCAAGCGCTGCACGAATGACGGCATCGTCATTTGCCAGCATCGCTGCAGCAAATAAGGCGGCATTAACAGCGCCAGGCTTACCAACCGCAAACGTGGCAACCGGAACCCCTTTTGGCATCTGCACAATCGACAGGAGTGCGTCGATTCCGTTGAGAACCGTAGCGTCGACAGGGACACCGAGCACTGGTACCGGCGTCATCGCAGCCGCCATACCAGGCAAATGTGCCGCCCCGCCCGCACCTGCAATGATCGCTTGAAGACCACGCTCACGCGCTGATCGCGCATATCTATAAAGGCGATCAGGGGTGCGATGTGCGGAGACAACCTTGGTTTCATAAGACACGCCCAACGTGTCAAAGATGAGCGCAGCATTCTCCATCACGCCCCAGTCGGAGCGTGAACCCATGATGATACCGACGGCAGGTTCAGCCATTAGCGTCCCACTCAGCGCCACTTAAAAGGCACTTGAAAATTGAAACGAGCGAGTATACCTGAGAAAAACAGCCGGTACAGTGCGAAGCCCAATATAGCAAAAGTGCCACAGCCCCAAACGTTTGCGCCCAGTGTCGTAGGGAATAAATGTGTGATTACCCAAGCCGATCGCCTCGGCAGTCATGTTTTCCAATCACACTGTTGGCGTGTGGTTTCGCCGGTATATCTGCAAAGTCCATTGCCGCGCGTGCGCCATGCGGCTACGGGAACACACCCTGTGCGACTCGCCATAACTTCTCTACGCCTTTGACCCATTCACGGGATACGGATTGCCTGTGAAACATCACGTGCTTATCCAGTGAATGGGTTGGATTACTCTATGAAAAAATTTCCCTCTAAATCAAACCCATATCTAAGAAAGGAAGGCATTAGTCTTTTAATAAAGATTTTATACCCATACTTAAGTAATGAGTCTAGATGGATTGTGGATTCAATTTATGAATCAGACTAAAAAAAGTTTAGGTTGATGGT
>Ga0209374_1004285_pt1 | contig 10444 bp, 12 predicted proteins | sample SaaInlLV_DNA_10m_FD_184683 | JGI IMG/M metagenome (GOLD analysis project Ga0209374, IMG submission 184683) | Marine microbial communities from expanding oxygen minimum zones in the Saanich Inlet - SI075_LV_DNA_10m (SPAdes) (version 2) | ecosystem: Environmental > Aquatic > Marine > Unclassified ...
CTCAGTGTATTTCATTGCGGGTCTCTCCTATTGATTACCTTTTAAAGTTGGTGGGGATAAACGGTAAACGCTGGTGATAGGTTTTGCCAAAACTTTATCATTCATTTCGGCGACACCGGCGGAAACATAGCTCATAACGACTGGCTGCTTTAAGCTTGGGCCAAACCTATCAAGTATGGGCATACCAAGAACGGGTTCGCCTTTGGTCGAGGCAAAAAGCAGCAGGCCTTGATGCATCCGTGCCGGCCCATTGGGCAACAAATTGATACGGCATCGGTTGGGCCGCTCTTTTTGTTGGGACAGATTGCGGGGCGCAACAGGAAAGCGCCCGGCGCAGGCTCCCCGACCTTTGCTGGCACCAATTGTAACGCTGTCGTTTATTTTGGACATATCGGCACTAGTTTTCCGCACCTTCACCATAGTAAAACTACCCAACTGTTTTGGTTCATATTTGAAGCCAGTCGCGTTTATTGGCATAATTTAAACTACTCTTTCACCGATATGATGAGTTTGGTCTAAGAATTGGTATTTTGGCAAGCTTGATTTCTTGACAGCTAAATTCAGAAATGCTGAATATGCAGTATGAATGCTCCTTTACACCCGGGCTCAATGCGATTTGAAATTGACGTGCTGAAAACGTTCATCGCAGTGGCCGAAACAGGTTCGGTCAAGCACGCCTCGGAACGCGTCGCAAGATCGCCTGCAGCTGTATCCATGCAAATGAAAAAGCTGGAACAGCTCGTCGGTGCGCCAGTATTTCGTCGTGCAAACGGTGCGATGCGACTCTCGGATGCCGGTGACCGCTTGATGCCCCATGCGCATCGTATCGTGGAGGCGAACGATACAGCGCTCGCAGCTCTGCACAGCCCTGATATTGATGGGGTGGTTCGGGTTGGATTGTGTCTGGAAAATATTGAGACCAGGATGCCGGAAATTTTAGCTGGATTTTCTCGCGCGCATCCCAGCGTCACGGTCAACATTAACGCTGGCGACGCTCAAGATTTGGCAGCAATGCTGACCAGTGGAACATTGGACATAGCTATATTGACCGTCGGCGGTGGCGTGGTGCATCTAGAAAATGATCGTCTCTTACACGAACAGCCTTTGGTATGGGCCGCGCATAAGAGCAGCCAGCGCATCACCGAGCGCCCCTTGCAGCTCGCGGTTGCGCCGATCGGATGCCCTTGGCGAGGTGCGGCGCTCGATGCCCTGAAACGTGCGGGCATAGACTATCGGATCGCCTATCTGTCCAATGTGTCTGAATCTCAGCTCGGAGCAGTTCGGGCAGATTTGGCAGTGGCGGCTTTGCCTGCCAGTCGCGTTATCAACAGCACCCAACCTATCTGCGCAAATGATGATCTGCCCAACCTGCCATATACGCAAATGGTTCTCCGCACGTCTGAAAACCCCGACACCAACACAAAAGCGCTGGCTGATCAAGTGCTCGCGGCTTTCAAACGACCATTATGACGCAGGTCGAAAACAGCTGTTTTCGTAAGGAAATAGCAGCGGGTGAAGTGGTCCTACTTTCTGGGATAGGTTTGGGAATTGGATCAGATGTACGAGGTTTCTGTTTATGCTGCTTTTCGTATCTTCGCTTGGGTATAGCATCCAATGTCAGGTGTCTGTTTATCAAGAGCGGTGTGAGGGCGCTCAGAATTGTAAAAGCCGATCCTGTCATCGATGATCCGTTTTGCTTGGAAACCGTCGGTGATTTTATGCAGATAGACGGCCTCTTGCTTCAGGGATCGCCACAGTCTTCCAATAAAGATGTTGTCGCGATAACGGCCCCTGCCATCCATTGAGATTTTGATATCGGTCTTGGTCAGCGTCGTGATCCAGCCAGAGCCTGTATATTGGCATCGCTGATCCGTGTTCTTGATCTCTGACTTGCCATATTTGGCGATGGCTTTTTCCAGCGCCTCAATACAGAAGCTGACATCCAGCGTATTTGAGAGCCGCCAGGCCGACACTTTGCGCGCCGCCCAATCCATGATCGCCACCAGATACAGAAAGACGTTTTCGACTGGGATGTAGGTGATGTCGCTGCACCAAACCTGACTGAGCCGCGTTATTGGCAGATTCTTTAGCAGGCAGGGAAACATGCGGTGTTCAGGGGGCTTCTTGCTCTTGTTTGGCCCTTTTTCGATGGCCTGTAACCCCATTGCCCATCAAGTGGCGCATGCAGCGTCGCCCAGCAGAGAACCCTGATTGAGGTAAATACGCCGCGATTTGGTGGCTTCCAAAAAACGGGTGCTTCGTAAATATTCGATCAATCTCATGCATCAGGTCAAGCGTTGCGGGATCATAGCCGACTGCCATGCCTTCAATCACCTGCACCCTCTTGTCACCACGCAGCGCCTCAAGCGCCACTGTAGCCTTGAAATTATCTGAAAAGTTCCGTCGCTTTGTCATGCTTGCATCCATTCATTCGCGTTGGATACAATTTAGCACGCTGTCCAAATTTACAGGACCACTTCAACAAAGCCAATAGAAGCATTCTAGCGGTTGCGTTCCGTGAGATTAACGCCACAGTTAAGAAGATTATAGCTGGCTTAAATGGTATGGCGCCATGAGCCGCGGTATGAGCCGCGGTCATTTAAACCGACTGAGGTTACTTGAGATTGAGACCACCCGTCTCAGATGGTCCGTTTTGGATTTGCCACTGGATAAGACTATCTTTACCCGGATCGCAGGGGTAGAATACTGGGCCTTCGCGTCACTGTTCGTACATTGAAAATCTGCGTAAGGTTTTGGCGATCTCTGAGCGCAGGGCCTGCCGCATAGTCGGGGCTATACAGAGCAATGCAGCGTTAGATATCTTGTAATTCCCCGCCCAAGAGCGCCTGACCGAGACCATAATTGCACGCGCGCGGCTGAGCAGAGGTTGGGTAACTTAAGTTTTGGGATCGTTCTAATAAATAGGTCCATGGGGGTCAATTATTGCGCCTGACGCCGCAAGACTTCTGGGTTTATGAGTATGTTTAACGCGTCGCGCCGTTTTAATCCGCGTGAGATCAGGACCAGATTAGAAAAGGAGACATAGTTCAATGGGACTTTTGCAAAACGGAAAATGGGTTGACCAATGGTACGACACAAAATCGAACGGTGGACATTTTGTTCGCAAGGCACCGCAATTTCGCAGCTGGGTTAGTGCAGATGGTGCTGCGGGACCAAGCGGAGACAGTGGGTTCAAGGCAGAGCCAGGACGCTATCATCTATATGTATCTCTGGCCTGTCCATGGGCGCATCGCACGCTGATTTTTCGTGCGCTTAAAGGGCTGGAACAGATGATTTCGATCTCGGTTGTGCATTGGTATATGGCTGAAGACGGGTGGACCTTCGATGTGGGGGATGGCGTCGTACCAGATACGGTCAACGCTGTGACACTTATGCATGAGATTTACACCAAAGCCATGCCGGATTACTCGGGGCGTGTGACGGTGCCGGTGCTGTGGGACAAGCAGACCAAAACCATCGTGTCGAATGAGTCGTCGGAAATTATCCGGATGCTCAACACCGCTTTTGACGCGGTTGGCGCCAAGGTGGGGGATTATTATCCGCCAGATTTGCGCAGCGAGATCGACAGCCTCAACGAACGGATTTACACGACGGTGAACAATGGTGTGTATCGGTGCGGGTTTGCGACCACTCAAGAGGCTTATGAACAGGCCATTACCCCGCTTTTTGACACGTTGGATTGGCTGGAAGACCGGCTTCGCGCAAAGCGTTATCTGACGGGGGATCAAATCACGGAAGCGGATTGGCGTCTGTTTACCACGCTGATCCGTTTTGATGTGGTTTATGTGGGACATTTCAAGTGTAATATCCGGCGCATTGCTGATTACCCAAACCTTTCTGAATATCTGCGTGATCTTTACCAACAACCTGGTATCGCCAAAACGGTTAATCTGGAGCATATTAAAAAGCATTATTATGAAAGCCACGAGACCATCAACCCATCCAGAGTCGTTCCCAAAGGTCCAGTCGTTGACTTTACGGCGCCTCACAATCGCAAATGATTAGGGAGCGGGTTTCAAATGGATAAAGGTTCTGCAGCAATCATTGCTGGTAAAAAACCAATTAAAGTTGTGTTGGAAGCTGGTAAAAATTACTCTTGGTGTCGGTGTGGCCGGTCAGCGTCACAACCATTTTGCGATGGATCTCATCGTGGCGCGAGTATGTCACCGCTGAATTTCACGGCTGAAAAGACTGGGAGCGTTGCTCTTTGTCAGTGCAAGGTCAGCGCCAATGCCCCTTTTTGTGACGGTAGCCATGCAAGATTGGGGAGCGTAGAGGTTGGAGATTCTGTTCCGGCATTTAATATGAAATCGGCGGTACCTTCTGCCGTTCCAACCCCTGAAGAACCCACTGTAGCCCGCATACATGAATTGGCCCGCCACGGTTTGAGCAACGTTGGACCCCACGGTGAAATGGGCTCGATGGGGGTGCCGCGCAAAGACCTTCCCCATTGGGACGACATCCAAATTCTGCCCGCGCAAATGGCCCGCAAACCGCTGCTTGATGAGACAGATGTTGCAACTTCAGTGACCATTGGCCCGAGGGCGCTTAAACCCTTGAAACTTGATATCCCCCTGTTTGTTTCAGATATGAGTTTTGGAGCGCTCTCAGAGGAGGCAAAAATTGCCCTTGCCAGAGGGGCGGAATTGGCGGGCACCGGTATCTGTTCTGGAGAAGGGGGCATGCTTGCCGAGGAGCAGGCTGAAAACTCACGCTACTTTTACGAACTGGCCTCTGCCCAATTTGGCTGGAATCTGGATTTTGTTGAAAAAGTTCAGGCCTTTCATTTTAAGGGAGGTCAAGGTGCCAAGACAGGCACTGGCGGGCATTTGCCCGCAGAAAAAGTCGAAGGTAAAATCGCAGAGGTCCGCGGGCTCACGCCGGGTCAGGACGCAATTTCCCCAGCAACTTTTGTAGATTTGCAAACGCCATCCGATTTTCGAAAAACTGGCGATGCGGTGCGCGAACGTTCTGGCGGTATTCCCATCGGTTTTAAGCTGTCTGCGAACCATATCGAAGACGATATAGACTTTGCTTTGGAGGCTGGTGCTGATTACATTATTCTTGACGGCCGGGGTGGTGGCACAGGTGCGGCCCCCCTGATTTTCCGCAATCACATATCTGTGCCAACGATCCCTGCGCTTGCCCGTGCGCGCAAGCATCTTGACGCAAAAACTGGGCGCGAGGTGTCGCTGGTCATTACGGGTGGGCTGCGGGTTGCAGAAGATTTCGTAAAAGCCAAAGCTATGGGGGCAGATGCGATCGCGGTGTCAAATTCTGCGATGCAGGCGGTGGGGTGTATTGCCGCGAGGATGTGTAATTCAAATAATTGTCCCGTTGGCGTTGCGACGCAGAAACCTGAATTGCGAAAGCGCCTGGATGTTCAGGTCGGCGCTGAACGTTTGGCGCGGTATTTTGGGGCGAGTGTCGCCTTGATGCAGGTTTTGGCTCGCGCCTGTGGCCACAACGCTATCAATCAATTCGCACCGCGTGATATCACCACTTGGCATCGTGAAATGGCGGACCTGAGTGGTATCCGCTTTGCCGGTTTGGGCTGAGGCCGCTGAGCCTTGTGTTAGGGTTTGCGCAGATCAACTGTGTTAAAAATCTGATTAAGTGAAAAGAATATTAAATGCCCAATCCTTCCTATCCTGCCTATACGCCAAGCCATGGGTATATGACTGAAAAGATCCAGCGGGCGTATATTGCCGCTGCGATCAAAGACAAAACGCTTCCTGACAATGCCCATCGAATACCGGACATTGTGACGCTTGATGCCTCTGTAAACCCATCAAAGCCCATTCAGTTCTGGCAATTATATTCGGTTCTGGGCCAAAAGCGTATTGTGAGGATCGTCCAAAATTTTTACCGACGGGTTTACCGAGACGAACCTTGGTTCCGGTCTGTTTTTGCGAGGATTGGCGATACGTCTCATCATGTCAGGACCCAGTCTGCAATGTGGCTCGATGTAATGGGCGGTGGTTTTAAGTATCATGGTGCTGAATTCAGGTTGCATTTTCACCATCAACATAATGCCATTGAACTTATGAACAAAAAAGGCGCAGAGCGTTGGATCAAACTTATGGTCCAGACGCTTGATGATACTGCAGAGTATATGACGGATGATCCCCGGATAAGGGTCAGCTTGAACACGTTTCTTGCATATTTTACGACGAAATACGCAGCAGACTTTGGATTTCAAACCTCTATTATGTTTGGCCAAACCAATGCGCCCATGAAACGAAAATTGAATTTTATGAATATGCCAGATTCTAAAATAGAAGCCCTTTCCGAAACTGAATTGCGAGAGGGTTTGATTGACAGAGGCGTACGTGTCAGTGGGCAAGCGGATAAGAGCGCGTTGATCAAATTAGCAAAGCGTTTGTAAGTAACTAAAAGTGATGAGCGAAGAATGTATCAAGTAATGAAGGGGACCTTCCATTGGTGAAAACACCGTCACAAACCTCTGTTGAAGAAGATCAAACTTCTGCAACTGTTCGCCGTAAAAGAGGAGAATTTGTACGCGGTGTCAGCGGCTTTCGCCATGCTTTAGGCGATGAAAATTTTCCGGCGCAGCCCGGTCGTTATCATCTTTTTGTTGCGCTGAATTGTCCCTGGTGTCACAGAGTAACTCTGGCGCGTAACATGCTCGGTTTGCAAAACAGTGTTACAATGGATGTGGTGTTTCCAAACCGCACGGACAATGAGGATCCTGAGGGGGCCAATCATTGGCAATTTGCACCAGAGCGTATCGCTCTGATAACTGGAATTCCGCTGCCAGAATGCACGTATGAGACTGCAACGGGTCATAATTTTAGGCTTATTCGCGATATTTACAATTTAGAAGGTTCCACAGAACGCTCCGTCCCAATTCTTTATGATAAGAAAAATCACTGCATTGTGTCCAACGAAAGCGCTGACATTATTCGAATGCTCAATCGATGGGCCGGACACCTTGAAAGTAGTTTTTCAGACAAAGAGCGTCCAAATTTCTATCCTGAACACAAAGATTTCCGATCTAAGATTAATATTTTAAATGATAAAATTTATGTGTCTATCAACAACGGCGCTTACAAGGCGGGCTTTTCCTCAGACCAAGTCATATATGAACAGGCTTTCAAAGCATATTTCGATACGCTTGCAGAACTTGATGGACTTCTGGCAGATGGGCGGTTTTTTTTAACTGGTGAAAACTTCACTGAAGCGGACTTGCGGCTTTTTCCAACGCTATACCGTCATGACCCTGTTTATTATCTACGCATGAAACTAAACGGAGCCAAGATATTGCACTATCCCCATCTCTGGCGCTGGCTCTGTCGCGTATACGCCTTGCCTGGTGTTGCATCCAGCAGTTCATTAATACATTGCCGTCAAGGCTATTTTGGTCGGTCATGGAACCATGTCATCCCAATTGGGCCGAATTTTCCGATGCCCTACCCTGAGGCCTATTCGCACCCTGAACTGACACTTTGATTGTTCTGAGTGTGTAAATACCATTCATCAGGCAATAAAGTTTGTTTTGACGATTCTTCTTTAAAGGCAACAAGTCTGCCCCACAGACCACATGTAATATTTATCCCAAAGGGTGCATATGCCATGCTATGCGTATTTCTGGTTCAAACGCTGAATTCAATGCCGGCACTCTCGCCGGCTGAGGTGCCTCGACAATGGAGGCTTGCTATACGGTGGGCGTAAACCAATCGGATGACGCTTTTGGGGCGGCCCGTGATCTGGCCCGTGATCTGGCTCATGATTTTCACAAATGGCCCCTGTGAAACTGATGCTATTGTGGTGATGGCTGATAAAGCCTTGTTGGGTTGAATTATACGGGTCTTACCTTCTCAAATGTTGTTGTTTGTCCTGAATTATGATCCTGGCAGCGTTTGAGTAAATGGTCTGGGTTAAATTGGTGACAATGGGCCTCAATGCACGACACTGTGCATCCTTATAGGACTGTGTCTCGTCTGATTGGCTCCTGTTGGTTCACAGGCATCTGGCCTAACGCCTGTTTGACTGGAGCGATAGTGCTTAGACATTATTTTCAACGATCAACCAACCTTTTGACTGGCATTCCCGCTTGCTTCGGTCAAAATTCTTACGTTTACTGGCGAAAATTGATTTTTCGAACCGTTTTAGTAAGTTTCTCGCTATTGATCCTAGTCTGTATTTGTTTTCCAAAAGAATTTTACAGTGAGATTAAATTTGTCAAGGACCTCTTGGTTAGGTAACAGACTGCTAACGACGGGCCACGTTTGCGCCCTTGATTAAGAAGGCTTAAGTATCCAGTGTCTGATCAGCGCATGAAATTGGTATTGGTGGCTCCTGAAATTCCTTACAATACCGGTGCTATCGGGCGAACCTGTGTCGCGTTAGATTTGGAATTGATTTTGATTAAACCTTATGGCTTTTCCATAGATGAAAAAGCGATAGTGCGGGCTGGAACGCGTTACTGGAAATATGTTCAACTCAGTGAATATGAGAGCTGGCAGACATTTCTGGGTGATAGAAAACCACCACGTGAAAGCCTATATTTTTTCGAGGAGCATGGGGCTCAGAGTTTTTTTACTCCGCACTATCCACCTGACGCGTATCTAGTTTTTGGATGTGAGTCCAAAGGATTATCAATGCAGATTTTAGATGGAATGGACGATCGGATATTCAATGTGCCCATGCGCAGTTCACTTGTCAAATCACTTAACTTGGCGAACGTCGCTACAACGGTTGCTTATCAAGCCATGCGTACTCAGCTAGGCGGTTGAAGGGTGTGATCCTTCCTCGCCCTCAAAGGGCGAAGAGGAGTGATTATGGTGCAATTAGGGGTAAATCTTGAGAGGTGGCCATCTGCATGGATCCATCCCTTGTACCGGCTAAGGTGATCGGTGGGATGCTTGCCTTGCCGGTTCGTGCTGAACTTACACCAAGCGGCCAGTGGCACTTGGCTATTCCAAGGCCGTTCATCGCGGACATAGGTCCAGATACGTGCTGTGGCGCATCTCTTCCTGCCCTGCATTTTGATCGGGGTGTCATCGGCAAAAATGGCTTGCCCACTGCGAACATACCGCCCGATTGCATCGGCCAGAGGTTCCAGTAGCTTTGACGATTGACCACCCCAGCCTGCCAATGTGGACCGGTCCAAGTCGATCCCTTCACGGGCGAATATCTGGGATTGGCGATACAAAGGACAATGGTCTGCATACTTATGACCAACACATGCGCCAGAAGACCGACACCGGCCGACCGCGCTCAATCGGGCGTGATGGCAATGGGGCCTGAACGATCCGTTCACAGCATTTGCAGGCCGTCCGGGGCCGGACGATGCGATTTACGATGAAACGTTCGGGAATATTCCAGTTCCTCGGTTACATCCTCGCCGAGGCTGCGCAGATCGCCGCCTCATTTGCACGTCTCACCGGGGCTAAGAACCTGTTCATTACGCGGCAGTGTCGGCGGTAATGGCTTGCGCTTTGGTTTCTGCTTTGGCTCTGATGCAGAGGCTTCTTCCGGGGCGGTGCAGTTCGCGCGGCGGCGGTTTCTTCCTCTTCCAATTAAAGCTGCAAATGAAGCTGGTCAGCCGAGTCCACTTTTGACCCGAACCTGTACCGCTGATGCCCTGCAAGCTGGTGTTTGAGCTTCTCGATCTGCAGCGCCTGCGTCTTGGCCAATTCAACCAAATCTTCCGCCGCTATGCGCAATTCGACGGGATCGGACGGCAAGAATTTGGGCGTTGTAAGCATACCGGTCCTATAGCGGATCAGCATGGCAATGAGAATCCTACGCTGCTGGATTTGGTGATAGATTACCAGCCGTCAAAGGCTGCCAAGTCCGCTTTGGCATTCGCCAATCAATACCCTCCAACAGCATTGACAGTTGCGCAGGTGTTGCGCTGACCTTACCGCCCTTGGCACTGGGCCAAACAAATTTGCCCTTCTCCAAACGCTTGGAAAACATGCACGCCCCCTGGCCGTCCCACCACACAATCTTCACCAGATCACCGCGCCGGCCACGGAATACAAACAGATGACCCGAATACGGGTCCTGCTTCAACACATCTTCCGCCAAGGCCGACAAGCCATTAAACTGCTTGCGCATGTCCGTCACGCCAACCGCCAGCCATATCTTCGTTTGTGCCGGGACCGGGATCAAGCCATCAATCCTTCGACCAAAGCCAAAACAGCAGACAAGCCCGTCGCGCCTTCCACCAATATACGCCGGCCATCCGACAAAGTGATATCAACCCGCCTGGTGCCGTCAAACATAGGTAAATTAAGTTCGCATAAATTTTTCTTAAGCTGGTCAGATAAAAGAGCTGCCATCGCCGTCATCGGATCAAGCGTTCCTTTTTGCGTTGATGGATCAAGCCAATGTGGTTTTTTTAGTTTTTTACTGGTGACTTCAGGAACTCCGCTTCGGTATCGAATAACTT
>Ga0209374_1004288_pt1 | contig 10441 bp, 7 predicted proteins | sample SaaInlLV_DNA_10m_FD_184683 | JGI IMG/M metagenome (GOLD analysis project Ga0209374, IMG submission 184683) | Marine microbial communities from expanding oxygen minimum zones in the Saanich Inlet - SI075_LV_DNA_10m (SPAdes) (version 2) | ecosystem: Environmental > Aquatic > Marine > Unclassified ...
TGCCGATGAGGCAGTCTGTATAGGGCCAGCTACGAGTGCTGATTCTTATTTAAAAATACCTAATATTATTGCAGCAGCTGAAATAACCAATGCTGATGCAATTCATCCTGGCTATGGTTTTTTAGCAGAAAACTCTAATTTCTCAAAAATTTGTGAAGAGAATAACTTGAAGTTTATTGGCGCATCGCCTGAGATGATAGATGGAATGGGGGATAAAGCAAATGCTAAAGCAACGATGAAAGCTGCTGGAGTTCCAACAATTCCTGGTTCAGAAGGTATTTTAGAAACTTATGAAGCTGCTGAAAAACTGGCGATTGAAATAGGCTTTCCTGTCATGTTAAAAGCTACTGCTGGTGGGGGTGGAAAAGGTATGCGTGCTGTTTATGAATTAGAGCAATTCCAATCAGCATGGGATTCTGCGCGTCAAGAAGCCGATGCTGCTTTTGGTAACGATGGGATGTATATGGAGAAGTTAATTGTTGAGCCCCGTCATATTGAAATTCAAATTATTGGAGATTCAACAGGTAAGGCTTGTCATTTGTCTGAAAGAGATTGCTCAGTTCAAAGAAGGCACCAGAAACTAACAGAAGAAGCACCTTCTCCATTTATGACAAAGGAACTGCGTAAACGCATGGGTAAAGCTGCTGTAAAAGCTGCTGAAGCGGTAAAATATGAAGGTGCTGGTACTGTAGAGTTTTTAGTTGATAAGGATCGGAATTTTTATTTTATGGAAATGAATACACGTATTCAGGTAGAACATCCGGTAACTGAAGAGGTTATTAATTATGACTTGATAGCAGAGCAAATAAAAGTTGCTTCTGGAATACCTATATCAGGTAAGAACTATGAACCAACACTTCATGCAATAGAATGTAGGATTAATGCCGAAGATCCGATGAATGATTTTAGGCCATGTCCTGGAAAAATTACAAACTATCATGCTCCTGGAGGGCTTGGTGTTCGTGTTGATACTCATGTTTATGCAGGGTATGTTATTCCTCCGTATTATGACTCAATGATAGCCAAACTTATTGTAGTTGCTCAAACGAGAGATGCGGCTATTGAGAAGATGAAAAGGGCTTTAAGAGAGTTTACAATTGAAGGTGTTAAGACGACTATTCCATTTCATTTGCAATTAATGGATCATGAGGATTACAGGTCGGGTAATTATACTACTAAGTTTATGGAAGATTTTGTCTTAAAGAGGTAATTTAATCTTTATATATAATATGAAATTCCAATTCGTTTAGCGTGTTGGAATTTTTTTGTCAAAATTTTTTAGATTGCAAGTTTTAATTTACTCTTTACGTCTTCTATTTTATTTTTCAGGCTTTCTTTGTCATATCCGCAATCAGCTTGAAGTTGAATCTGCGGTCCATGCTCAATAAATTCATCCGGTATACCCAATCGATAAACTGAGGCATTGTATTGGTTATCTGCCATAAATTCTAGCACTGAAGAGCCTACTCCTCCAGAAATACATCCGTCTTCGATAGTGATTATGTGGTCATAATTTTGAAAGACATCGTGAAGCATTTTTTGATCAAGTGGCTTCGCAAATCTTAAATCGTAGTGTCCAATATGCATACCTTCTTTGTCATATTCATTACATACCTCTGAAGCATAGTTTCCTACATGACCGAAGGAGAGTATGGCAATATTTTTACCGGTTCTTAGCTTACGTCCAGTACCTATTTCAATAGATTTAAACTCTGTTTTCCATTCTGGCATAACACCTTTCCCACGTGGATACCTAATAGTGAAAGGACCGTGTGTTTTTTCTTGAGCTGTAAACATTAAATTTCTCAACTCTTCTTCATTCATAGGTGCAGAGATAATCATGTTAGGAATGCATTTAAAATATGCGATATCAAATGAACCATGATGTGTTGGACCATCTTCTCCTACTAAGCCAGCACGATCTAAACAAAATATCACACTTAGGTTTTGAATAGCAACATCATGAATTACTTGATCAAAAGCTCTTTGCATGAATGATGAATAAATATTACAAAAAGGAATTAGTCCCTGAGTTGCCATGCCCGCGGAAAAAGTAACAGCATGTTGTTCTGCAATTCCAACGTCAAATGCCCTATCAGGTATTTCTTCCATCATGTATTTGAGTGATGATCCAGTTGGCATGGCTGGAGTTATCCCTACAATTTGTTTATTTTTTTTAGCAAGTTCTATGATGGTGTGTCCAAATACATCTTGGTATTTTGGAGCTTCACTTTTAGTTTTTGCTATACTTAAAATTTTACCGGTATCTTTATTGAATATACCTGGAGCGTGCCATTTCGTAGTATTCCCTTCTTCGGCAGGTTTGTACCCCTTACCTTTTTTTGTGACACAATGAAGTATTTTTGGACCAGGAATGTCTTTTAAATCCTCTAAAATTTTAACTAGATGTTCTACGTCATGACCGTCAACAGGTCCAAAGTATCTAAAGTTTAGTGATTCGAAATAATTGCTTTGTTCTAGCATAGATGATTTAATGGCATTTTCTATTTTTTGAACAATAGATTGCGCATTAGGACCAAATTTGCTGAATTTACCAAGTAGATCCCATACCTCATCTTTAATTTTGTTATAAGTGTGCGAGGTTGTAATGTCAGTTAAGTATTCTTTTAACGCACCTACATTTGGATCGATTGACATGCAATTGTCATTTAATACAACAAGGATATTGGAGTCTGCCATGCCGGCATGATTAAGAGCTTCAAAAGCTTGTCCTCCGGTAAGGGCTCCATCACCAATTACGGCAATATGTTGTTTGTCTTTTTCATCTTTTAGTGAGGACGCAATTGACATTCCAAGAGCTGCTCCTATTGATGTAGATGAATGCCCAACACCAAAAGCATCAAATTCACTTTCAGTACGTTTAGGGAATCCGCTAAGACCTTTGTATTTTCTATTTGTGTGAAAAATATCTCTCCTTCCGGTAAGAATTTTGTGTCCATAAGCCTGATGTCCTACATCCCATACTAACTGGTCATAAGGCGTGTTAAAGACATAGTGTAATGCAACTGAAAGCTCAACGACACCTAGACTTGCGCCAAAATGCCCTCCGTTTACCGAAACGATATCTATAATAAATTGGCGAAGTTCTTTCGATAGTTTTACTAAATCTGAGACATCTAGTTTTTTTAAATCGGAAGGGGAGTCAATGTTATTTAATATTGATTTTCCTTTTTCAGACAATGTATTTGAATTTTAGAATTCCATTACAAATGTAGTAAACAATGTGTTTATAACATATTTTGTCTAAATTTAAGTAAGAAGTTTTTTTTGATATAATTATTCGTGCAATTTAACTTGCTTTTTTATTTTTAGGTTGTTTATTTTTTTGTTTAAATTTGGTTCGCACTTTTAAAGCATTTGGCATAATTCCTTTTTTTAATTAATTATTTTTGAAGTTAAGAACAAATGAATTTATCAAGCGGTATTTCGATGATGATTTGTCATCGGAAGAACTTGAGCTTTTCCAAGAAAAAGTCCAAACTGATATAGGATTTAAAGAGGAAGTTCAATTGTATGAGCAAGTATTTGGAGATTTAGTATACAAGCGAGCACGAAAAATGCAAGCTAATTTTAAAGATTCAGAATTTAAAGTTAATACTAGAAAATCAAATAAGTTATTATTTCTTAATGGAATAATAAAAAAATGTATTTTATTATTCCTTTTATTTGTTCTCATTTTTGGTGTTGATCACGTTCCTTATCTTTCAGAAAATAATTCTAGCGTACTATTTGTTCAGTATTTTAAACCTTATCCGAATTTATTGGCTCCCATTAATCGTTCTTCAGAATATTTAGATTCTGAGCTATCAAATGTTATGGTTTTGTATGAGATAGGACAATATGAAGATGCTCTTTTAGGATTGAGTACATTAATTGATAGTAGTAAGGCTCATCATAATGAATTACTTTTTTATAAAGGTTTATCGTTACTTGCTTCCGGTAATCCTCATGAAGCGGTTTCTAGTTTTGAGCTTATGGATTTATCTTGTGATATGGAGAGCCAAAGAAAATGGTATTTATCTTTGGCTCTAGGCCAATCTGGGGATGTTGCACAAGCAAAAGGCTTGCTAAATGATATTATATCTGACAGGAGTCATTTTATGAAAAATGCAGAAGAACTTTTAGACAAGCTTTCGGATAAAGAGTAAAGCAATAATTATAATGAATGGAAGTAGAAAGTATAACTTTTTGTCCATTTTGGGTTTTATGTCAACATCATTTATGTTTCCATAAATAACCATTCCTCCCCAGAATATTGGATTGGAAAGGTGTTCGTCTGCAGATTTAAGATATTTTATTTTAGCTTGTTGAAGAGCTAAATATTTGTTTTTGGTATTGATTTTTTCAAAGAATGAAGTTGTAATTTTTGATGTTGGTAAATCGGCTATATCCCACAAGCTTAAAAGAACGGCATGTGCTCCAGCATAATTAAAACTTCTAGCTAAACTTGCGATCCCTTCTCCCAAAATCATATTACCATTTCCACTTTTACAGCTGCTCAATACTACGAGTTTAGCATTTAGTTTTATGTTTTGTATTTCATGTGCATATAGTTCACTTATTGCCTCTTCTTTTTTTTCCGGTGAAAGTATGAGTTTCGAATAAGTAGAATTATTTGTGTTTTGCTCAGTATGACCTGAAAAATGAATGACTTGGTAATCAGATATAATTTTTAAAAGATTCTTTTTAGTAGCATCTTCATTTATTAATAATTCGCCATTTATTTCTTTTGCTACGCTATTAATTTCTTTATGAGCCTCTCTAAGAGGTGCGTATTTTGGCACACTTACCTTTGGTAAAATGCCGAGGTAATTTTTTTTGGTTTAAGATGGTTTAATTTTTCATTTGTAATATAGTTTTTCTATTGTATAGAATGGTTGTAAATGAGGTAATCAAGTTTGTTGTATTTAATTTCTTTTGGTTTTTCATCAATAAAGCAATCAAAGCTTAAAGAGTAAATATCCTTACTTGGAATGATTGTAATTTTTTGAAAGTTATTAGTTTTATGTGGCTTAAGTAATAGCATATAGAGTTCGTATGCTAGATCAGTATATTTGCCAATATCTGAGTTTGTAATAGATTTATTAAATTCAAATATTTTACCTGATAAATTTGTGATATTGTCTTCATGAAATGTTATGTTGTTTTTAGAAATACCCAAAGAGTAAATATGGTCATGGTATTTATAATATTCTATAATAATCTCATTTTCATCTAATTTATTTTGTGTTAAAGTATAATTAGGTTCTGACTTTTTGTACTTATGATTGAAGTAGTTAGGGTATTCCTTTTCTATTGTAGAAATTAAAGATTCTAAATCTCTTTTTAATTTAAATATTTCTGATTTTATTTCTTTATATGACTGAGATTTAGGGTTGGTTTCATTGAAAATTTGATTTTGCTTTTTAGATATTTCTCTTTTTAATAGATCTTCTTTAAATATAATTGAATTGGGGAGATTCGAATTGTATTTTGCATTTGCATTTTGTAACTCTTTTTTTAATAAATAGGCTTTTTCGTATTCGAAAAAATGGATTGCTTGTTTAATGTGTTTAGGGTTGTTATCTAAATCATAAAGTTTTTTTAATGCTTGAATTGCTAAATACAGATTTTCATCCATTTCATTGAATAGAGATAATTTTTCTGAATTGTGAAAATAGAAATTGGTAAAAACCTCATATAATAAGTTTACTCTTTTAGCGCTTTCGATAAGTTGGTATAGGTAGTTTGTGTCTTTTGTTTTGTTGTAAAGTCCAAGTAGGCCTTTTTGCTTTAGAATAGAGGTACTCAATAATAGTGGCCTGGAGATGATGGCGCTTTTATAATCTTCTAGTTCATTTGTATGTACTAAGTTCTTTTCAGCATTTTCAAGTTCTTTTATGCATGTTTCATAGCTATGCTCTTTAAAATAACTTAAGGCGTTAAGATAATAGGCTTGTGCCAAATCATAGTTTTTTTGGTTCCAAATAGTTTTATTAATTTCTATTGATTCTTTAAGTACTCTTCTGGCTTTGTCATTTTTATTTTTATGTAAGTAAATCAATGCTAAATGATTTGATATCAAGTTAGCCAGTTCATTTTGTGGTCCATTTATTTCTTCATTGAGAGTTTTCGATTTCCTTAAAATATTTAGGGCTTTGCTGTATTCATTACTCTCTATGTATGTAGCACCTAGGTTAAAGTATTTCGATGGGAGTTCGTTTTTGTAGTTGTTTGTTTCTACTACATTAATAGATTTATTATGATATATTTTTGCTTGATCAAGGTCTCCGAGGTTTGTGTAATTATTTGCAATATTACTTTGAATTGTTGCAATATTGATGACTTTTTCTGGATTGATTTTAGTGAAAAGCCTCAGTGCTTCAAAATAATACTCTTGTGATTTTTCAATATCCTTTAGTTCTGATGAGATGACGCCTAATGAATTGTATATATGTGCTTTGTAAATTTCAACAGTTGATAAGGAGTCGTTAAAGTAATTTAATGCCTTTTGGAGGTGTTCTTGTGCGAGTATTAAATTATGACTGGACTTATGTGAGTTGGCAAGAGAAAAGTGCGCAATGACAATACTATTGTAGTCAACAGGTACGCTGTTTAGAGATAATTTTAGTGCTTGTTGCTGAAGCTTGATGCATTTTGAATATTTCCTATTTTTTTATGGAAACCCCCTAAAGAACTAGTGTTGTGTATGATTTTTGGATGGAAAGGTTTTAGGTGTTTAATTCTTTGTTTTAGTGCTTTTTCTCCATATAAAATTGTAGAGTCGGTCTCTCCATAATGGTATTTTGCGACAGGCAAATTGTATAGAATGTCGCCGTATAGTTCTAGGTATTCTAGTTTACTGCCTTTAGATAGTTGAAGCGCTTGGTGTCCGTAAGTAATTACATCAGGTAGGTTTTCAGTTTCTTTATTTATCTGACATAGTAGACCTAAGCAGTCGAATTTATTCTGTTTATTTTTTGCTTGACCGAGATTATTTTCTAGATATAAAATAGCATTATCAAACTCTCCTATTTCAGATAAAGAGTCAGAAATGTATTTATAATTATTATTTTTTTGCTCATTTTGTCCATATAAACAATTTATTAGGACAATAGATGCAATAAGTAATGTTTTCATTTAGGACTTCTGGCACAGCTAAAATAGTATTTGTTTTTTAGTTTAAAGCTGTTTTTAAAAAAGTCCCCTAAAAAAGCCCTACATCAAAAATAGTACCAAATATTAGTTTTAGATCATTTGATATGTTAATATAGTTGATATACTACTTAAAAAAAATTAAATTTGTAGTAGACATAATTATATATTCGTAATATGAGTAGGATAGAAGTTAAAGAGGCTCTGAGTTTAGATCATAACAATGACTTGGTCAATCTAAAAGGTTGGGTAAGAACCAAGAGGGGTAGTAAAAATGTTTCATTCATTGCTTTAAATGATGGTTCTACACTTAATAATATTCAGATAGTGGCTGAACATAATATTTCTGAGGATACCTTAAAGTTGATTAATACTGGATCTAGTATTTCTGTTATAGGAAAATTAGTTCAATCAAAAGGTTCAGGCCAAGCTGTAGAGGTTTTAGCCGAATCTATCGAGGTATTAGGTGTGGCTGATCCAGATGAATATCCATTGCAACCAAAAAAACACTCGTTAGAATTTTTAAGAGAAAAGGCACATTTAAGATTTCGAACAAACACCTTTGGTGCAGTATTTCGTATTCGTCATGCGATGACTTATGCGATTCATAATTTTTTTAATCAGAAGGGGTTTTCGAATATACATACACCTATAATTACTGGTTCGGATTGTGAAGGCGCAGGTGAAATGTTCGCTGTAAGTACTTTAGATAAAGTCAATACTCCATTAACGGGGGATGGAGATGTTGATTATTCGCAAGATTTTTTTGGTAAAGAGACCAATTTAACTGTATCTGGTCAGCTGGAAGCTGAAATGGCAGCATTAGCCCTTGGTAAAGTTTATACTTTTGGCCCAACATTTCGCGCGGAAAATTCTAATACTTCTCGTCATTTAGCAGAGTTTTGGATGATTGAGCCCGAAGTGGCTTTTGCGGACTTAAATGAAAACATGAGCCTTGCACAAGATATGCTTCAATATTTGTGTTCATATGCGTTAGATAATTGCAAGGATGATATAGCGTTTTTAGATAAACGTTTACAGGAAGAGGAGAAACACAAGAAAAAAGAAGAGCGCCAAGAAATGGGGCTAATTGATAAGCTTAAATTCGTGGTGGAAAATGATTTTGAACGAATTACCTACACAGAGGCTTATGATATTTTAAGGAATTCTAAGCCTAATAAGAAGAAAAAGTTCCAATATCTTATAGAGGAATGGGGTGCTGATTTTCAGTCGGAGCATGAAAGGTATTTAGTAGAGAAGAAATTTAAAAAGCCTGTAATTATTACTGATTACCCAAAAGACATTAAGGCTTTTTATATGCGTATGAATGATGACGGTAAAACTGTTCGTGCGATGGATGTACTTTTTCCCGGTATTGGCGAAATTATTGGTGGTTCGCAAAGGGAAGAACGATTAGATGTGCTTAAAGAAAGAATGAAAGAGATGGATATTCCTGAACACGAGCTATGGTGGTATATTGATTCCAGAAAGTTTGGTACAGTTCCTCACAGTGGATATGGATTAGGTTTTGAGCGTTTGATTTTATTTGTTACTGGAATGGGTAATATTAGAGATGTAATTCCTTTTCCAAGAACTCCAAACAATGCAGATTTTTAAATTTTATGTTAAAGCAGTCTCTACATCAAAAATTAGCACAGAAACTTTCGCCTCAGCAGATTAAGTTGATGAAGCTTATACAGCTTCCAACTATCGAGCTAGAGCAAAAAGTTAAAGATGAGTTGGAGGAAAATCCAGCTATAGAGGAGGTGACTGATAGGAGTTCAGATATTTCAGATGGTGAAGGTTATGATGAGGTAAGAGATCAAGGTTCGGATTCGCAGGATATTAATGTCGATGATTACTTAAGTGATGATGAAATACCTCGGTATCGTACGGTGGCAAATAATACTAGTCCTGATCAAGAAGACAAGTCTGTTCCTATTGCTATGGGTGTAAGTATGCTGGAGACTTTAGAGCGTCAACTTGCATTAAGAGATTTAGATGATCATCAGTATAAAATAGGGTTATTTCTAATTGGTTGTTTAAATGACGATGGCTATATAAGAAGAGACTTTTCAGCAATAGTAGATGACCTAGCTTTTTCCCAAAACATTTTAACTACTGAGATAGAGGTGCTCGATGTTTTAAAGATTATTCAGGATTTTGATCCTGTAGGAATTGGTGCCAGAGATTTACAAGAGTGTTTAAAGATACAGTTAGATAAAAAGAAGTCGTCTGTTGCGGTAGATATAGCAAAAGAAATAGTATCTAGTTATTTTAATGAATTAACTAAAAAGCATTACTCAAAGCTCCTTTCTAAGCTGGCTATTTCAGAAGAGACGCTAAAAGAGTCATTAGATGAGATCTCTAAATTGAATCCTAAGCCTTGTGCGTTTGGCTCTTCTAAAGTGGTGCAGCATATTATTCCCGATTTTGTAATATCGATTATCGATGGTCAATTAGATTTAGTTATGAATACGGGAATGATTCCTGAATTAAGAATTAATAGTTCGTTTAAAGATTTATTACAAGGTTATAAAGAATCTAATAATTCAGAGGATAAAGAACAAAAAACGGCAGTTCTTTTTGTAAAACAAAAGTTAGATTCAGCAAAATGGTTTATTGACGCTATTAAACAAAGACATAGAACGCTAATGTTGACCATGACTGCAATAATGAATTTTCAAGAAGCCTATTTTTTAACAGGAGATGAAAAGCTCCTAAAGCCAATGATTCTTAAGGATATTGCAGAGATAGTAGCTATGGATATTTCAACAGTATCTAGAGTTGCAAATAGTAAATATGTAGATACACCTTATGGTACATTTTTGATCAAGCATTTTTTCTCTGAGGCCATAAAAAATAGCAAAGGAGAAGATGTTTCAACGAAAGAAATTAAAATGATATTGGATGAGGTGATTAATAATGAAGATAAAACCAAGCCATTAACAGATACTAAGTTAATGGTTTTGTTGAAAGAGAGAGGTTATCCTATAGCCCGACGAACCATTGCAAAATACAGGGAGCAAATGAGTATTCCAGTTGCTCGTTTGAGAAAAGAAATTTAGATTTTATCTTCTAAATAACTTAATATTGTAGATACATATAAGTTTGATTATTTAAATGTAAAATCGTAAATTTGTTTTTTTATTAATCCCCCCCTAATTATGAAAACATTAAACTTAAATTCTGAAGATCTACATACAGCTGCGTCAATGATGAAAGTCTTAGGTCATCCTATTCGAATTTCAATTATTGAATTATTAGATGATGCTTCTAAAATGTC
>Ga0209374_1004290_pt1 | contig 10440 bp, 10 predicted proteins | sample SaaInlLV_DNA_10m_FD_184683 | JGI IMG/M metagenome (GOLD analysis project Ga0209374, IMG submission 184683) | Marine microbial communities from expanding oxygen minimum zones in the Saanich Inlet - SI075_LV_DNA_10m (SPAdes) (version 2) | ecosystem: Environmental > Aquatic > Marine > Unclassified ...
GGCAAAACGGGCTTGATGATCTCCTCCATGACCGCCTCTTGAAGATCTTTCAAGCTGATATCGGGGTCGTGTTGGGTAGACAAAACGACCGCCTCAATGCCTTGTGCAGCGCCGTTTTGGTCGTATCGAAAGGTCACTTGGCTCTTAGCATCGGGGCGCAAGAACTTGAGTTGTCCGCTTTTTCGAACTTCGGCCTGTTTTCTAACGAGCAAATGCGAGTAGGTGATCGGCGCCGGCATTAAAACGTCGGTTTCGTTACTGGCATAACCGAACATCAAGCCTTGGTCGCCCGCGCCTTGTTCATGGTCGTCAAATTCATCAACCCCCATGGCGATGTCGGGCGATTGTTTGCCGAGTGCATTGAGGACCGCACAAGACGCACCGTCAAAGCCAACATCTGAACTGTCGTAACCAATGTCTAAAATGACATTGCGGGTCACCTGCTCGTAATCGATTTCAGCAGTTGTTGTGATCTCGCCGGCGAGTACAACCATGCCGGTTTTCACAAGGGTCTCGCAGGCAACTCGGGCGTTTGGATCCTGAGTGAGCAGCGCGTCTAGGATCGCGTCCGAGATTTGATCTGACATTTTATCGGGGTGGCCTTCTGAGACCGATTCTGAAGTGAAAACGCTGTTATTCGCCACGGTGCATCCCTCGTCAAAAATTGAGGGCGAAATGTTACCGTGACTGATCTTTGTAAGCCAGTTTTTGCCTTGAAAGTGAGTCAAGATCAATCGGGCTAGATTTCATGCAAGATGGTAATAATGGTGGTTAAAACGGCGTACGGGGCCGGGCCCAACCACTAATAATTGCCCAATGATCCCTTGTGCGCGACAATAGAGGTTTTCCCTAAAAAGGTCTGCTATGAGCACTTCAAGAGAGCGCGCTAATGCCATTCGAGCACTGGCAATGGATGCGGTTCAAGCCGCAAAATCAGGTCATCCTGGCGCGCCCATGGGCATGGCCGACATGGCTGAAGTGCTTTGGGGGCAATTCTTAAAGCATAACCCGGGCAATCCCAATTGGTGGAATCGAGACCGATTTGTCCTCTCCAATGGCCACGGGTCCATGCTGATTTATAGTTTGCTGCACCTAACGGGCTATGACGTGAGTCTTGATGACTTAAAAGCATTTCGCCAGCTTGGCTCTAAAACACCAGGGCATCCTGAATTAGGCTATACACCTGGCGTTGAGACTACCACTGGCCCTTTGGGTCAGGGGCTTGCCAATGCGGTAGGTCTCGCGTTGGCGGAGAAATCGCTTGCGAGCACCTTTAATCAGGCGACTGCGGATGGTCAAACCATCGACATCATTGATCATCATACCTATGTCTTCGCGGGCGATGGTTGTTTGATGGAAGGGGTCTCTCACGAAGCCTGCTCGTTAGCGGGCACGCTTGGGTTGGGTAAGCTGATTTGTTTGTATGATGACAATGGCATCTCGATCGACGGCCCGGTAGCCGGTTGGTTTACCGATGATACCGCTGCCAGATTTGAAGCCTATGGCTGGCAAGTCATTCCAGCGGTGGATGGTCATGATGCGGATGCGGTCAACCAAGCTCTTCGTGAGGCGAAAGCCAATCTTTCCCAGCCAACCTTGATCTGCTGTAAAACCACGATCGGGTTTGGTTCGCCCAACAAGGGTGGCACCGCGGGCAGTCACGGATCGCCCTTGGGTGATGATGAGATTGCGTTGACCCGGGCGGCGCTGGATTGGCCTCATGCACCCTTTGTCATTCCTGAGGCGCTTAAGAGTGATTGGGATGCCCAAAAAAACGGGGCGGTCGCGGAAGCAGCCTGGCAGGAGACCTTTGCAGTCTATACAGAGGCATTTCCCGAATTAGCGCAAGACTTGACGCGCCGGATGCAGGGTGAATTGCCCGCAATATGGCCCGAGGCGATGGCAACCTTGCGACGTGATGCGCAGGAAACCGGCAAAGTACTCGCTAGCCGGCAAGCTTCTGGCGAAGTCATTGCCCAGCTTTCAGCGCTACTACCGGAACTCCTTGGAGGGTCTGCTGATTTATCCGGATCGAACAATACCAATTGGCCGGCTGCGGCGCCGATCACTGCCGAGGACGCCAGTGGCAACTATGTCTATTATGGCGTGCGCGAATTTGGTATGACGGCGATCGCCAATGGCATGGCCTTACATGGTGGGTTGACGCCGTTTACTGGAACCTTCTTGATGTTTATGGAATATGCCCGCAATGCGGTGCGGATGTCGGCTTTGATGGGGCTGCAGAATATCCACGTGTATACCCACGACAGTATTGGGCAAGGCGAAGATGGCCCGACGCACCAGCCGGTCGAGCAGCTGACCAATTTGCGAACAACACCCAACCTACAAGTATGGCGACCTTGCGACACGGTTGAGACCGTGAGCGCCTGGCAAGCGGCGATTGAGCGCCGGACAGGACCAACGGCACTCGTGTTCTCCAGGCAGAATCTCGCGCATCAAGATCGGGATGCTGAGCAGCTCAATACCATTGATCAAGGCGGCTACATCTTATTTGAACCAGCCTCGAGGCCTGTCGCAATTCTGATTGCAACGGGTTCAGAAGTTGAAATCGCACGTCAAGCCGCGCTGACCTTATCGGCGGGTGGCCAGCCGACGCGGTTGGTTTCGATGCCCTGCGCCGAAGTGTTTGCGGTGCAATCCGAAAGCTATCAGCAGCAGGTGTTACCAAAAGACCTCCGCGTTCGCGTGGCCGTCGAAGCAGGCCATGGCGACTACTGGCGTAAGTGGGTGGGCCTAGACGGCGCGGTAGTAAGCATAGATCGTTTTGGTGAGTCTGGCCCTGGTCCGGATGTGCTCGCCCATTTTGGCTTTAGCGCGGAGCATATTGTGGCGACGGTCAAGGGCTTGCTCTGAGATGCGGTTGCCCAGCCTTTCAGATTTTGAACTCACTGGGAAGCGACTTCTCATCCGCCAGGACTTAAATGTGCCCATGAAGGATGGGCGGGTGACCAGCGATGCTCGCCTTCGCGCGGCTCTGCCAACTTTGCAGTATGCCTTGGCGCAAGGCGCGCAGGTGATTGTCATGTCGCATCTGGGTCGCCCGAAAGAAGGCGTTGCATTAGCGGATCAGCCTGAGGTCAGTTTGGCGCCGGTAGGGCGCGCGCTCGAGCAACTTCTGGGCCAGTCGGTGCAGCTGGTTGATCAATATTTGGATGGTTTGCCAGTCACTGAAGCGAAAATCGTATTGCTGGAAAATATTCGAATCAATGTTGGCGAAAAAGCCAATGATGCAGGTTTGTCCAAACAATTGGGCGCGTTGTGCGATATTTTTGTAATGGACGCTTTTGGTACGGCACATCGCGCTCAGGCGTCGACCGCGGGGGTTGCTCAATATGCGCCTGCTATCTGTGTTGGGCCTTTGCTGGCCGCCGAGTTGTCGGCATTGTCTAAGGCATTAGATCAGCCGAAGGCGCCGGTGGTTGCCATTGTTGGAGGCAGTAAAGTCTCAACCAAGCTTGAAGTGCTTGAGGCGCTCAGTCAAAAAGTCGATACCTTGATTGTCGGAGGCGGCATTGCTAACACCTTTATAGCGGCGGCCGACTTTGACGTTGGGTGTTCCTTGTATGAGCCCGGATTGGTAGATGCTGCCAAGCGGATCGGCACGCGGGTTCAGATGCCAGAGGTCGTTGATGTTGTCGTGAGCGATCAATTACATGCCGATGCGCAAGCAGAAGTAAAGATGGTTGAAGACGTCACCGAGACGGATATGATTTTGGATCTCGGGCCGCAAACCATGGCGGGCTTTTTGCCGATAATTGAAGGCGCCGCGACCATCGTCTGGAATGGTCCATTGGGTGTTTTTGAGTTTGAAGCCTTTGCTGGGGGCACCCGTGCACTGACCGAGGCGATTGCGGCAAGCTCGGCTTTTTCTTTGGCGGGCGGTGGTGACACCTTGGCAGCCATTGATGCATTTGAGGTGGCTGAGAATATCAGCTATATCTCAACCGGAGGTGGCGCATTTCTTGAATTTATCGAAGGTAAAACCCTACCCGCCATCGCCGCACTTGAAGCGAGGGTCCGGCAGGACCAATTGGTCATCCATTCGTCAGAACAGGAGTAAAGCAATGGCTTTAGTCAGCATGCGGCAACTATTGGATCACGCAGCCGAGCACCAGTATGGCGTGCCAGCATTTAACGTGAATAACTTGGAACAGATCCGCGCAATTATGGAGAGCGCGGATGAAACCGATAGCCCAGTGATCGTGCAGGCCTCGGCGGGCGCAAGAAAGTATGCGGGCAGTAATTTTTTACGGCATTTGATTTTGGCCGCCATTGAGGAATTTCCGCATATTCCCGTGGTGATGCATCAGGATCACGGTGCCTCTCCTGCGGCATGCCAGCGCTCTATTCAACTGGGTTTTTCATCGGTCATGATGGATGGCTCGCTCTTGGAGGATCAAAAAACGCCGGCAAGCTATGAGTACAATGTACTGGTGACCCAACAGACCGTTGCGATGGCTCATGCGTGCGGCGTAACCGTTGAAGGAGAGCTCGGGTGCCTGGGCTCGCTTGAAACGGGTGAGGCTGGTGAGGAAGACGGCGTTGGCGCGAGCGGCACCTTATCGATGGCGCAAATGTTAACGGATCCAGACCAAGCCGCGGATTTTATTCAACAAACCGATTGTGACGCGCTCGCGATTGCCATTGGCACAAGCCATGGTGCTTATAAGTTTTCCCGTCCCCCGACGGGCGATATTTTGGCGATTGAGCGGATAAAAGCGATCCATCAAAAAATCCCAAACACCCACTTGGTGATGCATGGCTCTTCCAGTGTGCCTCAGGAGTGGTTGAAGGTGATCAATGCCTTCGGCGGCGAAATCCCAGAAACCTATGGTGTGCCAGTCTCTGAGATCCAAGAAGGGATTCGACATGGGGTTCGTAAAATCAACATCGACACCGATCTGCGGCTCGCGTCAACCGGTGCAATCCGGCAGTTCTTAGCGGAACATCCTGCTGAGTTTGATCCCAGGAAATATCTAGCCGCATCGATGGTCGCGATGAAGCGTATCGTAAAAGCGCGGTATGAGGACTTTGGCACTGCGGGGAATGCTTCAAAAATTAAGCCGATTTCTCTTGAAGCGATGGCCGGTCACTACCCCTAGTGCGGCGGAGCTTGATGACGCACTGAGCGCGTAGATTTGAACGCGCCATTGATGAGCCGATGATGAAGGTGTAAGTGGCAGATATTTAGTCGCTTGCACGGCGTTGTTGGGTGTGTACTTCGCCGTCGAGATCCATCAACAAAACATCAGCCCGCCGCGCGGCAAACAAGCCGTTGGTCACGACGCCGGCAATCTGATTAATTTGTGATTCCAAGTGAGCAGGGTCTGTGATGTTGAGATCGTGCACATCTAATATTTCGTTGCCATTGTCGGTTCGGGTGTTTTCCCGCAGCACGGGTGTGCCACCCAGGCCGACTAACTTTCGAGCAACCAATGAACGTGCCATCGGAATGACTTCGATGGGCAGGGGGAACGTGCCGAGCTGCTCGACCCATTTACTGCGGTCGGCAATGCACACGAATTGATCTGCTGCACTGGCCACAATTTTTTCACGCGTGAGGGCGGCGCCCCCGCCTTTGATCATGCTGAAGGCTGGGTTGATTTCGTCTGCGCCATCGACGTATACCGCCAGAGAAGAAACCTCATTGAGCTCAACGACGCGAATTCCGTGGGATTTCAGTCGATCAGCAGACGCAACCGAGCTTGCGACCGCGCCCGCAAACCGATGCTGCATGGCGGCCAGGGCGTCAATAAAATGGTTCGCTGTGGAGCCGGTCCCAACGCCAATATAGGCATCAACTTGCAACCAGGGATCGATATAGTCGGCCGCGGCGATCCCAAGAAGACGTTTTATTTCATCTTGATTCATGATTAGAGCCCCGATCACTGTTGGTTAATATGAAGTGTGAAGGTTACCTGATCTGAGCCGTGCCCAGGAAGAGGCTGTAGCGCGTATTGCGATGACGGCCGCCGTCTTCGCGTCGTACGGGTCAAAGCTCAGCCGTTATTAAAAGTTTGAGGTAGAGAACGGTTCCTGAACCACTGACCGCTGCTGGGCCGCTTTTGGATTCAGCGCCTTTTCCGAGCGTTGCACACAGTTGCAAATAGTTACAGATAGTTTCGGACGCCCGCAGGCAAGCGAAAATATTAAAAGTGGGTCTAATCCTGCGCGCTGAGGTGGAACTGCTCAAACTCTGCTTCAAAAGATAGTAGGGTGGGGTCTTCAATATGATCGATATAGAGTTTTCCGATGAGATGATCGAACTCGTGCTGGACAACGGTTGCGGCAAAGCCACTAAAACGGCGCTGCTGGGCACAACCCTCGGCATCTAAATAGTCTACCTGAATTGCCTGGGGCCGATTGACGAACCCGCGTAAGCCCGGCACAGACAAGCATCCCTCCCAATAACCTTTCGTTTCTGACTTTAAAACCGTCACTCGGGGGTTAACAAAAACACTGAATTCAACGGCGCCTAAATCTCCATATCGCGAAGGGCCCTCGTCGATTTCGATGATGGCCACCTGAACCATTTCATTTATTTGCGGCGCGGCTAAGCCGATGCCGCCAGCAGCGTGAAGCGTGTCACGCATATCTTGGATCAAGGTGCGAAAGCGGGGCGTGTTGATATCTTTTTCAGGAAATTGCGAAGCACTGGTTCGTAGGCTGGGATGGCCCATACGTATAATGGTTCTAATGGTCATAGTAGCTCCAGAGGGTTTAGAGGCAAGGGTCTGCAATACGGCACTTCGTGCGGTTTACCCCGGTTTGATCTGAAAGGTTTCTTCCGGTGTTAAAACATAATCTAGCGGGATATCCCATGGGTTGGTGGAAAATGAACACTGCTGAAAGCCGTGGGCGAGGCCAATTAAGATCGGCCTTTTGGACTCGGTTAAACAGTCCGCAAGTGTCCGGTCGTAGTAGCCGCCACCCATGCCCAATCGCGCGCCGTTTTGATCAAAGCCGACCAAGGGCATAAAGAGGACATCATGGTCCAGTACGGGGACCTCGCTCTGGGTGTCCTGAATGGGTTCTAGGATCTTGTAGTGATTTTGATGAAAGCGGGTGGTTGGGCCGATGCGAGAAAACGTTAAAAATTGGTTCGAAATAATGGGCAACGTGCAGGTGAGCCCGAGAACCAAGGCGTCTTGTAGGATTGGTAAGCCGGATAGCTCGCCGTCATTTGGCCAGTAAGCGCCGAGGATTCGAAGATTAAGACGCGCAATCAGCAGTCCTGCCGCCTTTGCAACTGCCTCTGCCGCCCAATGCTGTTCGGCCTGGGTTAGACCGCGGCGGTGACTGCGTAAGGTCTTTCTATTCACGTGGACCAAGGTGCCCAATCTCCTTGTTGTCACGGATACATCAGGTGCTTAAGGTTTTAATGGTCCTGATAACCATGACTGCGCTCGAACGGATGACGCCCCAAATTGCCGCTGTCTGAAAGGCCCTTGAACCCTGCGGTTCAAGACGGTGGTCTCCAACGACCCGAAGGCTCCCCGCAAAACGGATATGCGCACAAGTATCGAAAAAAGACCCCCTAGCGGTCGCTTAAAGGGTCGAGGACATATCGACTGGCAAACAACCCAGGGCGCTCGATTAGTATAACAGTCTAGGGATAAAAGGCGCGACGGATTGTCCGCCAATACGGGTTAGAGGTTGCTGGCCTTTAAGGTCTGGATCAAGGCGTCAACACGCTGCTCGCTGTGTTTAAGCACGTCATCACTATCCACAAGCGATTGTCGTGAGTTTTGATGTTCTCGGTCAACGGACAAGAAATCGTTCGTAATGTTCAATGCGGCCATGACGGCAAGACGATCTAAGCCGAGGACGCTGCCTGATTTCTTAATCTCGCGCATCTTTTGATCTAGGTAGAAAGCCGAATCTCTAAGGGCTTGGACCTCATCGGCAGGGCAGCTGACCTGGTAGTCTTTATCAAAAATCGAAACGGTTATGGTTTCAGACGTCGCCATTTTAGTCTTGCTCCAGAGATTTAAGTCGAAGAATCATGCCTTCAACTTTACTTTTAACAGCCACATTCCGTTCAAGAAGCTGGGCGCGTTCCTGGGTGAGACGTTGATTGTCTGAACTGAGCTGTTGTTGCTTCGAAAGCAAAGCCTCGCAGAGTTGCGTCAGTTCGTCGAGTTTGGTTTCCAGATCAGTCGGGCTCAAAATCGGCTCCTTAGCGAATCCGTTAATATATAGGTCGGCTAGGACTAAGGTCAATTCAAAGCGGACACTGTGATAGCTGAACCTCGCCTGGGACAAGACTTTCTCATACAATAGGGGCGTTAATATTGGGACAATCTACGGTGACCGACACTATTACAGATTTATTGAAAGCCGCAGGCAGTGATTGCGGGCCCGCAGAATTCCATGGTCAAATCGTCGCGCACGCCGCGCTGTCTGATGGGCGCACAAAAAAACTCACGCAACAGACCGTTGCAGTCTGGCTAGCGCTGACATCCGTCAGCGAAAATTTGATGCAGGTAACAGATGAGCTGCATCAGGCGGCGGTCGAAAGTTTAGACGAGTTCTCGGACTTTGATTTGACGCTGCTCTTGCCGGATGACAATGCACCAATGGATGAGCGGTTTTCGGAATTAACCTGCTGGTGTAGCGGGTTCTTACACGGCCTTGGTTTGGTGCAACATGCCGAAGGCTTGTTGGCGCAGCCCGATATTCGAGAAATGCTTGAAGATCTTGCCACAATCGCTCGGTCATTGGCCCCAGTCCCGGATTCGGAAGACAATGAAAGCGATTTTATGGAAATCCTTGAATATATTCGCGTGGTGGTTTTGACGATCGCGATGGACGCGGAACCCAGCCCAAGCAGGCCCGCCTAGCATGAAGTCGAGCTTGTGAGCTGCCCAGTTGGTCAGGAGCCTTCCCATGGCGCAATATGATTTTGTCATTGCTGGCGCGGGCCTAGTAGGACTCTCGGCGGCCTTAGCGTTAACGCGCCAAGGATTAAAGGGCCTCATCTTTGATCACGGAACAGCGCCGAGGCGTGCCAGTACAACAACTCAGGTTTTGGGACTTGATCGCTCTCCTAGGGTAAGCGCCATCAATCCCGTATCGGTCGACTTTCTCATTCAATTGGGAGTTGAGCCGACATTTTTTGATCAAGCCGGTTGCTCTGTTTCGGGTATGACGGTTTGGGACGGTGATGGCAGTGGCGAACTGTCGCTGCCGTCTGCAGGTTATATCCTTGAAAATTATCGGATACAGGACGCATTATCCAACGCGATCTGCCAGCCATCGATTGCCGATATGCTCACGCAACAGTTTGGAGTTGGCATTGTTGATCTTCAGCAGGATGACGCGACGGTGTCGATCACGCTGACGACTGGTGAGACAATTGAAAGTTCTCTTTTGATTGGTGCGGATGGCAGTGCATCACGCACGCGCGACTTGCTGGGAATTCGAAGCGTTGCCTGGCGCTATGATCAATCGGCGTTGGTGTGCGTTTCGGAAACGGCCCTGCCCCATCAGGGCGTTGCCCGGCAAAGTTTTACGTCAGAGGGGCCATTGGCCTTTTTACCGTTACCGGAGCCGAATCATAGTGTGCTCGTTTGGTCGTCGACCCAAGCGCAAGCGCAGTTGCATTGCAGCGACAAAGAATTTTCGGCCATGGTTTCGGCGCACAGTGCTCGCCCTTTAGGTCCCGTGACGGCGATCGGCGCGCGCGCCGTGTTCCCGCTCCAGCAGCAGCATGCGATCCGCTACACAAAAGGTCGATCGGTCTTAGTGGGTGATGCCGCTCATAGTATTCACCCACTGGCTGGGCAAGGGTTAAATTTAGGGTTTGCAGATGTTGCTGCCCTGTCACAAGTCATCGAAAACCTTAGACTCGATCAAAGACGGCCATTAAGCGCGGTGCTGCGGCGCTACGAGGCGCAACGACGCCCTATCAACTTAAGGATGACCGCCGCGACGGATCTGCTCAAACGCGTGTTTGATCCCCCAAGTCCTTTATTGAGACTGGCTCGAAGCACGGGCATGCGATGGTTGCAGGATCAGCCTCGCTTGAAACAAGCGCTCAGCTTGGCGGCAGCAGGCCATCTGTAACGCTTGCCGACATGAAGAAAATTCCGCGTGAAGCTGATTTAGTTTCGGCGCAAGACCGATTGAATCTGGTTATAATTCGGCGTCACTCAAGGACGCCCTATGCTTAAGAAAACGTGTCTCAATTCATGCCATATTGATGCTGGCGGAAAAATGGTGGATTTTGGGGGTTGGGAAATGCCCATTCACTATGGCTCCCAGTTGGATGAGCATCAATGGGTCCGAGAGTCTGCAGGGATGTTTGATGTCTCCCACATGACGGTCATTGATATTCTTGGCTCGGAAGCCAAACCCTTTCTGCGAAAATTATTGGCGAATGATGTTGATCGATTGAAGGCTTCGGGCCAAGCTCTT
>Ga0209374_1004301_pt1 | contig 10411 bp, 9 predicted proteins | sample SaaInlLV_DNA_10m_FD_184683 | JGI IMG/M metagenome (GOLD analysis project Ga0209374, IMG submission 184683) | Marine microbial communities from expanding oxygen minimum zones in the Saanich Inlet - SI075_LV_DNA_10m (SPAdes) (version 2) | ecosystem: Environmental > Aquatic > Marine > Unclassified ...
CACTATTATTTAAAGTCATATTTCCTGGAGTTGCATACATATCACCAAATGGAATTTCCGTAGGTGCTGATAGGTCTTCGTCTTTATAGTTATCAAATGTACTATCGTCTTTATATGCATCTCCACCACTAGCAAAACCATTTACAAAGCCACCCTCATTAAATGGCATTGGCCCTGAATTAGGTGGGGGTTGCATCTCACCTCCACTACTAGCTGCTGCTAGTTCCTGTAGGAACTGTTGTTCCTCTGGACTCATATCTTCACCGCCATCACTGGGTGGTCCGTCAACAGGTTCACCACCTATTCTACCATTAGATTCCATATCTTGCAAGCCCTGTTTTGCAGCAGAACGTAAATCTTCAAACATTTTTACACCAAAGTATCTTACAACATCGGCAGGGACTACATACTCACCCTCAGATAACTGTGCAGGTATATCATCTCTAACCTCTTTAGCTGTTGATCCTATAGGTATTTCGTTTCCAGATACTGGGTCTACTCTCTCTTGCTCTGCACCTAGTCCACCTTTTTCTGCAAAGGCCATCTCCATTTGTTGATCCATTATTCTAATCCTTTTGGCTTAGGTACTAACCCACCCTTATTGTAATTAAATGATACTGGTCCCTCTGGCATTTCAATATCACTAAAGTCTATTTTAATAGACCTGCTTGTATTTGGTGTATCCGAAGCAGGGTGTGTTATCTCTGCGTCAGTAAACATTCTACCTTTTGGATTACCCCTTGATATTTTAATTTTATTCCCACTCTGATTATTAATTATATTTAAAGCTTTAGTTAAAGAGTCCTGATAGACATTACTTGACATTTCCCTTGAGAAACCATGGGCACGAGACATTACATCTGGTTCGGGTACATACATAACATTTATACCCTTAGATTTAGCATCTCTCATTGCCATAAGTATTGACATCCTAGTGGCATCAGTTCTTCTTAGTACTGATAGCTGTGGTCTTTGATACTGGCTCATTTTAATATGACCATCCTTAGTATCAAACCTATCTAAAATATTATCCCAAGAGTCAGTTTCAGTCATATCATAAAAGTGTTCACCAAACATACGGTCTCCTATAGCAGCTAATAAAGTTTTATCTTTAACATTTGCTAACTCAATAGTAGTATCTTCAATTAGTCCTTCTAATTCATGTGTTTCCATTTCAAACGCCTCTGCCATAGACTTAGTATACAAACTTTTAACACTTTTGGTAACCTCATTCGCAGCAATATACCCCTCGTCTACAGCAGACTTAGCTGACTCTAAAGCTTCTTGATATAATCTATCCGACAGAGAAGATTGTTCTCTGTAGAAATCAGTGAGGCTCAATCTATCTACATCTACATCACCTGTGCTTTTAGGTAATCTTTCAGCTACGGTATCTCCAAACTCGTTAAGCCCTTCGGATGCCAATTCTTGAACATCTACCATTAAGTCTTCTTCAAACTTACCTATATCCCCTTTATACTTTTTAGTTTGATCTTGAAGATTTCTTAGTTCTAAGTTAGTCTTTAAGTTTTCTGTCTTACTTGCAAATCTTGGTGAAAATTCTTCAACCAATGAAGTCTTACCTTCCCTAAGTAACCGTTCCTGTGCCCGATTTGCACTCTGAACAGGATCACTTTGAATTTCCTCTAAAACAGAATAGGAATCCCCACTGTCTGCATCAGTATAATAAGAAACCCTAGCATGTGCTACTATATTATCTCTATTGAAATGTCCTGTGTCATACTCTACACCCCTTTGGTTTGTGTTTATTGCCAGTAACTCTGCATAGTCGTCATGTTTTTTAAGGTGGTTCTTTAAACTTTCTACTGTTTCTGGTGAAAGGTCTTGATCCCTCCTAATCCTTCCAACAGGAGGTCTTAATTTGTTTAGAGCTGGTACTGCCTTTTGACCAGCAATAGGTTCTATGTTGTCATTCCATATCTCATTGTTATCAGGGTTTGAAGTTACTTTTTGTACCCTCTGAGCATGAACATAGTCTGGTAAGCCCCTGTATTTTTTTCTTATGTTTGCACTATCTAAGTCATCTCTATACAAGGGTTCATTTGATTTCTTAAATACTTTAATGTTTGGAGTTGCTGCTTCTGCTAGTCGTAATAATTGTGGTTTAGTATACAGCTTATTTTTATTCTTATCACTTTCTAGGTGATTAAGAAGACCCGACCAGTGTAAAGCTGTCTTAGATGTATTAACCTTTTTACTTAGGAATGCTGCTGCTCGTTGACCAGTTATGCCTTTATCTTTACTTATAGGCATGTTATTTATACCAGTTATAACTGGTGAATAAAATCCATCTGAAGTTCCTTTTCCTGTTTCTAACATAAATGGACTAGCCTCAGACTGAGGTAGTACATCAGAGGGACTTCTATTTGGTTTTTGTATTAAGCTATTATTAGTTACAAGTTCTGGTGTAGAGATGTCAGGTACAGGCTCCCACCCATCCCCTAAAGTTTTCTTTATATTATCAACATTAGCAATAGCCTTAACTGCTGACTTACCTACAACTGATGCTCCCTTGCCAACTACACCTACAGAAGGTATTAACTCTGCTACGGCAAGTGTGTCTCCGATAGTGGCTTCCCTGACTTTATTAACTTGCTCATCTGTAGCTTGGTCATAGCTTACACCAAACATATCCTGTAGTCTTGAGTCTAGGTCATCTGTAGCTAATCTCTCACCACTATTATAAATATCCTTAACTATTTCCTTAGTGCCCTCTATAGGACTCTTAACAAATTCCCATGCACCCTTAGCTATTTCTGTACCAGCAGTTTTTAAGAAACCTACCTCATCTTCATTAAATGCCCTACCCATCTGCTCACCAAAGCTATCATAGTTATTATCAGAGCCGATAAGATTATCATACACTAACTCAGGGTAGGACATACCCTTATTGATTCTTCGTTTTAAATCTAGTCTGCTTTTACTATTAGACCTAGTGGGACGACTAGTAATATCTGGTACTACATTATTATCTGAGGTCTCTGACATCTGCATTACAGGTTCGTCTTCTTCAGAGGTAGCTAACCCACCCTTAAAGAAAGCCCTACTTGTCTGAGACTCAGTTGTGGGACTTTCACTTTCAGTCTTCTGACTTCTGCCACTAAAGGAGTTGTCCCTATCCATCTTACTGCCTACAACATCACTCTTAAAGGAGTTGTCCCTATCCATCTTACTGCCTACAACATCATTACTTTTTTCTGGTGCAGAGGCAAAAGAATTTACAGTTGTGTTTGTTGCAGCCTTCTTTGACATAGTACTTGTTGCACTTGAACCTGCATCTGCTAGAGCATCTGCTGTACCACCTGTGACATCTTTTATGACCCCTCCTACACCTCGACCAAACCTATCTACAGTCTCCCTACCTATTGTTGCTACAACTTCCCCAACTATTTTATCTTGAGTTTCAAGTGCTAAATCTAACTTACCCTCTAAGCCCATTCTTTTTGCACCGTTTCTTAGTGCAGCAGCAGCAGCATCCCCTACAAGTGGGACCATACCTACTGCCGTAGCTGCTACACCCGTACCTGCCAGTGCTGCAACATAGGCGTAGTTAGGCTCCTCCTTTTTTAATTCTTTGTAAACATCTGCAACAGTATCTAATGCACCCTTAACGTCACCCACTATAGGCACAAAGTCTAATGCAAAGGAGGCAAACTCTTTTGTGGATATTCCACTTTCTTTTACAAGACCTAACTCTTCTATTCTTTTTTCTGCCGCAGCCATCTCAGCATTGTATTTATCCGTAACACTTTGAGTGTTTAAACCAGAAGCTTCTTCATCAATCTCTCTTTGTAGCCTAGCAAAGTAATCTTCATTACTCTCAACTACACCACCCTGATTGAAGTTTTTAGTTACCTTGTCTGTTATTTTATTAGCCCAACCCTCAGGTCCAGACAAATCTTCTTTCGGTTCGTAGCTATTACCGTTAGTTCTTTTATGAACTAACATATCAGATGCAGCCCTCTCAAGTTCTAGGTAGCTATCAAAGAACTCTTTGTCATCATCAGATGTACTCTTATCTTCACCAGAACGATACTCTTGAAACTTTTTAGTTGTCTTTATATTATTCTCATGGTGCTCTACATAGCTAGTAGTTCTTCCGTTAGGTCCAAGAAACTCTTCGTCTAGGTTATCCCACATTTCATTATCTAGTTCATGGGCACTACTATAGTTCATAAACCTTTTTAGTATCTCAACTGCACCCTCACCATATTCCTTAGAGAAATGCTCTGGGTCTTCCTCATACATTTCAGAGAGCATACCAAAGCCCCTGTGTCTAAACTCATGAGATATGACTGCCTTACTAGCTAGTAAGTTAGCACCAATACTTACTCCTTCTTTACCGTCAAGGTTATAGTATGCATTGTCTGTTGTGTCAGGATTAAAGCCCTCTCTATTTTCTCTAATAGTTTTAACAACCTCAGGGTCAAAACCAATCTGAGCAATAGGGTCTAGTTCTTCAGATAACCCAGCTTCGTACTCAGTGTTCCCAAAGCTTACAAGGTCAATCTTATCAAGGTATTTTTGTATTCTTTTCTTTAATGGTTCTTTATCCGCCATTAATCTTATCCCTTAATTTAGTTAAAGAACGTAAAGCCCTTACTTCACCTTGAATACGGTATATCTCTACAAGATCATCAAACTGTTCTAGTTGCCTATAAGCAAACTGGATACGAGAATTAATCTCGTCAAGCATTGCATCCCACTGTGGCTTATTATTTACTACTAGTTTTAATTCATTCATTGTACTGGTGTACCTTGACCATTAGCTGAGAAGCCCTGTTCTCCTGGTTGAGGGGCCATACCTGTTCCGATAGTACCACCCCCAGCCCCAGTAGGATCGGAAGCCTCAGCCCCTGCTACAGCCCCTCCCTGAGGTGGTTGTCCTTGTGGGGGTCCACCTTCTGGTGGTGCTGCCTCTGGATTCTCTGCTTGAAACTTTTTAAGTATCTCAGCTTGGATAGCTGCATCACTCATAGAGTTTACTAGCTTGTCTGGGTCTAGGTCCATAGACTTACAGATTTCCCTGATAACATAATCCATTCTAGCAAAGGGGGCTAGTACTGGGTTCTGAACTACCTGTAGGAATTGCATCAGTCTCTGACTGCGTACTTCATTAGCCATTAGACTTTCAGTGCCCCTAGACTTAATCTCTAGGTCACCCTTAATCTCTGGGTCATGATCGAACTGCATATTAAAAGAGAAGAATGCCTTAGCCATTGGTCCTAGTAGGTAATCATCTACATTCTTAACTACGTTACGAATAGAACCATTAGCAGCAGACATAAGCATTGAGATGCCTGAGGCTGTACGACCAACACCAGATACACCTGTCTGACCGTGAGCAAAGGATGGGAAGCCCGTAGATTCATCTGCCAGTACTCTAGCCTTGTCAAACATCTGCATATTCTCTTGAGATACATTTGGGAACTTAGTTCCAAATATAGCTTGTCCAGGAGCACCCCCTGCCCTACGGAATATTTTTCCAGGATATACTGAAAGGTCTTGACCGGGAGTTAGGTTAGTTTCATCTATCTCAATTAGCATATTCCCTGAGAGTGCAGCATTATCTACAGCCATTCTCATGAAGCCATTCATTAGGGTCTGTGTATCATCCATATTCTCTGCTAGGCCAATACCAAATAGATTATAAGGGTTAATCTCATAGGGTACGGCATAGAATGGAATAATACTAGGAGTAAATGGATTCATTACCAGACGTAATACTTGACCATTACACACCCATATATTAACACTTACCTCGTCTAAATCCTTAAGCTCTTTAGGAATATCTACGTCATGTTCCTTAATGACAGAGGTATCTACATTACCCCAAAACTCTAATACCTCATACCGTTCTGGTTTAGTTTCATTAGAGTCATCTTCCATAGCTTGCTCCCACCACTCCTTAGAGTAGGACTCACCAAACTGAATGGAAGTGTCAATAGCATTACCCCTAAAGAAGGGTCTGTTCTTTAGTGACCTTAATTGTGAACGAGACATCTTATGACGTTCTACTATGTACTCAGCCTCGTCCATGTTAGCTGCATCTGGGTCGGGATAGAAGTTCCAAATAGATACTGAAGATGTTTGTGGGATAGTCTTCATTAGGGGTTCATATTCACCCTCATCATTCCACTTAGGGTATTCCTTATCTACAGCAAACGGACCCTTCATAATACCAGTACCAAATAGTGCACACTCAAATGCTGCAACCCTTAGTTGCTTATTAGCATTTGATTCCTCTAGCTGATCATGTATCTTCTTTTCCATCTTCTTAGCTGCTATCATTGAGGGATGAATAGTAATCTGTGTTGCTGTAGTACCTGCACCCTCTTTTAGATTTTCAGATACAGGCTCAAGGTCATCACTTAAACCAGCAAGTCTGTCTTGCAGTTGTGTCCAAGTTTCCCCTGCCTTTAACTTCGTATCTTCCTTATTAAGACCCTGAGCCTTTTTAATATTTTCATCTGTCTCAAAGTGTACGGATTCAGCCACACCCTCTGGTAGGGTAGTGGGGTCTACAGTAATTGGAAATTTATTATTGCCAAATAATACATCTACTATCTGACCATAGGCAGCAAGAACTTTAGTCTTAGTTACCTTTACAAATACTTTAGATTTCTCTGTGGAAGTAAACTGAACGTCAGGACCATATAATCCCCTGTAGTTACGATAAGCTTTAATCCACCTGTGTTCTTCTGTGAACCTAGCCCTCGAAGCCTTGCTGTACTTATCCTGTACCAGACCCACAATAGTCCCTGCTAAGGGATCAAGAGTTTCATTCTCTTTAACATCGTCCATAGCACTTGTCTCTTTACGATCCATAATGCCTTCAAATTCTTCTTCTTCCATATTTATTCCTTAGTATCCGAATTGTTCGTCTGCTGCTTGAAAGCCAGAGTTTTCTGTAACTGTAAAATCAAATAGGCTGCTTCTTGGACGAGTCATAATACCATATCTAAGTGCATCGTAAAGGTGATCTTCTGCATGGGTATTGACATCTTCTGGGTTATTTTTATCTAGTGGTAGTGCTGGTAATTGAGATATTAAGTTCTTACAACTATCAAACATTACTAGTCTTGGTTCATCTGTAAATTCATCTACCTGTAATCTTCTGTGGAGTTCGTTCTTACCTGAGACCCTAGAGCCTCTGGACCTGTCTGAGGGTCTCCACCTACAGCCCCTCATAATCATTTGTTCTGCTAGTGAGGGTCCACTGTCTCCCCTCTTGTGCCAGAGAGAACTATCCAATACCCCGTAACGTATCTTCTCTCCCTCTTCTACTTCCATTATCATATCTGCTAGGTCTACTGCTGTTACCTTAGATACATACATTTCCCTATAAACTATTAATTGCTCACTGGGACTAACTGCTATCCAGACTACTCCAGTGTGAGAACCGTATCCATAGTCACAAGCCCTAAACTTAGCCCACCCATTGGGTATGTCATAAGATTCTACGACATGAATATTACGATTAAACTCTGGGAATGCTGCCCCCTCATTAATATCCCAATCACCCTCTAGTAGCTGCCTACGTTGATGCTCTGGTAGGGATAGAAGGTTTGCCTCATACATACCATCCTCTGCCAAATACGGATTATCAAATAGTGTAGCAGGTATGAACCTACGTTTGAATAGGGGTTCCCCCTGACGACTGTGACCCTTAGGCCAGCAGATAGTCTCACCCGTGTCTGTATCTGTAGCCCAAAAAGAACTGTTAGGTTTATCAGGATCAATAAAAGTCTTCTTAACCCACTGGTGTCCTGGACCTCCAGGATTGCTTGTAGCCCTCATATAAAGAGGTAAGCCACTGGCCCTAGTAGTACGAAGCCTACTCCTCATATAGTTCCAAGGGTAGGGTGTGGGCCACTGTGTAAGTTCATCAAAGCCAATCCAGTTAAAGGCTTGACCTTGGTATCTCATAACGTCATCATCTCTATCAAGGTATGACATCCAGAGTGTGGCCCCACTTGGTGCTACCCAAGTCTTATCCCTCTCCATAAACTTAATTCCAGGAACTGCCTTAGGGTATAGTTGCTTTGATACTGAGATTAGTTCCCGTAGTTCTTCAGTACTTCTTCTTACTATCAACATCCTAGCATTAGGATTACCAAAGTATCTAACTGGGTCAGCTACTAAGCTATAAGACTTACCCCCTCCAGCACTGCCACCATATAGTACCTCTTGTTCTGTAGAGGCTAGGAAGTTTGTCTGAGGTCCAGGATTAGGGGAAAAGATTACCTCGTCAGGAGATAAGTTCTCTTCCTCATAGAGGTTCGGCTCCAGATTCGATACCACTACTGGATTTAATTCCTTTAAGGTCTTTACCTCCGATCCTTTGGCTTTCAAACCTTTCGGCTTTTTTGATCGCTTCTTGGTATTTTTCGGCAAGCCTACGTTGGTTTGAAGCTGATTTCTTACGTTTTTGCTCAAGTTCTACTCTCTTCATTAATCCTACATGGGAGATGTATCTGCTTGATGCAGTACTCAACCAAGCAGCTACTTCCCTGTAACTATACTGACCTAAGTGCTTCTTAGCTTTCTCAAGCAGTTCTAGTTCATCTGGTATTGGGAGTAGTATATCACGATCAGTGGGGTCTTGTAAATACCCAAAAGGAATTATTCTTCCTACTCTTACTACTGGTAGCCACTCAAAGTCTTCATCATCAAACGGTACTGGAAGTCTCCAGCTTTTCTTAACTCTACTCATCTTTAGGTGGTAGGATAAAAAGTGGGTTAGAGGTAGATACTTCTACTTTGTCTGTAGCCTTAAACCCACTCCTATCTAGTACATCCTTAGCAGCTAACATCCTCTCCTTATTACCTAAGTCAGTAGGATTCTCTAATACATGCTGCATAGAGTAAGCTGCCTTGATAGCTGTAGAAGAGATGAACTTCTTTGTACGATCTGCAATCTCTTCTTGTAATGCATTAACAATAGTTGCCGTAGCTAGAGTATCACAATAACCTGCAAGCTTTTTAGCTTTAGTTGGATTACCCTTGGCTTCCTCAAATAATACATCTAAGAATTTCTGTTGCTTCTCAGTTAAGTTCTTGCCCATCTCTTTTCCTTATTGTGTAGAATAAATCTTCTTTCGTATCTCACCTCTTGAGATACCAATGTCTTGTAACTCTTTGTTACTAAGGCTCATAAGAATTTCATAGTCTGCCTTCTTCTGTTGCATCACTTGAATCTTTTTTATAAGTCGTTTAAACATAACTAGTCCTCTCTGTGTTTAACTCTCTATGAGTGAGACTAGTTATATCATATTTATTAATTAATTAGAACAGACAATACTGCAACCCCGTTATGCTTACTTACGGTTAGGGTCGTAGTACTCCTCTAAAGAAATTAGTAGTTCTAATGTTCCACCTGTAGTAGACCAACCAAGAAGTTCATCCTTTGGGTGTAAGTTAAAGTAAGCACCACCTACGACTAAGTTCCTAATTGAATTAGGCAACATCACTAGTTCTTTTGCTAGGTAGTGCTTACTCCCATCATCTTCATGATGGAATTGTATAGAGACTCTTTGTTCCTCTTCAGTACTATTGCTTAGATGTAAATACCTAGTGATAGCACTGAACTTAGGTGGGCAAGTGTAAATAAGATCACTTACCCCCTGAGCCTCTAAAGTTACTCCGTGTGTGTGGAATTTAGAATTACTAAGGTCGGGCACTACTTGGCCCCTCTTCCCTTAGCTGCCTTTTTAAAATTCATAGGTGCACCTGCTGAACCCTTACGACCAGAACCCTGTCTTAAAGCTGCCTCAGCCTTCTTCTCTACGTCAGATTTTAGACGAGTTACAGTTACCTTTGGAACAGTTGCCTCTCCTGGTTTTGCTGTGTTCTTATTAGGTCTAGCATTAGGACGTAAGGAACTAGCAGGGTTAGAACCCTTAAGGTCTTTACCCTTAGAATTAGCCCAAGCTGTAAGTGCATTACCTTTGAATTGACCCTTGTTACGTTTCTTCCAAGTGTCTAGTTGAGGTTTAGTAACAGCAAGCATCTTCTTACCATTCTTATCTTTGTAATAAATAGAGCCAGCTTTCTTAGCTGCACTAATAGATGTATATGTTTGCCAGTTAGCCATTACTTAATCCAATCCCAGTTAGCTTTAGGCCATGTCTTCATGGCTATTCTTTTCATTGCAGAACCAGTTACAGAGGGAGTCTTCTTCCAAATTGTCCCAGAGTTAGAACCTGGATACTTAGCCTTTTGACTCTGACCACTCCACCATGCCTTAAGCTCTTTCATATTAGAGGGTGCTCTAGTGAATGTCTGCCTCTTTGTTCCCCTACCATTAGCATCCTTATAGTCAGCAAAAATAGTCCAAGTCTTCTTACCTACACCACCAGCAGAGGCATAGTTACCGATAGGCTTTACA
>Ga0209374_1004308_pt1 | contig 10401 bp, 3 predicted proteins | sample SaaInlLV_DNA_10m_FD_184683 | JGI IMG/M metagenome (GOLD analysis project Ga0209374, IMG submission 184683) | Marine microbial communities from expanding oxygen minimum zones in the Saanich Inlet - SI075_LV_DNA_10m (SPAdes) (version 2) | ecosystem: Environmental > Aquatic > Marine > Unclassified ...
TTTTGATTTACAGATTCTTTATCAAGATGACGATTCTGGAACACCTTTACCATTTATACCTGAAGAAGGATTAAGTGGAGAGTTGTTAATTCAAACCTTGAATTTGGATAATTTAAATCAAAATTTGGATCCAGGTGCGAATGGTGTTTTTGATTTCATACCAAACTTAACTATTAAAACATCAAATGGTCGTGTTTATTTACCTTCTAGGGAGCCTTTTGGCGATTATTTAAGGGCAAAATTTAATGAGGCAGGACTTAATAATGACCTTGCAGATCAGTATATTTTTGATGCACTTTATGATTCAACCAAAACTGCTGCTACGCAAGTTGCAGAGCTTAATAAATTTATATTAAGAGGACAGTATAAATCTTCTTCAGGTGCTGATATTCCCCTTAACGCAATGTCTATTCCTCAAGGTTCTGTAACAGTTTCTATGGGTGGAACACCTTTAGAGGAAAATGTTCATTATACGGTAGATTATAATTTAGGAAGAGTTAAAATTATTGATGAAGGAATTTTAAGTTCAGGGCAACAAATTGATGTATCGCTTGAAAATAATTCTGGTTACACCTGGATGACCAAACGTTATTTAGGTTTAAATCTTGATTATAAATTTAATGATGATTTAATTCTTGGTGCTACCATTTTGAACCTTTCCGAAAATAGTCAAACACCAAAAATTAACATGGGCGATGAACCGATTTCAAATACGATTTGGGGTATAAATGGTTCATACAAAACCGAAGCACCTATCATCACTAAAATTATTGATAAACTTCCATTGATAGAGACTAAGGAGAAGTCGAATATAATTCTTACAGGAGAATTTGCACAGTTTATTCCTGGACATCCAAAATCGATAAATGTTGATGAAACAGGAACAGCCTACATAGATGATTTTGAGAACAGTCAGTCACCCATAGATATTAGAAATTCTCAATCTTGGAGTTTAGCAAGTACACCGCAAGATCCGGATTTGTTTCCAGAAGCAGACAGGACTGATGATTTAAGTTATGGTTATAATCGTGCTTTATTATCTTGGTATACAATTAATTCAGATTTACAAAGAAAAACGGCTTATTCGCCTTCGCATTTGAGTGATGAAGATAGAGAAGGCCCATATGTGCGTGAAATTTCGATAAATGAAATTTTTCCTGATAAAGATATTCCTCATGGGCAACCTTTGCGTCTTAGAACTTTTGATTTGGCATTTTATCCCGAGGAAAGAGGTCCTTATAATTTTGATGTAGGCATCTCAGATGTTTCCTCTGGAATTGACCAAGATGGAGAATTAGAAGATCCTGAATCGCGATGGGGAGGAGTGTTCAGACAAATTCAAACCAACGATTTTGAGTCGGCAAATATTGAATTTTTAGAATTTTGGATGATGGATCCATTCCTTGAAAATTCATCTGATGGAGGTGATTTTTACATCAATTTAGGAAATGTGTCTGAAGACATACTTAAAGATTCTAGAAAGAGTTATGAAAATGGATTGCCAATAGATGGCAGTGAAGAAAATATAGATACAACTGCTTGGGGAAGAGTACCTTCTGTTCAGGCATTGGTTACAGCATTTAATAGTGGTGCTGATGCAAGAGCTCTTCAGGATGTAGGTATTGATGGTATGGATGATGATATGGAGCGCGATTTTATTGCAATTGAGGGTGGTGAAACTTTATCGTATTTAGATAGGATTGAGGATAAACATGGGCTAACTTCCAATGCGTATTTAAATGCAAATGATGACCCTGCTGCAGATAACTATCACTTTTTTTATGGCGATGATTATGATGCTCAGCAAAAAGGAATACTTGAGCGTTATAAAAAATACAATGGTCCAGATGGGAATTCGCCTACAGGTGATGAAGCCATATCTTCATACACACAACTTCCCGATATTGAAGACATTAACAATGATTTCACCTTAAGTGAAACCGAATCTTATTTTCAATACAATATTAGTATGCGTCCCCAAGATTTAGATCAAGTGGGAGAGAATTATATCACATCAATTATTGAAAATGCAGGACCAAACAGCGATACCAGATGGATACAGTTTAAAGTTCCGGTTCGTAGTTTTGATAAAAAAATAGGTAGTATTCCTGATTTTAGATCAATTAGATTTATGCGAATGTATTTGAGAGGTTTTCAGGAGCCTGTGGTTTTAAGATTTGCTTCTTTAGATATGGTTCGTGGCGAATGGCGTAAATATTTAAACAGTCTTGTTGATAATGAAGGGCCAATAGAAAATGAGGAGACAATGTTTGATATTTCAGTGGTGAACCTCGAGGAGAACGGCCGTCGTGATCCTATTAATTATGTTTTACCTCCTGGTATTGAGAGAGAACGTATTCAAGGTTCATCAGATCTAAATCAGCAAAATGAGCAATCCATTAGTTTTAGAATATGTGATTTACAGGATGGTGATGCGCGCGGTGCTTTTAAGAATGTAACCATGGATATGAGAACTTATAATAAGATTAAGTTTTTTGCTCATGCTGAAGAAAATAATGTTGCGTACCCATTAGCAGATAATGATTTGAGTATGTTTATTCGGTTGGGAACCGATTACAATTTGAATTATTATGAATATGAAATTCCTCTAAAGGTAACCTCTTGGGGTGCATCTGCAAGAGATGAAGTGTGGCCTGAAGAAAATCAAGTAGAAATAGATTTTGATATTTTAAAAGCCGCTAAAGCTGCAAGAAATACAGAAATTAGAAGTGGTAATGTGAATGTTAGTTTTACAGAGCCATATTATTATTACCCGCCTGGTGAAGAAATACGAATTACAATTATGGGTAACCCCAATTTGGGTAATGTTCGTACCATAATGTTAGGTGCTCGAAACCCAGAAATAGATTCTGCTTTTAATCCTGTTGATGATGAGTTGCCCAAGTGTGCTGAGTTATGGATTAACGAACTTCGTTTAACCGATTTTGACGAACGTGGCGGTTATGCTGCCAAAGGTCAGGTTAAAACACGTTTTGCTGATTTTGGAAACTTGACGCTAGCAGGTAATATGAGTACTGTTGGTTTTGGTAGTCTTGAACAAAGTGTTACTGAAAGAAGTAAAGAACAATCACGTCAATACAATCTTACTTCAAATGTAGAACTTGGAAAATTGTTCCCTGAAAATGCCAATGTAAAGATTCCTGTTTTTATTGGTGTTTCTGAAACTGTTTTAACGCCTCAGTTTAACCCATTAGATCCGGATGTAGAATTACAAGCTTCACTTGCTGATGAATCGATGAGTGAAGGTGCTAAAGATACCTTACGTAATGTTGTGCAAAATTACACGCTGCGTCGGTCAATCAACTTTACAAATGTTAGAAAAGAACGAAGCACTGGGAAAGGTAAAAAAAATACCAAAGAAGGTAAAGCTGGTCGAACTGCCAAAAGTGATCGGGGTGGAAAAGGCAGTAAAGGAGGTTCTAAAAGTAGGTTGTATGATATTGAGAACATTAGTTTAACATATTCTTATAATGAAGTTTTTAATCGCAACATTAATACTGAATTTAGTTTAATGCGAGAGAATAGTGGTGGTATAGGATACAATTACAATAACAGTCCTAAAAATTACAAACCATTTAGTAAAATTAAGTTCTTAAAGAAATCTAAGAGTTTACGTCTTATAAAAGATTTTAACTTCTATCTGCTTCCTAAAACGATATCGTATCGTACCGATTTTAACAAGTCATATTCAGAAATGAAAATGAGGAATATTGCGAGTTTAAATGCAACGGTTCCACTTAACATTGTTGAGCCTGATACCATGTTTAATAAGTTATTTAATCTTACTCAAAATTTCAATATTAAATATGATTTGGCGCGAAGTGTAAAATTGAATTTTTCTTCTAATACTCGTTCTATCATTGATGAGCCAGAAGGTAAAATTGACACACAGGCTGAACGAGATGCCCTTCGCGATAGTATTTTAACATTTGGGCGGCCAACCATGTACCACCATCAATATGATGTAAGATATACGGTTCCTATTAATAAGTTTCCACTTACAGATTGGGTGAGTTTAACTTTAAATTACAGTGGAACTTACGATTGGAATGCGGGGTCTATGGCACTGGTAAATGACTCGATTAACTTGGGTAACGTCATTCAGAATACCAATAAAAAGCGTATTAATGCACAACTCAACATGAATACTTTGTACAACAAAGTGCCTTTTATAAAGAGTTTAAATGCGGGTCCTAGAAACAGCAGAGGTGGTTCTAAAAATGGCCGATCCGATTCGCGAAGTGTTGCTAAAGATTCTAAGGGGAAAAATAAGGATTCAGATAAAGAAGATTCTGATGAAGAAGAGGAAGAAGAGGAAGAGGAAAAAAATACTTTAGATCATATTGTAAACGTTTTTTCTCATTTTGCACGCATGGCATTTTCTGTGAAAAATGTAAACATGAGTTACGACGAAACAAATGGTTCAATGTTGCCAGGTTTTAAACCTACTTCAGAGTTTTTTGGCATGGCACAAAGATTTAGCCCCAATTCTGCCCCAGGATGGAGGTATCTATTGGGAGAACAGCCAGAAGAATTAGATCTAAATCGTTTTGCTTCAAATGGTTGGATCACTTCAGACACACTCTTAAACCAACCTTTTACTCAGCAATTTTCATCACGCTTGAATATTAGGTCTACTGTTGAGCCAATTAAAAAACTTCGTATTCAAATTACAGCTCAAAGAAGTGAAACCATAAATACCTCATCTCTGTTTAAAAATAATGGCGATGTAGATATGCCTATTTTTGAGTTGTTAAATGAAAATCGGACGGGAAGCTTTAACATGTCTTTCCTCGCTATACGAACTGCCTTTAGGCCAATGGAGATTAATTCTTCTCAAACATTTGATGATTTTAGAAATATGAGGTCTGAAATGGCTAAGCGAGTTGCAACTTCATATGGTGTACCTTATAGTCCGTCAGACAATTTTCCAGTAGGATTTGGTCCGAACGCACAAGAAGTTTTAATACCTGCATTTATGGCAGCATATTCTGGAACCGATGCCTCGGCTCAAAGTTTAGATAGATTTCCAAAAATTCCGCTGCCAAACTGGAATGTTAAATACGATGGGTTAACCTCTATTCCTTGGGTTAAAAAACACTTTAAAACAGTTTCGGTATCTCATGGCTATACTTCTACCTATTCAATAAGCTCCTATCAAACCAATTTGTTTTTTGGTGATTTAGGATCGCCTTTTACCGGTACACCAGAGCAGAATCCTGATAACTTTGATGTGAGTGGAGATTTCTTAACAGAGTTGCAAATTCAAACTGTAAATATTTCGGAGCAATTTAGTCCTCTTATTGGGTTTAATATGACCATGAATAATAGTCTTACCACTCGTTTTGAGATTTCTAAAGACCGGCAGGTTTCTTTGAGCCTTAACAACAATCAAGTTCAGGAGCAAGCTGGTAAAAGTTTAACTGTGGGTGTGGGTTATCGCATAAGTGATTTTGAAGTGAATATGGCCACCGCAAATGGAAGTAAAACTTTTTCATCTAATTTGGATTTAAATTTAGATCTATCCATTCGTAAAACAGCATCTGCAATACGAAGTCTAGAAGAAAATACGCACCAGCCAGTAAGTGGTAGTACAGATATTTCTATAAAAACATCTGCAGATTATGTCTTAAGTGAACGCATAAATATTCAATTGTTTTACGATCGTATGGTAAAGAAGTATGAAGTAGCCAATTCTTTTGATACTGCAAACAGCAGTTTTGGTTTAAAACTTCGCTTTTCTTTTGGGAATTAGGGGTTTCTGATATTAGAAATAAAACGCTTATATTTGGGTGTTTAAAATTTAAAAACCACTTTATTAACAAATTTTTATCCGATATGAGAAATTTTACTCCACATGTTTTAGTCTTTTTATTTACTTCGACAATTTTTTCGTCTATTAATGCTCAGGTTTTTTTCTCTGAAGATTTCACATCTTTAGACGAGTGGACACTTGTTGATAATGACGGCGATGGAAATGATTGGGAGTTAATTGATTTTGGAGGTAATCAAGGTTCAGTTGCTTATTCTAAGTCTTATGACAACGATCTAGGAGTGTTAACTCCAGACAATTGGATGGTCTCTTCTGCAATTGATTTATCTTCATCAAGTAATCCAAATTTATTCTGGAAAGTAATGGCGCAAGATCAAAGTTGGCCAGATGAATATTATTCTGTTTACGTTACAACATCAGCTAATACAAGTGATTTACAATCTTCAAGTGTGTCTTTCAGTGAAACAGTCGGAACATCTTCAGGGTACATGACGAGAGTTTTGGATTTATCATCTTTTGCAGGTGAGTCTTCGGTTTACGTAGCTTTTAGACATCACAATTGTACTGATATGTTTTATTTAAATATTGACGATGTTGAGGTTTCTGATGTGTCAGGAGAAAATGTACTAGTAACTCTAACTTCTTCTCAATCACAGTCTATTTCCTCACCGACTTCAAATGCAGATTTTGAGTTTAATGTAACAAGCTACAGTGAAAATGATTTATCTGGATATGAATTTCATTATACAATAGATGGCACTAATTCAACCATGTCGGGGTCTCAAACTCTAGGTCTTGGAGAATCAGAAGCTTTTAGTTTTTCATTAGGTCTAGGAGACTATTCTGTATCTGTATCTGTGTATAACGCATCAGGAGAATTAATCTCTGAAACAGTTGATTATTCTTTATCAGTGGTTCCGCCAATACCTAATTTTTCTTTAACTGATTCGTATGGAGATGATCATGACTTATATGAGTATTTGTCAAAGGGCGATGCTGTTTTAATTGACTTTTTTGCTTCATGGTGTGGTCCTTGTGAAGCTTCTACTCCAGAAGTTAATTCTGTTTGGGAAGACTTTGGTGAGGGGGATACTGGATTCCAAGTTATGGGGTTAACTGTTGAAGCAACTGATAATAACTCTGTAGTCAATAATTTAGGATGGGGTGGGTATTACCCTAAGTTTGCTTACGATATTACAAATGATGAAATGTTTTATCATTATGCAGCCATGGTTGGCGCCGGAGGAGGAATTCCGTTTTTTGTTATGATATGTCCGAACCCAGATAATCCTGGTTTTTCTAATGTGACATACTCAGCTGAAGGTTGGGCAGCAGGTGGTACTTCGCAGCTTGAATTGGAAAATGCAGTTTTAGATTGTAATCCATCATTATCTTTAGAGAATGAAACAGAAAAGCCACTTGTATCACTTTATCCTAATCCAACATCGAACTATTCTGTTCTAGAAATTAATTCTAATAAAATAGTTGATGTAGAGGTTATTAATTCTATTGGACAGGTCGTTTTTGAATTTTACAGTGAAGCAAATTTAGAACTTAAATCAGTTGAAATTCCAGTAGAGACTTTTTCTGCAGGTATGTACAGCGTTAATGTTAAAGTTGGTGATCAATTTATTACAGAAAACTTAAGTGTAATAAAGTAATCTTTACAACATAATTGAATAAAAGGCTTCCAGAAAGGGAGCCTTTTTTATTTGTCCATCTTTTGTATACTTTTGTGTAGTTTAACATTATGAAAAAAATCTTATGAAAAAGCTATTCGCTTTTGTTTTTTTAAACTCTTTTATAGTTCTCAGTACATTTGCACAACTTCCAAATGGCTCTATTGCTCCTAACTTTACCATTACCGATATAGATGGTGTGCAACATGAACTCTATGACATACTTGATCAGGGTAAACCTGTATTATTAGATTTGTTTGCAGTTTGGTGTGGTCCATGTTGGAGTTTTGCCGAAACAGGTGTATTTGACGACTTTAATGAAGTATATGGTAATTCGGTTTTTGTTGTTGCTGTAGAAGCTGATCCCTCTACACCTGAAAGTGATTTGTTTGGTGGCTCAGGATCCATTGGAGATTGGACTGAAGTCATTCACTATACTTTAGCAAATGATGATCTTATAGGTGATTCGAGTCTTTACAATGTAGGCTATTATCCAACCATATATTTAATTTGTCCGGATCGGTCAGTCTCTGAAATTGGTCAATCTTCGTCACAAGGTTCTTGGAATGTTCAAAACCTAGCTGATGAAGTTTTTAATTACACTTGTGATCCTATTCAAGGCGTAAATGTTGGCATACAATCGTATAACTCAGAATTGAATTATTGTGGTAAGGGCAAAATAGAGCCAGTTTTAACCATATCAAATACGGGTGTAGAAAGTGTAACTTCATGTACCATTGAAACCATTGTTGAGGGAGAAGTGATAAGTTCTTATGATTGGACAGGCGTTTTACCATCTCAAGGTTTTGAACAACTTGTTTTGGATGAGATTCCAGGTGAGTCTGAACAAGTTACATTTAATATCATTGCTTCTGGAGATGTGTCTTCTTCAGATGACAGTCTTTCGGTTACATTTATACCTTCAGTCGAATCTCATGCATTTCTTTATATAGATGTAAATACTGATTATTATCCAGGAGAAACTTCATGGAAAATTGTAGATACCGATGGGCAAGAAGTGATGTCAGGTGATTACGAAGAAGGAAATGATAATTCATCTGGAGGTGGTGGTGTTGACGCTGGTATGACATATAATTACGCTGCGTCATTAGAGTCCGGCTGTTATACCTTTATGGCGATGGATGAGTCTGGAGATGGACAGTCGTCTTCGACCTCTGGCGTTTCTCAAGGTTCTATTAAAGTTACAGATGCAGCTGGATTTGAATTACTAGATATATCAGGAAATTGGGGTGGATATCAATCTGTTACTTTTGAAGTGACCTATGGTTTAGAACTTAAGGATTTGGTTCAAGAAAGCGTAACTGTTTATCCGAATCCAACCTCTGCCAATGCAAATGTTGCAATCACTTTAACAAAGTCAGAAGAAGTGAAACTTAAGCTAATAAATGCGCTAGGGCAGACAGTGTTTTTGAGCTCATCAAAAATGAGTGCAGGGCAAAATACGTTCGAATTACCTCTTGAGGCTTTAGAAGGAGGCTTTTATGTTTTAAATACAATTATTGGAGATAGAGTGCTCACAAAAAAGTTGAGTATTATTAAGTAATTTTTTTTCTTAATTTTGGTATGTTATTTGTTTAATCATCATAAAAAGATAAATATGAAATATTTTTTACTTCCCTTATTTTTACTACTAAGCTTTACCACTTCGGCCCAAACAACTCATACAGTTGAAGTTGGTCCAGGTATGACTTATACTCCTGATGTGTTAACAATTGAAGAAGGAGATATTGTATCATGGGTTAGCTTAGGCGGAACACACGATGTTAATTTTGATATTAACTCTCAAACAGGCCAATCATTTGGTAATCCAGATGAAATTGCATCTGCATCACTTCCTGTTCAAGGAGCTGGTGAAATGGGATCTATAACTTTTGATAATGCTGGCACTTATAATTATGATTGTTCTGTGTATGGACATGCGTCAATGGGAATGGTTGGTTCAATTACAGTAGAGGAAACAGCAGTTCAATCTTTATCTGTAGATGTGGCCGATTATTATTATTCTCCATTTGGGGAGCAATGTAAAGCATACATTGATGTTACAAACACAAGTAGTCAAGACAGTGTTATGTTTCATGTAACAAGATCATCAACAACTGATATAGAAAATTATTTCTGTTGGGGACCAACATGTTATCCCCCAAATTCTAATGAAACATATACTTCTACTAATTCTTTGTTAATTAATGCAGGGGAAACACTTACAGGACTAGCTTCATTTATTGGCTATGTGGATGATTTACCTGAAAATTCGAGTTTGGATATTGATTATTGTTTTTGGGTAGATGGTAATCCATCTGATGAAACATGTATAGTTGTTACATACACAAATAAGGATTCATTTATGACAATAGAAGATTTATCATTTTCGCATGAAATTTATCCAAACCCTGTTCAGGATTTATTACATATTAACTTGTTGAGTAGTAATCCAGTCGAATTTGTTTTGTTCGATATGCTTGGTAGCCAAGTTTATAAAGAGGTCTTTACGAGTTCATCAAACATTAATGTAAGTTCTTTCGAAGCAGGAATTTATTTTTACAAATTGAAGGTGAAAGGAAAAGAAACAGAGGTGCAAAAACTTATCATAACTCACTAAACCTTATGGTTTTTAATAAAGCTCCGAACAATCGGGGCTTTTTTTTTGTTCTAAAGATTCTATTTCGCGTACAATCCTTACTTTTGTTCATTCGAAACCCCTAATTTATTATGAAGGTATCATATAGTTGGATCAAAGATTATTTAAATGTTAACCTAAGTGCTGAAGATTGTGCTAAAGTTTTAACAGATACAGGCTTGGAAGTCGAAGGCATCCAAGAAGTTGAAAGTGTTAAAGGTGGCTTAAAAGGATTGGTGGTCGGTGAGGTGCTCGCTTGTGAGAAGCATCCCAATGCCGATCGCTTACAA
>Ga0209374_1004311_pt1 | contig 10397 bp, 8 predicted proteins | sample SaaInlLV_DNA_10m_FD_184683 | JGI IMG/M metagenome (GOLD analysis project Ga0209374, IMG submission 184683) | Marine microbial communities from expanding oxygen minimum zones in the Saanich Inlet - SI075_LV_DNA_10m (SPAdes) (version 2) | ecosystem: Environmental > Aquatic > Marine > Unclassified ...
TTAATTCATCGAAAGATATTTTACCTTTGTCATACTTTTTTTGGACTTTATTTGTTTTAACCTTCAAATTTTTTATTGCTACTTTTATTGGTTTGGAACTTAGTTTTGTTTTTAATTCAAAATTTAAATTTAGTTTATTTCTTATGGCTATAAAAGTAATCGCATTTAATAAAAACAGAACCATGACTATGAACCATTGTAATTCAACAACTGTGTTAAAAGCTTCATTCATACCCTCAATCTGCACAACTACCCCGCCCTTGGCAAGCCACTAGTCTCTTGTTAAGGAAAGGACATGAATTGTTTTAAAACTAATAATTAATAAGAGAATATGCCAGATAATGTATTGCAATATATAGCTCAAACTCTTGGTTTATCTTGGGCGAGTGGCATAAACCTTTATGCAGCTATCTTAGTAATGGGTTTTAGTCATAGCGCAGGAATAGTTGAGCTGCCACCCGGTATTGATTATTTAAGTAACCCTTTGGTACTTCTGGTTGCCGGCGCTATGTATGTTGTTGAGTTTTTTGCAGATAAGATACCTGTCGTAGATACGGCTTGGGATGCAATGCACACTTTTATCCGCATTCCTGCAGCAGCGTTTATGGCCTATGGGGCAGCTGAGGCAATGGGCCCGGCCATGCAAGTGGTACTGGCTTTAATTGGCGGCGGTTTTGGAACCTTATCACATGCCACAAAAGCAGGGTCACGCGTTGTTATAAACACATCGCCAGAACCCTTTTCAAATATTGGGGTTTCTACACTGGAAGATGTAGCTGTATTTGGAGGGTTATGGCTAGCTGTAGCTCACCCTTGGGTTTTTCTTTGCTTTTTAGGGCTTTTCGTACTTTTCGTTATTTGGCTTGTTCCAAAAATCTGGAAGGGTATTAAGAAAGTCTTTGGGTTTCTGAGAAGAATTTTCTATAAACAACCGAGCGCTTGAACAAAATTTTACTTAATATTTTAAATCTGCTAATGACAAAACAAGCTTACCAATCCCTCAGAGAATGCCCTATGTGCACAGAGTTAATTTCGGCACGTGAAAAGTAAAATGTAAGCTTTCTGGCTGGTGTTATAAATTAGTAAAAAAGGAAATTAAAATGAATGATTCACAAATTTATTCTAAAAAAAATTATGGAACATCAATAATCTTGTGCGGAATCTTTGGGCCCTTGGGAATACACCATTTTTACATAGGAAACTATCTACACGGTATTTTCGATCTTTCACTTTTAATAATTGGTGTTATTTTACTTTTTAGCGTGTCAGAAACTCAAGTGGTTTTAGGAGTTATCCTATTATGTCTAGATGTATTGCATACGATTATTATATTTTTTAAATTAATAGTAGAAAACCAAAAAGATGGAAATGGAAAATTAATTGTAAACAGAGAAACAAGCTCTGACTAGTTAATCTGATAATCAAAAAGTATAATATTTGCGCGCCTAAATCTGTAAAAATTCAAGTATCCTTATAAAAAAAATTTCTACCTTTCATCTTTTTTGTTGTATATTCGTAATATTCTTGCATATTTACATAAGTCTATAAAAAAGGAGACAAAAATTATGGATGAAGTTAGCGAAAAAAAAATGGTCCCGGCACTCTTATTAGCATTCTTTCTTGGTACGTTTGGAGCGCATAGATTTTATGTTGGTAAAGCAGTAACAGCAGTATTAATGATATTGACCTTAGGTGGACTTGGGATCTGGCTTATAATAGATATTGTAAGAATAATTACAGGCTCTTTCACAGACAAGGCTGGAAAAAAACTAAATAGAAGTTAACTAGACTCCATAGTTAGAGGCTGCTCTTAAATTTCTTAGTATGGGTCAGCAGTTTACTATTAAAAAATAATTATATAAATCAAGGATGATGGCTAAAAGTCTTCATCCTTTTTTTATTTATATGCATCTCGCACAACCACCCCACCCCTTGGCAAGCCACCAATAATTTGCTATGTTAATTTTCATGAAAAAAATCAACATAGATGACTATATTTCAAAAGTATTCCAGTTAACAAAAAGATCATATTGGACAATATTTTTTAATACAATTATTTACACATGCCTGATGTTTTTAGCAATAATTACACTAATAGGAATATTTGCACTTCCAGCACTAACTGTTGGATACTGCACATTTTTACTGAAAGCTGCAAGGAAGGAAGAATTAGTTCTGGGAGACTCTCTTTCCGAAGGTTTCAAAAACGATATGTGGTGGAAAAGTTTGCTTATTAGCCTGGTAATTATAATTGGATGCCTATTAGGAACTATACTATTAATTATTCCAGGCATATATTTAATGACTGTCTGGTCTTTCGGATTTTATTTATTAGTAGATAAAAACATGAAGCCACTTGAGGCATTAGAAAAATCGAGAGAAATTGTTCATCAGGCAGGTTTTTGGAACATTTTTGTTTTATTGTTATTGTTACCATTTGCTTTAGGCTTGCCAACATATATTCCTGTAATAGGCTGGATATGGTATCTAATCTCGTTTCCTTTTATAACCATGATTGGAGCTATAGTTTATACAAATGTAAATGATATTGTCTCGACTAAATAGTTTAAGATATATTTCTTATTTATCAGAATTATAGTTAGCGGTAATTTCTTACATACATCACCACATATATTTTTATTGCTGATTTTTTACTATATTACTCTCTTGCTGACAGCCAGAAAACCCTCCTCGTTCAAAAGTCTCACGTGAACAAAATGCTGTTTCGGGACTGTAGGGCGTAGTTGCACCTTTTTCAATGTTTGTTCTTAGGCCTTGAAGAAATGCTGTATGCTTTGGCAGCATACGAAAACTAATTTGACCATCTAAAAAGTTACCGGCGTCCAACCAACTTATATGGTTTTCTTTTGTGGCATTGGATGGCCGGTTCTTAGCTTCTGTAACAATTAAAGTGTAATAACCATATTTATCTTCGAGAATATTGTTATCCACAACACAATCGTTAGCCTTGCCGTTCCAGAAATTATAAGTGCAGGCTGTCCACATTCGAAAGTCTAAATCAGTTGACCAAGGATAACGTTCTTCTTTTACGTTCATGGTTTTGGGTTTCTTGGCTCGTATGGCAAAAACTTCACCATTTTGACGTCCGTAATATGAACTTAAGTAAAGCACATCTGCATTTGACAGAAGGTCTATATCTAAACCGAAGTTACCTTTGACGTTAAAATTTCCTGCATTTGATTGCGCCCTGTGATCAGGAACAGGTAATGCTGGAAATTTAGTTTTATCAATAGGGGGTTCATAGTTATTAGGATAAGGGTCACACATTGGATGATGCTCTATCTCATTTCCTTTTTTATCATAAACCGTAACAGATGGGAGAAGGACGCCAGCGGAATTAGGCGGTAAAACTGGGAGATCAGTGCCATAGACACGGTAGATTTGAAAGGTCGCATAGTTTCTACCCCCTGACTTAGTTTGTCCAACATAACTTGTATTGGGCGCTGGTATCTCAGGGGTTTTATCAACAACTAAGTGAGCTGTGTAATTACGAGCCATGTCGGATTGCATAGGCTCTCTCCATGGATTAATACTTCCCTCATCAGGATCGATATCAACATCCATTAATGTCTTTAAATTATTGGTAGACATATCATTGGGGTTAAAGCCAAAATATTTGGCAAAAGGATACTCCCCTTTAAACGTCACTTTACCGCCACGCGGTACATGTATCATGCCGTCCCGCATTTTGGTTTTTGGGCCAGAAAAGAAAATGTTGGAGAAGTAATTTGCTGAAGACGTATCCAATAGGTAAGGAAATCTATCATTAGTCAAAGGACTTCCCATCAATGGCCATCCAGAACAAATTCCCGAGGGTCTTACTTTAGGGTCAACAAAATAATCTATATCTCCATCAAAAATCCCGCAGGTTTCTTTAGCGAATTCCGCAACTCGGCCTTCATATCCCGCAAGCCTAGGGTCAGTCAGCATTTGAAAAGCTAATAAAGTATCTGTGCCTTTTGAGTCGCGTGATGCGGCCAATATATCATAGATAAATCGTAAATCTTCACTAATAATATCAGGGGCCGCTTCATACAATTTCTTTATATTGGCTGCATGACCGACTAGTTCATTATTATCTTGCAAGGTTTGGTCTGGTGAACTTCTGATGTCTTTTAAAGTAGCACAGAACAGTTTATTACCTGCGCCTTCGAGCCTCACAAGCTCAGGGGCTTTTGAGCAAGCTACAATCATTATTGTAAAAGTAACTATAAAGCATTTCAGAAGTAAGTTCCACATAGATCAGGTCCTTGGCAAATAACATTCTATTTTAGAAATTGAGTTACTATATTTTCTAACCCCTCTTGGCGTCCAGACATAGGTTTAGGCGAATTGTTTTTTTGAAGTGAAATCGCTGCCATCTCATCAAGTGACATTTTTCCATCTAACATTTTAGCTCCATGGCCTGATGACCAATTTTTATATCGACTATCCTTAAACTCTTGCAGCTTATCATTTTCAATCATCTTTGCAGCATTTTCCAAAGCACGGGCCAACAAGTCCATCCCTCCTATATGACCATAGAAAAGGTCTTTTGCATCAATAGACTGACGACGAACTTTTGCATCAAAGTTAGCTCCGCCATTTTTAAAGCCACCACCTTTCAAAATATAATATAAAGCCATAGTAGTTTCACGAAGATCGTTTGGGAATTGATCCGTATCCCAACCATTTTGGGGGTCACCGCGATTAAAATCTATCGAACCAAATATACCGAAGGCATTAGCCATTTCGATTTCATGTTCAAAATTATTTCCTGCCATTGTCGCATGATTTGGTTCGATGTTAACACCCACTTCTTTTTCGAGACCATATTCTTTTAAAAAACCATAAACCGTTCCAACATCACGGTCATATTGATGTTTAGTGGGCTCATGTGGTTTAGGTTCAACCCAAATATCCCCTTTGAAACCAATTTTATGCTTATGCTCCACCACCATAGTTAGGAACCTCCCAAGCTGCTTCATTTCTTGTGCAACATTTGTATTTAAAATTGTATCGTAACCTTCTCTTCCGCCCCATAAAACATATCCGCTACCACCCAATCGATGAGTCGCTTCGAGGCAATGCTTAACCTGCAAAGCAGCAAAAGCAGCAACATCCGGGTTCGGGTTTGTTGAGGCACCTGCCATGTAACGCGGATGTGAAAACATATTCGCCGTACCCCAAAGAAGCTTTGTCTTTGATACCGCTATTTTCTCTTCTATTTTATCAACAATAGCTGCAAAATTTTCGACATGTTCTTTTGGAGTTTCAGCAGCAGCCATAACATCTGTATCATGAAAGCAAAAGTAAGGGTTACCCAGTTTATTAAAGAAAGAAAATGCAGCCTCTAATTTAGCTTCAGCTGCAGCTTGATCATTTGTAACACCATGCCAAGGCCTATTAAATGTGCCACTTCCAAAAATATCAAACCCATCCCAGCAAAAGTTATGCCAATAACAGACAGCAAACCTTAAATGTTCCTCCATGGATTTACCCATAAGAATTTTACTTGAATCGTAATATTTAAAAGCTAATGGATTTTCACTGTCTCTTCCTTCAAACTTTACAGGGTCTATTTCATCAAAATATTTACTCATTTTTTATGGGTCCTAATTCAATTCTTTTGTAACATTATAAAGTTTAGAAAAAAGCTCGCGGCGCTCTGAATAAAGTGATTGTAAATCCTGGTTAGGCTCAATGATATGACTAACAGGTGGTTGCGTACAAATATTTTCATAATCTTCCCCAGATACACAAAGGCGCGCTAGCCGCGCTGCACCAAAAGCTGGTCCAACTTCGGATGCCATACGGTAGGTTAGCGGTAATTTCATTACACTGGCTATCACTTCACCCCACCAATGGGAACGAGAGCCGCCCCCAATAACAGACAAACTCTGAATGTTAGCCCCTTTTGCCTTTAAAGCATCAACACCTTCAGAAAGAGCAAAAGCAACGCCTTCTAATGCAGCTTGAGCCATTGAAAGAGGCGTGTCTTCATGAGTTAGGCCAAAAAAGGCTCCTTTAGCGTTTGGGTCATTATGCGGAGTGCGCTCACCTGATAGATAGGGCAAAAATAGCGCCCCACTGCTGGGTTTTTTTGATTTTGCTGTTTGTTCATAAAGCGTAGTTTCGCTTTCAAATCCTGTTATGCGCGCAACAAAATCTACAGCACTCGCTGCTGATAGAATTACACTCATCTGGTGCCACATGTTAGGCAGTGCGTGACAGAAGGTATGTACTGCACCCCCTGTATTTGGTCGATATTGGTTATCCGCTAAAAAAATTACCCCCGAAGTTCCCAAAGAAAGAAACCCATCCCCAGATTTAATAACGCCTACTCCCACAGCGCCTGCAGCATTGTCACCGCCGCCGGCGGCAATAGGCACTTGGGACATGCCCCAATCATCTGCAACTCTTGATTTTAAAACCCCAGTCGCTTCAGAACCTTCAAACAAGTTAGGCATATGAGATCGAGTTAAACCTGTAAGCTTCAAGACTTCGTCAGACCAATCGCGCTTTGCGACATCAAGCCAAAGCGTACCCGCACTATCAGATTTATCGGAGGCATAATCTCCGCTCATCAAAAATCTTACATAATCTTTTGGTAAAAGAACCTTAGCTACACGTTTAAAGTTTTCTGTCTCATTTTCGCGCATCCAGTGAAGCTTAGGCGCTGTAAAACCAGGCATGGCTAAGTTTCCTGTGATGTTTTTTAATAATGGCATTTGAGCCATCATAGCCTGACAATTACTATAACTCCGCCCATCATTCCATAAAATAGCAGGTCTGATAACTTGGTCATTGAAATCTAAACAAGTCGCTCCATGCATTTGTCCTGACAAACCAATGGCCTTAACAGAACTGCGGAAGCGTCTATCTAATTTAAGGACAGCTTGGTTTGTAGCACGCCACCAATCTTTGGGGTCTTGCTCCGACCATAGAGGCTTAGGGCGTGAGACAGAAAGGGTCGCAGTTGCTTGATCAATAACAGTCTGCGAGTCATCAACCAGAACGGCTTTTACACCGGATGTGCCTATATCAAGACCAAGATACATTATTGAACCGTTAGTGTCACAGATTTCACATTCTGTGAACTATTACCAACCATGATGTCAAACTCTCCAGGCTCCACTACACGTTCCATATCAAGATTATAGAACCAAAGTGACTCCTTCCTGATAGGCAAGGTAACAGTTTTTGTTTCGCCTGGCGCTAAACTTACACGTTTAAAGCCTTTGAGATCCTTAACGTTTCGCGTGACTGAGCTGACTTTATCACGAATATAAAGCTGCACAACTTCTTCACCAGCCATCATACCTGTATTTGTTATTTCAACAGAAACGCTTGTTTCTTCATCAATCCCCATTATTGACGAAGAGAGAATAGGTTCTGATATATCAAATGCCGTATAACTCATGCCTTCGCCAAAGGCATACAGCGGGCTTGCATCAGCAAAAGCATACCCTCTGCGGGCTGTAGGTTTATGGTTATAATAGGCAGGTATATTACCTACGCTACGCGGTACAGATACAGGCATTTTACCAGATGGGTTTGTGTCACCAAATAAAATATCCGCGACAGCAGTTCCGGTTTCTTGTCCTAAAATCCAGCCATAAAGAATAGCATCAAGATTACTCTCTACATCAGAAAGTGACAAAGGGCGGCCAGAAATAATAACTGAGACAATTGGCTTACCTGTTTTGGCTAAAGCCTCGATCAGTTCTTTTTGCTCTCCAATGAGCGTGATATCATTCCTATCGCCCATATGGGTTTCTGACCAAGCCTCACGCGAAGTTGACTCGTTACCGCCTATAGCAAGAATAATAAGATCAGCACCTTTAGCAGCTTTTACAGCCTCGACAATATCTTTACGGTTTTGCTCAGCGCCTATAAGACTTACCTCGTCATCCCACCACGAATTATTATTTGTAAGACTCACGCCTTTAGCGTGAACAACATCTATTGATTTACCAACCTTATTTTCTACACCCTCCAATATAGATATAGTTTGGCGCGGCTCATCCGAATACCCTCCCAAAACGGTAACGGCTGCGTTTGGACCAATAATAGCAATTTTGTTATATTTTGATCGGTCAAGTGGAAGAATATTATTTTCATTCTTAAGAAGTACAGCGGCTTTTCTAGCGGCTTCCACAGCAAGATCACGGGCTTCCTGATTTCCAGTAATTTTTTCCGCATATTCTGGATCTGCGAAAGGTGTTTCAAATAAGTTTGCCCTCATTTTCATTTCAAGAACACGCCGAACAGCTTGATCGACAACTGCTTCATCGAATTTACCGGTCTCTATTTTTTCCTTCAATTGATAGTAAGCAACGCCATCTGGTAATTCTAGATCAACTCCCGAACGCAAGGCAATTGCACCTGCATCAGTCAAATTTTCAACAATTTTATGGCGACTCTGCAGCTCACTAATAGCAAAATAGTCTGCTACAACAACGCCTTCAAAGCCCCATTCACCCCTTAAAACATGGTTCAATAACCAATTATTAGCATGTGATGGAACTCCATCAATTTCATTATAGGAAGCCATTACTGATGCAGCATTACCTTCGCGTATAGCAGCTTCAAAAGGCGGAAAGAAACGCTCATAAAGCTCTCGATCTGAAATCTGGCTTGGGCCAACATTCATACCTCCCTCGGGCTGGCCATGACCCGTCATATGTTTCAAAGTAGCCACAACCTTATCATCTGCGATTGGAAAGCTATCACCCTGAAACCCCTTGACGGCGGCTACCCCCATACGAGAAACCAAGTAAGGGTCCTCGCCATATGTTTCCTCGATACGGCCCCAGCGAGGGTCAAGAGCAATATCAACAACGGGTGATAGAACATGATGTGCACCCCTGGCCCTTATTTCACGAGCTGTAACGGAATATACTTTTTCAACAAGATTAGTATCAAATGTGGCTGCTAAAGCGATGGATTGCGGAAAGCTTGTGGCTTGATACGCCTGAAAGCCATGTAAGCCTTCTTCATGGAATAAAGTCGGAATGCCTAAACGTGTTTCTTCAATATGCCATTTTTGAATAGTATTTATAAGCTCAGCGGTATTTGAAGCATTTCTTCCAGTTAGGCTTCGCACCACAGTTGAGTCATTCGTAGATGTACGTTCCCGTTCAGCTTCCATACCCTGGGTGTCTTGAGGGCGTGCAAAGCACCCAATTCCGTGGGGAAACTCTAATTTCATCTTTACAGGATTAAAGGAACCGTCTGTATCAATAACTTTCTTTTTATCGAACCATATACAAGAAATCTGAGCAAGCTTTTCATCTAAAGTCATTTTCTCAAGGAGTTCATTGACATAGTCATCGGAAGAATTTGTAACAACTGGTAACATATTACTAAATTTTAAAGGTGATACTTCAGATGCTGTGCAACCTACTAGAAGTGAAGATGAAATTAAAAAAGTAGCGCTCGATTTAAAAAAACGGATCATTGGTGTTTTTCCTTTGATATTATTTTAGCAAAACCTGCCATCTAAAGGTTTTTATGCTTGATTGTGAACTAGAAGTAAGCAATAATGACAACGTTGTCAATTGTTCTATGGAGGGTTTTAAGCGTTTATGCCAACCATTATTGATATTGCAAAAAAAGCGGGTGTATCATTTAAAACAGTATCGCGGGTCTTGAATGAAGAAGTTAATGTGCGTCCAGCTACACGCCAAAAAGTTTTAGACGCAGCAAAAGTTCTTAACTACAGGACTAATACTGCAGCGCGGAATCTTCGATCAAAGCGTCCAAAAGTTATTGCACTTCTCATTAACAACCCAAGCCAAAGCTATACCCAAAGTGTTCAGCTCGGGGCCTTATTAGGATGTCAAAAATATGGTCTTTTTTTAAGTCTTCATACAAAATATGATAAAAAAACAATCGCCTCATTAGCCTCAAATGCAGAAACCATCGGCTTTATACTTACCCCGCCAATATCAGACAATAAAAAAGTTCTAGAAACACTCTCAAATTTCAGAAAGCCATTCGTGCGCCTAGGGACTGAACACCCCAAAGCCGACGGTACAAGCATTTGTATTAATGACAGACAGGCCTCATACAAAATTACAGAATACCTAATAAGTCTTGGTCACAAGCATATTGGTTTCATCAAAGGTCATGTTGATTATGAAACAACAAGGCACCGCCTACTAGGATATCAAGAAGCCTTAAAAGCAAACGGGTTAATTATAACTAATGAACTCATTATTCAAGGTGACTTCTCATATGCCTCAGGTTTAGTTTCAACCGAAAGACTTTTAAGTTTAACAAAAAAACCAAGTGCCATTTTTGCTTCCAATGATGAAATGGCTGCGGGCGCTTTAGCTGCAGCTTATAAAAAGGGGCTGCGTGTACCTGACTCTCTCAGCATTGTAGGTTTC
>Ga0209374_1004312_pt1 | contig 10395 bp, 10 predicted proteins | sample SaaInlLV_DNA_10m_FD_184683 | JGI IMG/M metagenome (GOLD analysis project Ga0209374, IMG submission 184683) | Marine microbial communities from expanding oxygen minimum zones in the Saanich Inlet - SI075_LV_DNA_10m (SPAdes) (version 2) | ecosystem: Environmental > Aquatic > Marine > Unclassified ...
TCATTTTGGAAATTCGGGTTGTTGATTGACCATCCATCATTGATGTCGGAAGTCCCATCGCCGTCCCTGTCGGGGCAGCCGTCCCTGTCAACGGTAGAGGTTCCTGCTGCCCATGGGCAATCGTCAACGGAGTCATCCACCCCGTCTCCATCAGAGTCGGCACCGAGTGCTCCCGGCGCCAATGCCATAACCGACATCAAAAAAATAAGAAGAAAGCCTTTCACTCGCCGAGACATGAATATCCGTCCCTGCGATGATAAAAAGGCTTGTGGTTCAGATGTTCATACAAATGAATCCAATCAAACCAATTAAAACGGACAGCAACAAAGGGAAGCGTTGAGAAGGAAGCCACCATACCAGTGCTTGTGAGCGAAGGTCTTCCAAAGGTCAGTGTTGCGGTTTTAGACCGCGTGCTGCTTCATTTGAGTGACCATGAATCCCAATCAGACCGCTATGTTGTCGGGCCAGAATTAACCCGGCCTGGAATAGCCGAGGCTTGCGCTCAGCATCCACCAAATGTAAGCAGAGCAATGCGCACATTGCTTCGAGACGGAAGTGTGGAAGAACACACACGCAGCATTCGAGGCGAAGAACGTCGGCAAAAAACATGGCAACTTTCGGAAGATGGGCGGCAAAAAGCCACAGAACGGCACAAGGTGCTTGGCGAAATCAAGATTCTTCTGCGAAACAACGAAGGTGAATTGTTAGAGGTCGCGGCAAAGGACGCTGCTGAACGATTGGAAGCAGATATTTCGTTGCTTCAAATCCTCCTCCATGCCCAACATGAGGGTGTTCTGACCTATGGAGACATTCGGTTTGGAAGGATTCAACGATCGACGGAAGAACACCCCGCGCCAGGACGGCTTACCCCGATGACCGGCGCCCATGCAACCTACAACAACCATCCACCAGAAACTCGGCCCGTCCATGGAAGGGAGGAAGAAATCCAAGCCCTTCAAACATGGTTCGACGAACGAAAGCCATGCGCGGTGGTTCACGGCATCGCAGGAATTGGAAAATCAACCCTCGTCGCCCATTGGCTGCACCAACTTTTGGAAGAAGACCCACATCTTTCGGTGTGCTGGTATCCATGTCAGCCATGGGATCGCTCGCTTGGTCTTGCGACAAGTTTGCTTCACCGATTTGGAATCGATGAATCCCATGACCCCTACAATTTGATTGAAACCCTCCCGTTAACCCCGGGTGGCAAAATCGATGTGGACGCTTGGAGGCGCCGATTGTTGACCTACCTTACCGATGCCCGCACCATTCGTGAACGTTTCAAAGACGAAGCAGGTGGACCACCGCCATATTGGTTGATTGTGCTTGATGACGTCCACCATATGGAAGAGCAAGCCAAGGACTTACTCGGTGCCTTGTTGCAAATCTCTACAAAGGCACCATTGCGTCTTCTTTTCATCTCAAGAACGACCCTCAAAGTGTACGACAGAAGGGACGTGCACACCCGTAACATCGTTCGAGAGTACCCGATTTCTGGACTGAGTTTGGAAGAGACAAAGGCTTGGCTCAACGATTTAGATCATCCTTCGAAACTGAAAGCAGACGAGGTGCATGCGGCCACTGGTGGCCATCCGTTGGCACTTGAGTTATTGGAACTCTATGGCCAACCGACGCACGGCGACTGGTTGAGGTTCTTGGACGAAGAAATTCTTACTTCGCTTCCAGATAACGAACAGAATTTGTTGGCAACCCTCGCCCTTGCCGAGAAACCAATACCTTGGAAGCGTCTCGCTGATGCTGTTGCTTGGGAGGGAAAGCCACCCCAGAATCTGTTGAAGCATGGCTTGCTCATTGAGTTAGACGAGGGCATGTGGCTGCATGAGGCGTTGCGAGAGCGCTTGCTAAGAGAAGTTGGCACTGCTCAATCTCGTCGAAAGGCGAGCCTTGGAAAGTGAGTTTCAGAAGTCGTCTGCCGTCATGTGCTGATCGACCCATTGGAGGACCGCAGCTTTCGGCATGGCGCCGCTTTTTTGGCCGACAAGTTGGCCGTTGTTGTAGAGGAACATAGCAGGGATGCCACGAACGCCGAGGCGGCCCGCATTCATTGGGTTTGAGTCCGTGTCGACTTTTGCGACGAGGAGTTCTCGCTCGTCTGCAACTTGCTTCAAAACGGGTCCGAGTGCCTTGCATGGGCCACACCATGGAGCCCAGAAATCTACCAAAACCCAGCCGTTACCGTTGACTGTTGTTTCAAATTCGCTGTCGGTCACTGCTCTCACTTCACCCATGGGTTCACCTTTAACGCCCTCCGGTCCACAGATTATGAGGGTTTGTACGCCTCTGCGGAGAAAATTGGGTCGAAATACTCATGTTACGACATCCCTTGGAATGACCAAGGCGGTCCCATGATCATTGCACCAAGTGTCCTTACGGCCGATTTAGCAGACCTTGCAACCGATTGCCATGAAGCGCTGGATGCTGGACTCAATTGGCTACACCTTGACATCATGGATGGCAACTTTGTGCCAAACTTGACGTTTGGCCCACCAGTGATCAAGTCGCTGCGAAAGGCACTGGGTGACGAAGCAGTCTTCGACGCCCACCTCATGATCTCAAATGCGGAATCATGCTTCCAAGATTACATCGACGCTGGATGCAACCATCTTTCTGTCCATGTTGAAGCAGCAACTCACCTGCACCGACTGGTGACGGCCATTCGAGCTGCTGGCGCCACAGTGGGTGTGGTACTCAATCCCGGAACACCAGTTGATGCCGCTCTTGAAGTGCTTCCAGAGTTGGACCTCGTGCTCGTCATGAGCGTGAACCCTGGATTTGGTGGACAATCCTTCATACCAACAGTCGAGAAGAAAATCCGGACGCTCAAAGCAGCCATTGACCAGCAGGTTGCGAACGGTGGAAGGCCAGTGCAAATCCAAATTGATGGAGGCGTCAAGGCTCACAACATCGCCATGCTCCAATCATGGGGCGTGAGCAACTGTGTTGTCGGCTCTGGCTTGTTCAATGACAAGGCCTCACTTAGCGAGAACCTCGCTGTGATTCATACAGCCCTTGAAGGATGAAGAGCGTGAGGGAAGGCCGTGCGCATTCTGCTCGTCTCGTTGTTGTATCCACTGCCGACCAATGCGGCAAGAGGTACATTCGTAGCCGACCATGCGCTAGCGTTGAAAGCGCAAGGCCATGATGTTCGCATCGTCAACACCCTGCCTCGTATGATGAAGTACCAAGAAGCAAGACGGTCCACGCTCACTGGAGCAGCAAAAGCACCGAAAACCTTCGAGCATGGCGGCATTGCGGTGTTCGCACCACGCTTCACAACGCTCCCAGATCATCCCTTTCCCGGACTCACAAAGTGGAGCGTCAAAAGAATCGCTCGATCAGTGGAAACTTGGCTTGGCGAATGGCGGCCCGAAGCGATTGTGTGCCATACATTGTGGCCGGCTGCGGTGTTGGCCAATCACCTCTCAAAGCGGTGGACGGTTCCATGGATTGGCGTGGTCCACGGATGGGACATCGATGTCGGTCTCGACCACGCCTCTGTGGGCACTTCTGTGACCGCTCTTCTCAACGATGCTGACCATCTTGTGGCTGTCTCAAAGCGACTCTTGCAGCGAGCATGCGAGGCAGGGCGCAATCACGACACGGCGTCACTCATTCCTTGCCATGTATCCGTGGAGGATGAATGGTTGAAACCAATGAAACCCTCCAAAAAACGCTGGAGAAAATCGAACATCGATGTCTTGTTTCCTGCGGATCCGAGACGCCCAGAGAAAAATCACATCTTGGCGCTCAAAGCTTGCGAATTGTTGGAGGCTCGAGGGTGGATTGTCGGCGTCACGACGTTGAAGCAACAGCCACGCCCGATTGTATGGGACCGAATGTTGGTTGCAGATCTTACGCTGATTACCTCGAAGCGGGAGTCGGGCCCATTGGTCGCAAAGGAATCAATGGCGTGTGGCACCCCAGTTGTCTCAGTCAATGTCGGCGATGTGGCCGAATACCTCCCCGAGTGGTGCGTAGCCGAGGATGGGACGCCTGAAGCACTCGCTGATGCGTGTGAAGAGGCGTTGAAAGCGCGTTGGGAAGACGGATTCACGTTGCCGGAAGCATTCAGCGAATCAACGGTCATGCGTCAATGGAACGAAGTGCTTCAAGGCCTCGTGGCGTGAAGGTGAACAGCCCCAAACCAGCCAACGCAAGTGGCCATGCTGTCACAAAACCAATGCATGTCACAAGACTGAGGACAAGGCTCAGCATCCACTGCTTTCCACGCTTGGCAAACGCACCCTTCTGGGAAGCAAGTCCAATCGAGAGCGTGAGCATAAACACCGCAGTTGTGCTCGAAGCAATTGCAGCTGCGAACATCCCTCGGGCAAATGATGCTTCACTGGCCCATCCGATGAGAAGGAAGCCCACAACAGTTGCAAAGGCCACAACCCCTGCGATGAAACCGGTGAAATGCCACGGTTTGGGTCCGGCTTGGAGCGCGGTGTAGGTCGGGGTTGACAACAAGGTGCAGCACCATCCAAAGAGCAATATCATGAACAAATCAACGGCGGATGCACCCATGCTTCCATCAGTGTATTGGGTCGGAAATGCGATTGGCAATGCCAACCAGACGACTGCAGCGCCCCCATACAAGCCATAAGGCAGCAATCCAAAACAGAAATCCAAAGAACGTTCCATCTGATCAGCGAATCCCTCTGGGTGGTCGCGTCGTTCACCCAAGATTGGCAGCAATGCGGCCCGCATCGCTTGAGGGACCACAAGCCCTGCCAACCATGCTAGTTGGGCAACATGGAACAATGCAGCCGCTTCGAGACCAAGGTGGCCCCCAACGATGAACTTCTCAATTCGAACGACGTACGGCAAGACGCCCAACGTAATTGCAAATGGAAGGGCATGCAAGAGAAGGGTGCGATTTGTAACCCAAACCTCGCCCATCACACCTGCTTCGATGGGCGCAACGAGGGGTTGCAGAAGACGCTTTGAAAACCAAAGTGCTGAGGTGAAGCCAAAAGCTGCACCAAGCAAAAAAGCAAGAGCGAACATGGCAACGGAGGTCGAGCCAATCCAGAACAACACGGCGTACCCAATCACAGTCAAGCCTCGCTCGAGTAATTTCGTAATGGCTTCTAATCGGGCCTCGCCCGCCACCCTGAGTGCTGTACGAGGTGCGTAGGAGGCAATATGGGCGAAGGCAATGCCGGCGCACAACAACAGGACGGGTGCATGACTTCTCCAATCAGCATCGACAAGCGGGGTCAGGACACATGCAATGAAGAGAAAAGGAATCAGCATGAACGCTTGCAAACGATAGATTCGAAGAACGCTCGGCCACACGCGATGGAGTGCTTTCGCACCGTCCCGGGCAAGAAGGGTCGGTAGACCGAGATCTACGATGAGAAAGAGCGTCGCAAACGCGTCGATGGCGATGATGAACAGTCCAAATGATTCTGTGCTAAGCGCTCGGGTGAGGAGCACTTGACCAAACAAGGCCAAGAAAACCGCCGCAATATCAGCGCTCGCCAGCCAAGCAGAGTCGCGCCCCATCTCAGGGCGCCGGGAGAGGGACGGAGTGGATGCTTCGCCCATGGTCTTGGCTGGCTTGCCCAGCCCTTCAAGCATCCCTTTGACGAGCACAGGTTCAAAACCAAAAACCCGCAGGACAGAGCGAGGCGTCAAGATGGTAAGCAGTGAGTGGGTCGAAGCAGAAGTGCGCAAGGCCGTTCCTGAAGCCGTGATTGAAGTTGTTGATCTGCACGGATCTGGTGACCATTTTCACGTGCGCATCATTTCCGAATCCTTCGATGGCATCCGTCCATTGCAACGTCAGAAGACGGTGCTTGCTGTCATGAAACAACACATTCCTCATCCTGTCCATGCGCTTGATCTCAAGTGCATGACCCCCGCCCAAGCCGAAGTGGCTGGCGACACTGCATTCGACCCCCACGGGGGAGGACAAGGCGTGCACATCCGCCGAATCAACAAGAACAAAAAGGAGTGAAATGAATGGACTGGACCCCTGAAGAACTGCAAGCAATCGTCGATGAACACAACCTCGTGTTGTTCATGAAAGGCAACCCGAATGAACCACAGTGTGGCTTCTCAAACCGAGCAGCGCAAGTGATGCAGCAATTCTCCGAGCAAGTCGGCGAGCCATTTGCTGCCGTCAACATTCTTTCCGACCCTCGCGCCATTCCATCAGTCTGCGCTTGGTCTGACTTCCCAACCATGCCTCAAGTGTTCATCAATGGTGAACTCATTGGCGGTTCCGATATTGCCCTGGAAATGCTTCAAGATGGAAGCATGAAGGCAATGTGGGACGAAGGTCGAAGCGCCTGAAGTTACAACGAAGTTCACGCTTGCTCAAGCGCTTCAATGATCATTGCAGCGCCGTCTGCTTTTGTCACACGCAGCCATGGTTCAACAGTTTCAGTTGCATGGTCTTGCTTGAGCCGCTCAACGCCACCACCGCTGATATTGAGCACGGTGCAAGCATCTGGATCAACCTCACCAGAGGCAAGAGATTGCTGGAGGCTCGCCATTGCAACAGCGCCCGGGGTCATGATGTCAATGCCCTCGATCGACTCGAACTGTGTTTTCGCAGCGACAGCATCGTCTCGCTCAACGACGTACGTTTGGCCATTTGAAGCTTTGAGAATATCGTGAACGCCGCCCACTTGACCGTAGGCAGGGCCTTTGTTCATCAGGTAGTCAGAATAGACCTCGACATCATGAGGAGGGTAGTCTTCTGCGATGAGGTGGTCGCGCTTGGCTTGCCAAGCGTTGTGAATGGGGCAGTGTTCCACGTTTTGTGACAGGTGCTGACGAGGTGCAGGGCCATCAAACTGGCCACTTTCGATCAAACGTTCAGCCATTTCATGAACACCAATTGGGCCAGGTCCGCCGCCGATGCCTTGGAAGTAATGTTCCGGCATGGTGCCAATGGTAAACGCTGCGTCAAGGATCAATGAACCGATGCCGTCCCGGCGAGCCACGTTGTGGACACTGCCTTCCATTTGCCAACCCGTGAGTTTCTTTGCGATGGCTTTGGCCACTGTTTTCGCATCGTAATAATCGCCGTCTTCGACAACGACAACCTTGACTGAATCTGTCGGATGGCCGACCTTCGTCCAAATGCGATGGCCGTGATCCTTTCCAACGACCACAATCAAAGGCATGTCTGCCAATCCACAGAAGTGAGTGAAGCCGCGCGCGGTGTTACCTGCGCTGGCACAAATCAGGCCTTTGCAACCATGGTCGTGCAGGCGTTGGATGGTTGGAACGGCTTCCATGTCCTTGAAGCTTCCAGTGGGGCACATGCCGCCTTTCTCTGGCCAGTATCCGTGGAAGGTCACCCAGAGGTTGCTCATGCCGAGGGATTGGCCGAGGGCTTCTGCTTTGTAAGTCGTGGTTCCAGCGACGTACTCGTTGGACGTGGAGGTTGGAATCCAATCGAGGTACTTCCAAACACCTTTGAGCGGTTTGACTTCCATTGGGCCATTGAATTTGGCCTGAAGGAGAGCGTTATCGGTGTACTTGAGGGTGTAAGCGTCTTCGTTAAGGTCCCCTGTATCGAGGCAACGTAATTTGTATTTCATGTGTTAATCCGCCAGGGGTTTACCAACTGCGTAAGCCTTCCAGCCCATGTGGTTGAGTGATGTAAGGTCGAGTACGCGACGGCCGTCGTAAAGAAGCGGCGTTCGCATTTGACCAAGAAGCCCGTTCCAGTCAAGTTCGAGGCATGCTTTGTGGGCTGTGACGAGGACGACCATGTCGTAATCTTGTGCTTCGGTGAGGTCTGCAATTGAGACGACGCCTTCTGGGAAACTGCCGTGCTCGAGGTGTGGGTCCCACGCACCAACGGTGATGCCCTTTGACATCAGTGTCTCGGCGAGCGGCTCAGCAGGTGTTTCCCTTGGGTCGCCAACTTCTGCTTTGTACGACCAACCAAGCAACAAGACCTTTGCATCATCAGCAGCGACCTTTGCACTCCACATGATGTCGCTAAGGACACCCGCAACGTGGCTTGGCATCGAGCGGTTGACGGCTCGTGCGGCTGTGATGAGGCCGGCAGGCACACCAACATCGGCTGCTCGCTGAATCATGTAGTACGGATCAACGGGGATGCAGTGGCCACCAACACCAACACCAGGGGTGTATCGATGGAAGTTCCACTTGGTTGCAGCTGCGGAGAGAACATCTTCGACATCGACATCCAAAGCTGGGAAGATTCGAGCCAATTCGTTGACGAGGGCGATGTTGATGTCGCGCTGAACATTTTCGATGACCTTCGCTGCTTCAGCCACTTCGAGTTTGCCAACATAGCGGACATCTTCGCTGGTTAATTTTTGGTAAAGGGCGACCAATGCAGCACCGACTTCTGGATTTGTACAACCGATGACGCGGGCGACTTGGCGCACACCGTGTGCTGCATCGCCAGGGTTGAATCGCTCAGGGCAGTACGCAATTTCCACATCTTCACCGATGACAAGGCCCAATTCTTCAACGATGGGCATCCATGTCTGTGCAGTAACACCGGGGTAGACCGTTGATTCAAGGACAACAATAGTGTTCGAGCCCTTTGGGATGGCTTCGAACACGGCCCTTCCGGCTGCTTCCACATAGGACAAATCGGGCTTGAGATCGTGGGTAATTGGTGTTGGTACGGTCACGAGGACAACGTCGCAATGGGGCACAGCTTCTGCTGTTGACGTGGTGATGTTCCAACGCTCAGTGCCGGGGGCTGGAACAATATCATCCACATCTGGATCGCCGGTTGGGTTCTCTCCAGCCCGGACCATGTCCACGGTTCGCTGTGAAACATCGACGCCCCAGATCTCAAAACCTGCATCATGGAAGCCAATTGCTGTGGGTAAGCCGACATAGCCCAAGCCAATAATCCCAACCGTCACTTGCCCGCGTGCAATTTTTTCTGCAAACGAATGAGACGTGCCCATGAATAAAGGGCGAGGCATGCTCCCATTGAAGGTAGCGGTGGAACGCGGACATTTCCTGTTGGAAAAAGACGCTCGGAGATTCAACAGGGCTTTGGTAATGAGTCCCCCCAATGCCTTCATCATCGTCGACTTTATGTGGAGATGGATACGAAGAGGCATGTATGTCTCAAGGCGAAGGGGAAGAACATCTCGTTCCATTATGGGGCAAGCGGAGCCTTCCACGTTTACCTTTCATCGTAATGGCTGACTTATTCCGTTCAAGGCACTTGCTGAAATTATTGGTGAAACGAGATCTCAACGCTCGATACCGTCGAGCCTATTTGGGATACGCATGGGCCGTTCTCGAACCTCTTTTGCTTGCTATTGTTTACACCTTCATTTTCACAATTCTTGTTGGATCATCTGACCCCTTGTATCCGGTGAAAATCGTCATCGGCATCATTGGCTGGTCGATGTTTGCAAGGTCGTTGACAACCTCAACGAAGTCTTTGAGCGGTTCAATCAATCTGTTCCAATTCGCACGAGTCCCGAAAACTGTCTTTGCTACGAGTGGAACACTGACAAATGCCGTGCTAGCACTTATTTCCCTTTCAAGCCTTATTCCGTTTTATTTTATCAGCGACCTTCCAATCACTGCGAATTTACTACTCGTTCCGTTTTGGTTGATGGTACTCTCGTTTACTGGGTGGGGCATTGGGTTGCTCCTCGCACCCATTGCCTGCAAAGTACCCGATGTCCTCAATCTGATCAACTTCCTGGTTCGGGCAGGATTCTTTCTCTCACCCGTGATGTGGACGTATGATATGTTCAACTCCAGATTCGGTGAGGGTTGGCATGCTGTCGTGGCCCATCTAAACCCAACCGTGATCCCAATCACAGGAATGCGGGAGGCTGTGCTTGGTGAGCCTTCTTTAATCCCAAATTATGCCTATGTGATGTGCTTTTCGATTGCATTGCTTGGTTACATTTTCGGATCAATTGTCTTCGAACGAAAGGCACACAGAGCGGTGGTGAATGTATGAGCACCGTCATGCGCCTCGAGGACATCACGCTGGAATACCCAGTGCCACGACAGTACCGTAAAGAAGATGTTCAGCCTTCGGGCGTGCGCAACATTTCTCTTGAGATCAGAGAAGGTGAAGTTCTCGGTATCATTGGCCGAAATGGATCTGGAAAGAGCACGCTGCTGAAAATGATGGCTGGTGTGTTTCCTCCTGATTCTGGAACCATTTCTACACGTGGGAGCGTTTCGCTTCTCGCTGGCGTTGGTGTCGGTTTCCACAAAGAACTGACGGGGCGAGAAAACGCCTATCTCTATGGTGCTTTGATGGGCCGAACAACGACACAAATTGACGAATTGATTGAGGAAATCCAATCCTTTGCCGAGCTTGATCATCACTTCGACCGCCCAATTCGGACGTATTCCTCTGGCATGAAATCAAGGCTTGGCATC
>Ga0209374_1004325_pt1 | contig 10366 bp, 5 predicted proteins | sample SaaInlLV_DNA_10m_FD_184683 | JGI IMG/M metagenome (GOLD analysis project Ga0209374, IMG submission 184683) | Marine microbial communities from expanding oxygen minimum zones in the Saanich Inlet - SI075_LV_DNA_10m (SPAdes) (version 2) | ecosystem: Environmental > Aquatic > Marine > Unclassified ...
TCATCACTTCACTAAAGTTTGCAGTAATAGTTATTGCATCGGAGGCTGATAATAAATTATCATCATCAGTATCAAAGAGCGTTACTGTAGGTGGTGTAGTATCCGGGATAATAGTAAATGAAGTTGTTCTTGACCCTAAATAGCTCCCAATACCGTTAATTGTTAAATAAGCTGTGCCACCATTGGTATTATTAGTGAAAGTTGTGGTGAAGTCAACACCCTCTGTAAGTGTTGATCCATTTAAAGTAACCGTTGGAGAAATCGTGATGGGGGAACCGGTAAAATCCTGATCTGAAATATTCGAAATTACGGCATAGGTTAGGATCGTTTCCTTGAAGTTTTGTTCCACATCCGCTGAGGAAAGGGCACGTTTGTATATCCTTACAACCCCAATATCACCAGTGAAATTTTGACTATAGTCATTATCATTATAGGATCCTATTCGAAGTGGCGTTAAAGTGTTTTTAATGGCATTGGTAAGCGTAGTTGAATCATCAAAAAGAGCGCCATCTCTGTAAAGTTTGATTCTATCATTAGAGGCATCAACAACCCCTACAAATTGATACCACCTATTTGTAGTTGAAGTATAACGTGATGTATTATATGAATTTGCGCCATCCCCTACTTCAAAACGAACTTGATTACCCCCATCCATTCGTAATCCATAACCCATATAAGATGCATTTCCACCATCATCAATCTTACCTACAATTACTTGACTCCCCAGCGCACCAAACCTGACCCATGCTTCAACTGAAAAATTACCGCTTCCAGGCTCTATAACAGTAGCATCATTCACTGAGATATTTGAAGAACTACCATTAAAAGAAAAGTAGGGATCCGTGTGTGAAACATTACTTAATGTTCCATCATTATTAAAGGTTGTAAGGTCATTGACAGTGTTTCCACTTCCGGAATAACTAGCCGTATTGTTTGGGTCAAAATAAAGGACTGGATCGGCTGAATTATTGGTTATTTGAATATCAAATGCATCATAACCTGAAGGCAGGCTTGCTTTGTTTCCAAGGGTATCTTCAAAGTCTAAGTGGTCAAAAGAAATGGTATAATTCCCCGAGGATATATGATCAGGATCCAAATAAATACTAGAAGAGAATGTTTTCTCCTGCTGCGTCAAAGGAGCTGAACTTTTATAAGGGTGATCAGAGGGGAGTGAAGATTCGAGTCCCCATTTATGAGCTAAATAGCCCTCTGCTTTTTGTACATCTGTTATGTCAGTACCTCCAGTTCCTGGAACACCTGCCTTAAAAAAATGTTCTGCCAGTCTACCAGCTGGTCTTTTACTACTTCTATTTTGAAATAGTCGATAATCCGCATTTTGATATAAACTATTATTGTAGGAATGTACTGATGTTCTAGTAGTTCCATTGAGTCTACCAAAAATTTGATTTCCAGTTTTATTAAAAACTACCGTGACAATGGTATAGGTAGATCGCCCTATATTGACTGTAAAACTATTTTTAGCAGTCCCTGAAACTATACTATTGTTTCCGTCGTAATCAATTTCACCAGACCAAGTATTATTGTTTTGACTGCTGCTAATTGCATAGGTTCTTCTATTTGAATTAGAGTTATCAAAACTCCAAAAAGAATCTTTAGTGCTATCCACAGCATCCCATCTAAATACACCTATCGCCCAATGATTTCCGTTACTTGCAACTTGATCATAATCGCTACTCTTTAGGCTTTCGCCCCCATCAAAATAAAATGTGCTTAAGCCGTTTAGACTATTTGTATTTCTTTCAGGCGTTCCATCTACACCCATATTAAAGTTGCCCGATTTATCCGTTATAGAGGATAAAGTACTTCCGCTTAGATTATAACTTGATGCGTCTGAAGCATCAATCCAACCTGAAGGTGAGATGTTACTGGGTGACCATAAAGCAGAATTGGTAGAAATTACCGACCAATTGGTGAAATTTTCATAGCCAGATGTTATGGATGTGTTGCCAGAGGCAAAAGTCAGAGACGGATTGCTGGTTACATTTGCAATGGAAGATGCATCGGTTACCGTAATTTGGATGGTAAGAGTTACCCCTCCTGAGGTGATATCAACTGTGTTGAAGTCTTGACTAAACGAACTGAGAACAGGACCGGAAGAATCCTGAGAGAGTAATTTTGAGGGAGACAGTACTAAAAAAGTAAATATGAATGCTATCTTAAATTGAATTAAGATAGAAGCACTGCTCAAAAGCCTAACATTAAAGTATTCTTTCATTAATATTTCACTAAAGAAATTATAAGATTTTGTTTCCTTTTTAAACCGAGCTTTTTTCTTATGCTGGAACGTGCATTCAAAAAAGTACTTCTAGAAATATCCAAATGCTTTTGTATATGAACTGAATCAAAATTCATTCGTAGAAGCATACAAATTTTGATTTCTTTTGAAGTCAAATCGTCTGCATCATCGCTAATATTTTTTATAAAATCAGGATATGTCTTCGCGAAATCGAGTTCAAATGAATTGTATGTTTCCATATTTCAAATAAAAAAAATCAACCTAATGAATTAAATTAGTATTTAGTACTGGTGCAGTACAAATGCAGTATGTTTCGGTCTTTTAAATAACATTTAAGTATATAAGCAGTATAAAATGAGGTTTTAGAATTGAAGGGCGTTGGATGAACAATAAAGATGGTTTTATGAAGTCTAAGGTAAATTCATATGAAGGTAACTTCATTATAGCAACATCTATTGCCATCAAGTTGGCAAAGACTCGATTAAATAATTTCAACGATAAACAAAGCTTTTAACTCTTCTTCTAAGAGAGGAATTGTGATTACCTCAATCTTAAGTTAATTTTCTCAATAGTTTAATCTAAACTTCGAATCTTAATATTTCGAAACGATATAATCCCAGGGTATTTAGTATCCATTGACCCATGAGCCTGAAAACTAATATGCCCTTTTTCAAACTTCCCAAAGTGTGACAAAATCTTAAACTTACTGTTTTCAACTAATGAATCCCATTGAGGACCTCTAAGTGGAAAACGAAGGACCTCTTTTTCATTGTGAACGAAAACATAAAGTTGAAGCATTAAAAAAGGGACTACATTTCTGTAGTCCCTTCCTTTAGAAAGTTGGCCCACTAGGGCTCGAACCTAGACTCTTCTGAACCAAAATCAGACGTGTTGCCAGTTACACCATGGGCCAATTCTGCGCAAATTTAAACCTAAATATGAAATCATCAAACATTTTTGGAAGAAAGAGAATTTAATGTTTTGTGAAATGCACTTTTGAATAATGGATTAATTCTTACTTTCGCTCGAAAAGCAATACATGTCCGAAGGAAGCTATAACAAATGGAATAGAATTTTTGGATGGAGTGTTTTTGGAATTGGGCTACTCACCTACGGTCTAACGGTAGAACCCACGGCGAGTTACTGGGACTGCGCCGAATACATTGCCACTTCAGCAAAACTGCAAGTTGGGCATCCCCCTGGGGCGCCGCTCTTTCAAATGCTTGGTGCTTTCTTTGCACTCTTTGCAAGTAGTAGCGAGCAAATTGCACTGACAGTCAATTTCATGTCGGTCTTTTCCAGTGCTTTTACCTTACTCTTTATGTTCTGGACGCTTACGCTGCTGATGCGAAAGCTCCCTGCCTATAAAAAATTGGAAAACGCTCAGGACGCAGTCCTTTTCTTTGGAAGTGCTGCCATTGGTGTACTTGCATATTGTTTTTCCGACAGCTTTTGGTTCAACGCCGTAGAGGCCGAGGTCTATGCTATGGCTACTTTTTTATTATCACTCCTTTTTTGGTTGGGGCTCCGCTGGGAACAAGACATGCTGAAACCCAAAGGAGATCGCTGGCTGGTGATGATTGCCTTTGTGATAGGACTCTCTTTTGGAGTGCACTTTATGGGCTTGCTCACCATTCCCGGGATCGGAATGCTGTATTATTTTAAACACTATCAAAAAGTTACTTGGAAAGGATTTGTTATCGCCAATATGGTTTCCGTGGCCATCCTTTTATTTATCTTCAAGCTCTTACTCCCCACCACCCTCGCCTTTTTTGGAAAAGCAGAAGTCTATTTTGTCAATACCATCGGATTGCCGTTTAACAGCGGAACCATCATTGCCGCTCTGGTTTTAGTTCTTTTGTTTTATTACGGCCTGAAGGAAACAAAAAAACAAGGATGGGTACAGCTCAACACGGGTTTGCTTTGCATCCTGTTTGTCTTGGTCGGGTTTTCTTCTTGGTTGATGATCCCTATCCGATCCAATGCCAATACCGTCATCAATGAAAATGCTCCCGACAACGCACGAGCTCTTTTAGCTTATTATAACTTAGAACAATACCCTGAAACCCATTTGTTCTACGGCCCCATGTTCTCAGACATGTATGCCGGTCAGGACAAAGCAGAACCTTACAAAGACGACAAGCCCAAATACGAACGAGACGAAAAAACAGGGAAATACGTTATCGTAAACCATTGGGAACTTTCGGAAATCAACTCAAATGCGGCACACCGCGGATTGCTTCCACGCTTGTGGAGTCCAGAGCATGCTGGCAATTATATGAATTTTACGGAGCCGCTTGATTTTCAATTGACACCCGAATATCGCGGTAGTGAAAGACTTCGAGACCGTGTCAACCAATTTCGACAAGATGCTGAAGACGGAGTTCTTTCTGGAGAGGACTACCACCAGTTCTACAAAACCTACGGCGCCTATTTAGACATCGAAAAACCCTCTTTACTGAGCAATCTAAGGTTCTTGTTTGACTATCAGATGAGCTATATGTACTGGCGATACTTCCTGTGGAATTTCGCAGGACGCCAAAACGACTTGCAAGGAGATTTTTCCATCTTGAAAGGGAACTGGATCAGTGGCATTCCCTTTATCGATTCTCTTTTCTTGGGTAATCAAGCGGCCTTAGATAACGATGCCAAAAACAATCGGGCACGCAACACTTATTTTTTCCTACCACTGATTCTTGGAATTATAGGACTGTATTTTCTTTACCAACAAGATCCCAAACGCTTTTGGATTTTGCTTCTGTTTTTCCTTTTTACGGGCTTGGCTCTAAAAGTATATCTCAACGAACGACCCTTTGAACCACGGGAAAGAGACTATGCCCTTGTGGGGTCTTTTTATGTCTTTGCCTTGTGGATTGGAATGGGTGCTTTTGCACTCACGCGATTTCTCAAAAAGAAATTTACTCCCACCGCTTCCCTTGCCGGTCTAGGGCTCTGCTTGCTGGCCGTTCCCATGCTTATGGCTTTTCAAAATTGGGATGACCACGACCGATCCAACCGCTACACAGCACAATCAATTGCAAAATCCTATCTGCAATCCATCGATAAGGACAAAGGTGCCATGATCTTTACCATTGGCGACAACGACACCTTTGCCATCTGGTATGCACAAGAAATTGAAGGATTCCGAACCGATGTACGTGCCATCAACACCAGCCTGTTGGCTACGGACTGGTACATCGACCAGATGAAGCGCAAAACCTATGAAAGCCAGCCCATCCCCTCGCAATTAGAACACAAGCTATACGCTTTTGGAATTCGAGATTATATCAAACACGAACAACTACTCGACTCCGTACGTTGGGATATTGGGGACTTTGTGGATTGGGTGGCTAGTGACAACGACGCCACCAAATACAAGAGCTTACTGCTACAATCCGAGGTGGATCCCAGGGCGTATCCTAAGAATACACAAGAATTGGTTTTTTACCCTACCAACAAAATCCGTTTACCTGTCAACAAAGAAAATGTCCTCAAAAGCGGTGTTGTCAAAGCCGAAGATGCCGATCTGATTGTTCCCTACATCGATATTGATTTGCCCACCAGCATCCTGACCAAAAACCAGATAATGATGCTGGATATATTGGCCAATAACGATTGGGAGCGACCCATCTATTTCACTGGAGGAAGCTTTGAAGATTCCGAATATATTTGGATGAAAGAATACCTTCAGTTGGACGGTTTGGTATACAAATTAGTCCCCATCAAGACCGAACTCAGCCCGATAAACCCCTATTTGATGGGGCGTATTGACAGCGAAACCATGTATGAGATTGTCAAAAAATGGAGCTGGGGGAATTCCAATCTGCCCGATATTTATCACGACCCTGAAACCCGAAAAAACAGCATTTCTTTCCGTAGTAATATGGCGCGACTGGCCGAACAATTGATTGAAGAAAAACAATTGGAACGCGCAGCAGAAGTCATTGACCTAGCCTTAGAAAAAATGCCTGTAGATTTCTATGGCTACTACAGCCTGTTGGTTCCTTTTGTCGATGGGTATTACAAAATCGGTGAAACCGAGAAAGCACAACAACTCGTTCAGAAAGTAGCCGATAAATATGCCGATCGATTGACTTATTTCGCCTCCTTAGACCCCAACCAACAATATGGAATCGGAGAAGAAATTATCACCGAAATTGAACGCTACCGCACCTTGATCGAAGCCGTGCTGGTTCATGATGACAAACAAATCCTAGAACAAATGCTGGATCAGTTTATGCAAACATCGCGTCCCTTTTTGTTCCTCTATGGTGAATTTGACTACTACACCGAATTGGAAGAAATCATGCTGGGATATTATTCTGCAGGAAACATTCTAAAAGCACGGATGCTAGGTCGCGTCATTTCGGATGTATATCAAGATCGTATGGCGTTGTTTTCGCGTTTCCCACAGGAAGGTCAATTGCAAATCGTCCAACGAATCAAAGCTGGAGTTATGAATTACCGCGCTTTTTTGGATGATATCAAAGTCAATGACACTATTACTTTTTATCGTCCCTTGGATTCACTTTACCAAGAAACAATTAAGGATTTGATTAAGGAATAGAAGTCACGAAGAAGAAGTAGGCTCGCTACTGATGGTCTTGCATCAAACTGATTAGTGTATTGGCATCTTGCTCGCCACTTTGACGCCATAGCATTTCTCCCGCTTTGTAAATCATAAGCGTTGGAAGCACTTTCACTCGTAGGGCGTTGCAAAGTTTTTCATTTTTCTCCGTATCAATTTTGATGACTTTTCCGCTATCACCAATGGCTGCGGCGACATCTCTCAATACAGGATGCATGTTTTCAGTGAGGTCGTTTTCATCGTTAAAGAAGAACAACAACAATGGCTGGTTATCGTCTATAAGCTCTCCAAACTTTGACATAGTGTGGTTTTACGATACGAACAAATGTAGATTTTTTTTATCAAATCGCAACGGGCTTCTTTTTAAGGGTGATCAATGAGATCTCTGGCCATATACCCACACGCCCTGGATAGGCCAAATATCCAAAGCCTCGATTGACGTTTAAATACTGTTGTCCTTGGTTGTAAATTCCAGCCCATTGTTTATAGCGCCACTTGGCAGGACTCCATTTGATAACCCCAGGAATATCAATCCCAAACTGCATCCCATGGGTATGCCCGCTGAGTGTTAGATGAAACGGAAAGGGATGGGAAAGCACCTGAGCTTCCCAATGAGACGGATCATGGCTCAAGAGGATTTTAAAGTCCTCAGGAGCTACATCAGCAACAGCTTTTTCCAAGTCTCCTGCTTTTTTAAAACGCCCTTTACCCCAATTTTCAACTCCTACCAAGGAAATTTTCTCTCCCTCTTTTTCAAGTGATACACTTTCATTGAGCAACAAGTGAAAACCCATTTCTTTTTGAACTCGTTTTAAATCCTCCATATTTTGCCGTTTGGCGGCTTCGCTTTCCCAGTCCACATAATCACCATAGTCATGGTTCCCCAAAATGGAATAGACTCCCATAGGAGCGCTCAGTTTGGAAAATATGGATTGGTAGGGATACAATTCTGTCGTTTTATTATTGACAATGTCTCCCGTAAATAGAATGAGGTCGGGATTTTGCTGATTGACTAAGTCTACCCCATAGGCTACTTTTTCAGGATTGTCAAAGCTGCCGGAATGGATATCCGATATCTGTGCCAAGGTAAGCCCATCAAAAGCATCGGGCAGATCGTCAAAAGTCAGGGTGTACTTCAAGACCTTATAATTGTATTTTCCTCGAACCATCCCAATCAATAGAGCGGTAAATGGGATTGCTGCCAAGCCCAAAGCAATTTGAGAGATAAACTTTCTCCTTTCGGGAAGCATGCCCTCAGTTTGCTGGGTGGTCACATAGCGATACAAAGCTTGCGGTAGTCGGATAATATCTTCTAAAAAAAGGAATAGAATCAAAAAGCTTTGGAACAAAAACAGGGAAAAAAACAAACCTAAAGAATAACTCATAAAATGAGAAAAACCACGGCTGCTCACATAATAGAAACTTTGTACATAAAACAATGCCAAAATGAAAACAACTACGATCCAATATAGAATATGAACAATTCTATTGGAGGTAAAGGTTTTGACAGCTTGAAAAGCGTAAACTTGTATGAGTGCAGTAATGGCAAGAACCAAAATCCAGCGAAAAACCATAGCGTATTTTTCGGGTAAAGTTAATGGATTTTTTGCGCCAAATCTTTAGCCTTTCCATCGGATAGACTCGCCACAAAACAACTGGCATTTAGTAAGGTCTCATAATGGGTCTTTCCAATAAAGGGAGTGCCTTCTGGAATGAGTTGTAACAGTAGGGTGTCATAGGAATTGGCTCGACCCTCCAATGCGTGAATTCCCGCTCCAACAAATGCATCCAATAATTTGGTCAATACCTGATAGCCCATAATTTCCTTTTGCACTACCTCATCCGACTGATATACTTTGGCAACGCTAATTCCGATAATATCATCGATCTGAGCTTGGTATTGACAACGATCCAAAAGAGCATGAGGGAAAGTCCCCTCTAAAATTTGACTTTCATTCTCCATAAACACACGAGCTGCTTCTTGAATCAAGCTATTAATGGCTAAGGCGCGTAAATAACTCAGTCGTTGGGGACGACTTTCCAATGAAGCGTATTTTTTGGTGTCTATGGTTCCTTGCACCAATTGCAGTAAATATTCTAATGCATACGACTCAGGAATCCAACCCAAATTGATGCCATCTTCAAAATCAATTATGGTGTAACAGATATCATCTGCCGCCTCCACAAGATAGGCCAAAGGGTGTCTGTGATACTTTTTGCCGTCTTGCATTTCTAACTCAGTCGCTACGGTCTCAAACATCGCTTGATCGTATTGGAAAAAGCCAAATTTCTTGTCGGCTACGTGCTGTGAGGGTCGGAAGGGCAGCGATGCCTTGGGATATTTCATATAGGCCCCAAGGGTTGCATAGCTCAAGCGAAGTCCCCCCGGACTGCCCGTTTGCGACTGGCAGAGTATTTTGAATCCGTTGGCATTGCCTTCAAAGGAACAGAGGTCCTCGTATTGTTCTTTTGTCAGATTTGATTCATATTGCTTTCCAGCGCCCTCCTTAAAATAGTGACCAATGGCCTTTTCTCCGCTATGCCCAAAAGGAGGATTTCCAATGTCGTGAGCCAAGGCAGCCGCAGCCACAATGGCGCCAAAATCATTGGCTTGATAGCCCAAACTAGCCGATAAGTGCGGATATTTCTCAAGCAGATGCTTTCCTGCCAAACGCCCCAAGCTTCGCCCTACAACCGATACTTCTAAGGAGTGGGTGAGCCGAGTATGAACAAAATCTTTTTGCGAAAAAGGAATTACTTGGGTTTTGTCCTGAAGGCTCCGAAAAGCCATTGAAAAGACAATTCGATCGTAGTCTACTTCAAATCCTAGGCGGGTAGCGTCTTGTTCGGATCGTAAGCGTTTGTTGGTGTCGCCGAAGCGTTTTAGTGATAGTAGGGTGTCCCAGTTCATTTTTTAAAACTTGTGTTTATCGCCACATAAAGGATGTTAAGTTAAGGTTATTTGATTTGATTTACTTAACAAAAAGTTAGTGTTTTTGGCTTTAGAGTTAACGTACAACTAAAGAACAAACCGGAGGTGTCCCCTAGATTTGTGGCATTAAACTTTTAACTATAAAATGAAACATCTAAAAATCTCCCTCACAAGTCTATTGGCAGCAGCTTCCTTTTTTGCCTGTTCAGATGATGATCCAGTAACTGAGTATGTTGCCGTCCCAGAAACATCTCAAACCACTGATCAAACTACAACCACATCCACCTCTCCTGACACCAACACAATCGGTTCTAATGGTGGTATTACTAAAATCACAGAAGATCAAACATGGTCCAACGATCAAATTCACGTCATTCTGGGAAAAGTAGTGATTATGGACGGTGTTACACTCACCGTAGATGCCGGCACGATCATCAAAGCGGGGGAAGGACAAGACAACGATGCAACAGCCCTAATTGTTGCTCGTGGAGCCAAAATCTATATGAATGGAACAGCCGAAAGTCCCATTATTATGACAGATATTAATGACAACATTGATTACGGTTCTCCCTCTACAAACCGCAACGCA
>Ga0209374_1004328_pt1 | contig 10360 bp, 11 predicted proteins | sample SaaInlLV_DNA_10m_FD_184683 | JGI IMG/M metagenome (GOLD analysis project Ga0209374, IMG submission 184683) | Marine microbial communities from expanding oxygen minimum zones in the Saanich Inlet - SI075_LV_DNA_10m (SPAdes) (version 2) | ecosystem: Environmental > Aquatic > Marine > Unclassified ...
GCCCAATTTTGGGTGGCTTTTTTTGTTATCTTTACATAATGAAAAGCATTTTTCCTTTTATTGCCTTGTCTTTTATTTCAACTTACACTTTTGCAGCATTTCCTGTTTTTGAGGTAATTCCTGACCCAAATGAGGGGCTTTATAAAACAGTTGGTTATTTTATGGGTATGTTTATGCTTATTTTTGGAGTAATTATTGCCTATGCTTACAATAATAAAACAATGTTAAAAGCTGCTTGGAAAGGTTTTTTAACTGTAGTTGGAGCTTTTATTCTCTATTTGTTAATCCTTTTTGCTTTGTATTTCTTTGCTCCTGGCGATTTTAGTTTTATAGATTAAACTCCATTACTTCAATTAAAAGAATTCTTTATTCTTTCCTAATTACTTTCAGGTAATGTACTTGTAAATCATTAATTTTTAAAGCAATAAAATAATGTCCATTTGGTAAGTTATTGTCGGGTTCCCAAATTACCTCATATTTTTGAGGGTTTAGTTGTTGTTTGTTTAATTGTGCTACTATCTTCCCTTCAATATTATAAACGAATAAACTTACTTTAGCCTGTTGAAAAATACCATAATTAATAGTAACTTTATTGTTAAAAGGATTAGGACTTGCACTATAAATCATTCCCTTATTTAGATGAATGTTATTGGCACCAACAGGAGTACCTTCCCCATTGATTACAATGTCCCAAGTTCCTTCTAAATCTCCATTTGCATTAGTTGTAAGCGTAATAATTCGGTTAGTAGCATTAAATGTGCCACTTGTTATTGAAGCTGCTGCATCACTAGCAATATGAGGGTCGCCAGCAAAATAGAGCTGAGTAATTAGTGTTGGGAAATTAGGAGGTGTAATTTTAAAGTGAATATGTGATGGACGATAATTAGCACCATTCAAGTATAATCCGGGCTTTATAGTTTCAAATACATAGAAACCTTGAGAGTTAGAGGTAGCCTTTCCTCTTAGATTATAGCCTGTATTGTCGTAAGCACCATCATCATTGGCATGCCATATGTCAATTTCAGTATTTGGAATTACTTCCGAACATGCAAGATTAAGCACTTGACCACTTAGTATAAGGCGTGTGCCCACCTCATTGCTGTCAGCCAACATATCATTTTGAATAGCAGGAGCATTAGCGGTATAAAAAGGTCCTTGTCCATAAGCATCTTCAGTAGATTTATTACATAAAATAGGAGAATTCGGCTTAGGTTCTGCAGTAGTTTTTGCAAGAGCTGGAAGAATTCCAAAAGACAAAGCAGCTAATGAGCTATTCCTTAAAAATTGTCTTCTGCTATCTTTTTTCTTCTTTTTCATAAGCTTAATTTATAATAGATTATGATACAATACTACACAATATTTTTCATTGTGTAATATTTTAAAAGTTAAGGTCTTATGTATTCAATCTTTATTGTACTAATTTTCCAAAATCTATTCCTTCAAAATTTCCTGAACTCATCATAAGTAAATTTTGGTTTTCCCATTTTAAAGATTTTAGGTGTTCCTCTAGTTTATCAGCATTTGTAAAAACTAATAAGTCTTCACGATTAAAAGCAGCATGTACTTGCTGAGTTGTAATAGGGTCTAGCTTTTTATGCGCAATAGCAGTAGGACTAAAATAGACAATAGCAGTATCTGGCTCATTCATACATTCCTTGTATTGTTGTAGGAATTCTTCATTCAAACTACTAAAAGTATGAAGCTCCATACAAGCAACTAATTTCCTGTTTGCAAACTGCTTTTTCATAGCTGAAGAAGTAGCTTTTAACTTTGATGGAGAATGAGCAAAATCTTTATAAATTGCAGAAGTATCCGTTCTTTTAACTAATTCTAAACGCTTGCTTGCTCCTTTAAAAGAAGCTATTTGCTTGTAGAAATCAGTGTCAGAAACTTCAAGTTCATTGCAGACTAATTTGGCAGCATTAAGGTTTTGTAAATTATGATTTCCAAAAATTAATAGTTCAGTATTCGCAACAGTCGTTATTCCGTTTTCAATACTATGTTTTGGAGTTGAGTAAGGTTTGAGTTTGCATTTAGTTTCTTCAGTTGCTAATTTATTTAAATGTTCATCTTCTGTACAGTAAATGAGTGTATCAGTAACCATGTTTTTAAATATTCTGAACTGATTTACATACATATCAAAAGTTGGAAAAACATTTATATGGTCCCAAGCAATACCACTAAGCACGGCTATATATGGTTTGTATAAATGAAACTTAGGTCTTCTATCAATTGGTGAGCTTAGGTACTCATCTCCCTCTAAAATAATAATTGGAGCTTCATGGGTTAGTTTTACCATAGTTTCAAAGCCTTCTAATTGTGCGCCAACCATATAATCGCATTCAATATTTAGGTTTTGTAGTACATGTAATATCATGGCTGTTATGGAAGTTTTCCCATGACTACCGCCAATTACAACTCGTTTTTTGTTTTTACTTTGCTCGTAGATATATTCAGGATAGGAATAAATAGGAATATTTAACTCCTTAGCTTTTGCTAATTCTGGATTATCTTCCCTTGCATGCATACCTAAGATAATTGCATCTAAATCAGTTGTAATTTTATTAGGAAACCAACCCATTTCAGATGGAAGCAGCCCATGTTTATCTAGTCTTTCTTTACTTGGGCTAAAAATTGCGTCATCACTGCCTGTAACTTCAAATCCTTTATGGTGCAAGGCCAAAGCCATGTTGTGCATAGCACTTCCTCCAATTGCAATTAAATGTATCTTCATTGTTTAAATAATTTCGGAAACTAAATTAAAGCTAAATTTCATTTCTTATTTTTGGAGCATCAAAATTTACTAACATGCAATTGTATACAATAGATACAGGATATTTTAAATTAGACGGAGGAGCTATGTTTGGTGTAGTGCCAAAAGTTTTATGGAGTCGAAATAATCCTGCTGATGAAAATAATCTTTGTCCCTGGGCTATGCGTTCTTTGTTAATTGAAGACGGAAATCGTTTGATTTTAATTGATAATGGGATAGGTGATAAGCAAGATGATAAATTTTTAAAGCACTACTATTTACATGGTGATGTAAATTTACATTCTTCATTGGCTAAGCATGGTTTTTCAGCTGATGATGTAACGGATGTTTTCTTAACGCATTTGCATTTTGATCACTGTGGAGGAAGTGTAAAGTGGAATGCAGATAGAACCAATTTTGAAATGACTTTTAAAAATGCGAAATATTGGAGCAATAAAGAACATTGGCAATGGGCAACAGAGCCAAATAACAGAGAAAAAGCTTCTTTTTTAAGAGATAATATCATTCCGATACAAAAAGCAGGGCATCTTAATTTTGTAGAAAAAGAAGGGGAACTATTTAATAATTTCAAAACCCTTTTTGTGAACGGACATACTGAAGCACAAATGATTCCTCACATTACTTATAAAGATAAAACGATTGTATTTGCTGCTGATTTGCTGCCAAGCACAGGGCATATACCTTTGCCTTATGTGATGGGGTATGATACAAGGCCATTACTTACATTAACTGAGAAAGAAAAGTTCTTAAAGGAAGCTGCTGAAAAAGAATACATCTTATTTTTGCAGCATGATAATTACAGTGAATGTTGTACTGTAGAACAAACTGAAAGAGGAGTGCGATTAAAAGATACTTTCTCTTTAGCTGAAATACTATAATGAAGAATATATTTACAGAACACCCAAAGCAAGTAAGTGAAACTTATTTGCAACATATGCAAAAGGCATTGAGCTTCTCACTCAAATTATCATGGATGAGCTTGCAGGCATTAATTCATGCTTTTTTACCATTCCTTTGTGTAACATCAGTAAGTGAAAAGATAAAAGAAATGAATGAAGTTTTGCAGAAAAGAAAGAACTTACACTAGAGAGTTAAATACATCCCAGCTACTGCTAAAGTTGGTAGTGTCATCAAACTTTTTTTCTTTGACTATATGTCGGTAGAGTGTAGTTGATTTCCCGTCTTTATTTTTTACTGATATACTTTCATAATTATTAATATCAGCATTAATTGGCAAGTTTTTTAGGTAGCCAATTCTTTCAAAATTTGATGCTTCTTTTTCAGTCATTTAATTTATTAACGAGACAAACTTAAGTATTCTTTTCTAAATACGGAAATTGAGGGTGTTTGTTGTTGATAAAGCCCTATTTTTGTAGCCAATATGCAAACAGAAAAACGATATAACGATTTCTCTTCTTTCATTAGAAGAAAATTTAATGGAAGGGTGCAAAAAGTATCTATTGATGCTGGATTTACTTGCCCTAATAAAGATGGTAGTAAAGGTACTGGAGGTTGTACTTATTGTAATAATAATACTTTTAATCCTGATTATTGTAAGCCAATAAAGCCTATAAAACAACAGATTGATGAAGGGATTGAGTTCTTTTCTAAAAAGTATAAAACCCAAAAATACCTTGCTTATTTTCAGGCTTTTACTAATACTTATGCGCCTTTAGCTGATTTAAGAAAAATGTATGAAGAGGCTTTAGCACATGAGGATGTTATTGGTTTAGTTATAGCTACTCGTCCTGATTGTATAAAAGATGAGGTATTGGATTATTTAGAAGAATTGGCTGCTGCAGGAAATTTTATAAAGCTTGAATTTGGTTTGGAATCTACCAAGAACGAAACGCTAGAGGCAATAAACAGATGCCAAACACATGAGGAAGCAATTGATGCTTTTAAAAGGGCTGATGGCAGAGGACTTCATTTGGGAGGTCATTTAATTTTAGGTTTACCAGGAGAAACAAAGGAGGATATGTTAAACCATGCAAGAATGGTTTCTCAGTTGCCTATGAATACTTTAAAGATTCATCATTTACAGATTGTAAAACATACTATGATGGCGGTTCAATTCAAGAAAACTCCCGAAATGTTTACCTTTATGGAGTTGGATGAATACATTGACTTGGTAGTTGATTTTGTGGAATTACTAAAACCTGAAATAATTATAGAACGCTTTTTTAGTGAATCACCAGCAAGGATGTTAATACATCCAAAATACGGATTGAAGAATTTTGAAGTAAAACATTTGGTAGAAAAAAGACTAGAAGAAAGAGATGCTATTCAGGGAAGGTTATTTTAAATCACGGAATAATTTTTCAATTCCCATCCAAATAAGGATTACAGGCCAGTAAGTTCTGATGAGTTCAGCAACTGAAATGTGTACATAATCAAGGTTGTCCAAAAGGAAAACAACACCAATAACAATTAACAATACTGAGATTCCGATACTTTTTTTCATCTTTTAAATTTTAAGGAATTAATAATTACTTTTGTAACGCTAAAAATAATAAAATATGTCAGACGATAAGAAAATAATTTTTTCAATGGCTGGGCTTTCTAAGTCCTTCAACAATAATAACAAACAAGTGTTAAAGGATATTTACCTGTCCTTCTTCTATGGTGCCAAGATTGGTATCATAGGACTTAATGGTTCTGGTAAATCTACTCTTTTAAAGATAATTGCTGGTGTGGAAAAGCAATATCAAGGGGATGTAACTTTTTCGGACGGATACAAAGTAGGGTACTTGGAGCAAGAGCCAAAATTGGATGAAAGCAAAACTGTAATTGAAATTGTAAAAGAAGGAATGCAAGAAGCAGTTGATGCATTAGCAGATTATAATGCAATAAATGATGCTTTTGGGCTTCCTGAAAATTATGAGGATGCTGATAAAATGGAATCTTTGATGAAAGAGCAGGGCATTCTTCAGGATAAAATTGAGGCGCTTGGCGCTTGGGATATTGATACAAAACTGAATATTGCTATGGATGCTTTAAGATGTCCAGAGCCAGATGCTAATATTGGTGTGCTTTCAGGAGGGGAGAAAAGAAGAGTTGCTCTTTGTAGATTGTTATTGCAAGAACCAGAAATTTTATTATTGGATGAGCCAACCAATCATTTGGATGCTGAATCAGTACTATGGTTGGAGCAACATCTTTCAGAATATAAAGGAACAGTAATTGCGATTACGCACGATAGATATTTCTTGGATAATGTAGCAGGTTGGATTTTAGAATTGGATAGAGGAGAAGGAATTCCTTGGGAAGGGAATTACTCATCATGGTTGGATCAAAAATCTAAGCGATTAGCGCAAGAGGAAAAAACAGAAAGTAAAAGAAGAAAAACACTTGAGCGTGAGTTGGAGTGGGTGAGAATGTCTCCAAAAGGAAGGCGTACAAAATCAAAAGCCCGATTGAGTAACTATGAAAATTTATTGGGTGATGAAGGTAGGCAAAAGGAGGAGAGAATTGAATTATACATACCTCCAGGACCAAGATTAGGGAATAATGTAATTGATGCTGAAAAAGTAAGTAAAGCCTTTGGCGATAAGTTATTGTATGAAAACTTAGAATTCAAATTACCACCTGCAGGAATTGTTGGAATTGTTGGTCCGAATGGTGCAGGTAAAACTACTTTGTTCCGAATGATAATGGAGCAGGAAAAAGCAGATGCAGGAACCTTTAAGGTTGGGGAAACGGTTAAGATTGCTTATGTGGATCAGCAACATGCTGATATTGATATGGAAAAAACAATCTGGGAGCAAATCACTGGAGGACAGGAGCAAGTTACTGTTGGCGGTAAGTTAATGAACTCTCGTGCCTATGTTGCTAAGTTTAATTTTAATGGTTCTGATCAGAATAAAAAAGTGGGTGTTTTATCAGGTGGGGAGCGTAATCGTTTGCATTTGGCAATGACTTTAAGGCAAGAGGCAAATGTGCTTTTACTAGATGAGCCAACCAATGATTTGGATGTAAATACACTAAGAGCTTTGGAAGAAGGATTGGATAATTTTGCTGGTTGTGCCGTAATTATTTCTCATGATAGATGGTTCTTGGACAGGGTTTGTACGCATATCTTAGCCTTTGAAGGAGATTCTAATGTCGTTTATTTTGAAGGGGGTTATTCCGATTATGAGGAGAATCGTAAAAAGCGTTTGGGTGATATTTCGCCTAAGCGAATTAAGTACCGTAAACTAAAAAGAGACTAACTATTTCGATTTTGATAAGTATAAAAAAAACCGAGCAGATGCTCGGTTTTTTTATGTTGTATTTTGTAAGAGAGATGATTTTATTTTAATTTCATTATAATATTTCCGTATTCAATATCTTTGAAGGCAACTAGGCCATAAATGGTTTCTCCAGGGTTAATTTATTGGTTAATCTTTTTAAAGATGTAGCCTCTTTTAACAGCTCCCCATACATGGTTTCCTTCTGCGTCAAATCCTCTGTCCCAAGAAGTAATCTTTCCAGGAAAAACACTTACTTCAGAGGTAGCATAGCTAGCGCCTCTGAATACACTTTGGCAAGTTTTCTCTCCAGTTTCTCCTGCGTAGTGCTCATCAGTATGGCGTTTAAGAATAACTTCACATCCAGTTAAAGGGTCTAAATCTTCAAAATTTAATGTATTGAAATTATCAGCATTTTCCCATTTCCCTATCCAAAGAGAATTATTAGGTATTTTATATACATAACTGCAAAAAGTACTATCGCTACAACGTTTTAGTTCATAAATACGTTGGCGGTATGGTTTATCTTGCATGCTACTTAGTGCTTGCTCTACATATAAAAAATGTCCTTTCTCTTCCCAAATAGGATACATATGTAATGAGATGTCATAAAAAGTAGAGTCAGCTTCTGCTTGCTCTGCCGAGTTAAAAGAGCCTTGCATTAAAGCATAAAGCGTTTCTAAATCTTTATCTTGTTTTGTTGTACCAGTAAAAGCATAAAGACTAATAGCAGTAAATAGTAGTAGTATTGATTTCATTTTTTATTGTTTTTTATAGGTTAAATTTATTTAAAATATAGGAGGTGAAAAAAATTATTTAGGAGCTTTATAAATTAGTATTCCAGCCAATACCATATAGCAGAGGTTTGGAATCCAAACGGCTAGTGCAGGAGCAAGATTGCTGTTGGTCGCAAAAGTGGTGCTTATCTGCATAAAAAGGATGTAAGTAAAAGCAATCAGAATACCGATTCCTAGGTGTATTCCTATTCCTCCTCTGGTTTTTCTGCTGGCAATTGCCACTGCAATAAGGGTAAGTATTATGGATGCAAAAGGGAATGCAATTCTTTTGTGTTTTTCAATTTTATGATAAACAATCTGCTCGCTTCCTTTTAATTCTTCTTGCGCTATATAATCATTCAGTTCAAACATATTCATGGTCTCCACTAAGCTTTTTCGTTTGGTAAAATCATGAGGGCTAAGGTTCAAAGTAGTATCAATACTTGCTCCACTACTAATGATTTCGCCATCTTCAATAAACTCTCTTACTTCATATTTATTGATTATCCATTTGTGGCTGATGGTGTCGTACTGTATGTAATCAGATTTTAGTTTGGATTCCAGTTTTCCATCTTTGAAATTTTCCAAAGTAAATTTATAGCCAATATTTCGGGTGGAATTGAAACTTTCCATATACATATATTGTCCTGGCTGAATTTGCATATGGATATTCTTAGCACGAGAATAGCGTTTGCTTTTCAGGTATTTATTTTCAAAATCTAATCGTTCGCTATTGCTAGGTGGGATGATGAAGTTTCCAAGTACAAAGGACAGTATTCCTAAAATTACTGCTGATACCATAAAAGGTTTTAGAAATCGGTTAAAGCTCATTCCGCTATTGAGTATGGCAATAATCTCGGTATCATTTGCCATCTTTGATGTGAAAAAGATAACCGAAATAAAGATGAACAGTGGGCTAAACAGATTTCCGAAATATGGAATGAAGTTGAAATAATAATCAGTAATGATTGTTTTTACACTTACTTCATGTTCCAAAAAGTCATCTATCTTTTCTGAAATATCAAAAATGATAACGATAAGTAATATCAATGCAAGGGTGAAAAAGAATGTCCCCAAGAATTTTTTAACGATATACCAATCTAGTTTTTTCATTTATAGCCTGATGTCTAGTTTTTTAACCATTTTATTTTTCCAAGTTGTAAATGTACCTGCTTCTAACTGTTTCTGAGCTTCTTCCATTAACCATAAATAAAAACGGATATTATGTAAGGTTGCAATCTGTTTTCCTAAAAGTTCATTGCTAGCAAATAGGTGACGAACATAGGCTTTAGTGTAAGTGTTGTCCACAAAGGAAGTTCCGTTTGGGTCAAGCGGACTATAATCATTAGCCCATTTTCTGTTCTTTAGGTTTATTGTTCCTTCTGATGTAAATAGCATTCCGTTTCGTGCATTCCTGGTTGGCATCACACAATCAAACATATCCACTCCTAAGGCAATATTTTCAAGTAAGTTGGTTGGTGTGCCAACTCCCATTAGGTATCTAGGTTTTTCCCAAGGTAATACTGAACAAACTATGTCTGTCATTTCATACATCATGTCATGTGGTTCGCCTACAGATAGGCCTCCAATAGCATTTCCTTCTCTTTCAAAACTGGCTATCTTCTCAGCAGACTGTAAGCGTAAATCCTTATATACACTTCCTTGTACAATTGGGAAAAAGGTTTGTTTGTACCCGTATTTTCCTTCTGTCATATCAAAACGATCACAACATCTTTTTAGCCATCTGTGTGTCATGTGCATGGACCGTTTTGCATAATCATACTCACAAGGGTAGGGAGTACATTCATCAAAAGCCATTATGATATCAGCACCAATAGTTCTTTGTACATCTATTGCATATTCAGGAGTAAAATAGTGATAACTTCCATCAATATGCGATTGAAACTTAACTCCTTTTTCTTCTATCTTTCTTGTTCCTGATAAAGAGTAAACTTGGTATCCTCCACTGTCAGTTAGTAATGGTTTTTCCCAACCTATGAATTTATGAAGTCCTCCAGCATTTTCTATAATGTCAAGTCCTGGTCGTAAGTAAAGGTGGTAAGTATTTCCAAGAATAATTTGGGCTAGTGTATCTTCTAAAAGTTCATGTTGATGAATTCCTTTTACCGTTCCAGCAGTCCCTACTGGCATAAAGATAGGTGTCTTTATTTTTCCATGTGCTGTTTCAATCTCCCCTAATCTTGCTTTTGATTCCTTATCTTCCTTTTTTAGTGTAAATTTCATAACTGCAAAAGTAATTAATTTAATCCTCTAGCCTCTATTGAGTATTATCTAAAATCTATTCTTTATTATTGCACCAGTAATTACTGATGCTATCGCTTCAATTTATTGAAGAGGAAAGTCCGGACACCATAGAGCAACATAGTGGGTAACGCCCATCTGCCGCAAGGTATGGACAAGTGCAACAGAAAGTATGTACAGGTAATGCTGTAGTGAAACCAGGTAAACTCTATGTGGTGCAATACCATGTATATCAGGATTTAAGAGCTGCTCGCTTTTTCCTGAGGGGTAGGTAGCTTGAGGTAATAGGTAACTATTATCCTAGATAAATGATGGCACTC
>Ga0209374_1004340_pt1 | contig 10330 bp, 10 predicted proteins | sample SaaInlLV_DNA_10m_FD_184683 | JGI IMG/M metagenome (GOLD analysis project Ga0209374, IMG submission 184683) | Marine microbial communities from expanding oxygen minimum zones in the Saanich Inlet - SI075_LV_DNA_10m (SPAdes) (version 2) | ecosystem: Environmental > Aquatic > Marine > Unclassified ...
ACGATTTATTCCATGCAATTTGCATCAATAGCAGAAGTTGCATTGCTTTCCTTTGCTCTTGCCGACCGTATAAACATTTTAAAGGAAGAAAAACAAGTTGCACAGGCACAAGAGCTAAAACAACGTATAGAAAAGGAAACAATTTTAAAAGACCAAGCTAAAAACCTAAAATTGAAAATCGATATTGCCACAGAAGAACTAAAAACAAAAAATCATAAACTTAATTTGGCCTATCGGCAGGTTGAAGCTACTAAAGCCCAATTAATTCAAAAAGAAAAAATTGCTGCTCTAGGTCAAATGGCTGCGGGAATGTCACACGAATTTAACAACAATAACACAAACATAAAATTAGCATTGGGTGTCATTGAGCTTAATACATCTTATTACAAAAAATACATTGATTTTTTACATAATATATTACCTAAGACTAAAAATATTGACAAGCAATTAACAGATTTAAAAAACTATAAAAAAGAGATTCAATATGAATCTATTGCAGAAGATCTTAATGGCTCATTTAAAAGAGCAAACAATGCCTTGGGAAAAATAGCAATAAGTACAAAAAAGCTGCAAGATTTCTCTAAGATTGACTCAAAAGGGTGGGTAAGTACAGACATAAAAAGTGATCTAAATAATTTACATGATTTATGGAGGTCTAATCTTGGCGCAATTAAAGTAAAACTAGACTTAACAAACAACCTCAAACAGCTTATAATTAATGCACAAGCATTAAATGATTGTTTCAAAAACCTTTTACAAAATTCAATAGAAGCCATTAAGGAAAAAGATATGCCTGAAAAAGAAGGCTTAATTACTATAAAGACAAGCTTGGTAAATGGTCATGCTGTGATTTCTTTTTCCGACAATGGGGTAGGCATGTCCAAGGAGGTAGAACAAAAAGCTTTTGATTTTTATTTTACAACGAAAGGTGCTTTAAGAAATGGCATAAATCTCAGTATTGTACAATCTACTGTAGTTGCGCATGATGGTCACATTGAATTAGAAACAAAACCAGGAGAAGGAACTACTATAAAACTAATTATTCCAATAACCGAAAATAAAAAACATGATAAAAAAAATTAAATATATATCCCCACAAATGAAAAGAGACATGAAAGAAAGAAAACTAGAAAACATTTTTCATCTTCAAACAAATAATTCAATAATTGCCCACGAATTAAATACACCTATTCATTTAATCTTGACGTCAGTAAGTATATTAAAAGAAAATATGCTAGATATCACAAGGTTAATTGACCTATACAGAGAAGTATTATTTCATCATAAAATTGAATGCCCTAAAGAAATAAAAGACCTCGAAATTAAACTTGATCTTGAAACAAATACGGAAAACATTATTAAACGCATTATACAAATAGAAAAAGGAATAAATAAAGTGACTGATATTTCTTACAACTTATCTCAATCGAAAGAGAGTATCAAAAGTATAGAACTCAAGGTAAACGTTAATGAAAACATAAAAGACGCACTTATAATAGCCGACACAGCCATTCATGATAAAATTAAATTACGTACAGAATTTGGGAAACTTCCCTTTCTTCAAAGCTATAGGGGAAAGCTCCATCAAGTTTTCATCAACTTAATAAAAAATGCAATTCATGCCATTAATCAGAAACCTATACTAAGTGATGAGTTTTTATATATAAAAACAAGCTATGTCAACAATTCAATAGTTATTATAATTAGAGACAGTGGGATAGGCATGAGTATAGAAACAAAAAAGAAATTATTTACAGAATACTATACAACTAAAGAAAATAGTAAAGGACATGGATTAGGTTTAATATTATGCAAAAATATTATCGAAAATCATTGCGGAAAAATTGAAGTAGAGTCCGAGCTTGGAAAGGGAACAACATTTAAAATATCTCTTCCAATTAAAAAAGCTAATTAAATGAAAAATAAATCCGAAGTAATTAGGTCGGCAATTAGCTTACCTTTTTCAGAAAGCGTATACACACCTTTATTTTCAACGATGCATCCATTCATTTCATGGCTTTTAACTTGAGCTTTAAAGTAATTTAAATAAGACTTCGAATAGTCCTTTTCTATTTCTATTAAACTACATCCCCACTTGGTCCTTAGAGAAGTCATAACGTATTCATTATACTTTTCCTGAGTGTTTAAACTCTCTTCTACTAAAGGTAATTTTGATGTGGACAAGGATTTTGCATATTTTACATTATTAGAAATATTCCACATTCGCAAATTCCCAAAATAAGAATGTGCAGAAGGACCTAAGCCTAAATAATGGTCTTTTTTCCAATAAGAGCTGTTGTGTTTACTATATGAATTGTCTTTACAAAAGTTAGAAATTTCATATTGTTCATAACCATTTCTTAACATTTCATCCATCAAAATCTTAAATTGATCAGCACTTTGTTGCTCATCAACAGGACCAATATTCTTCTTTAAAATTTGATAATATAATGGGGTTTTTTCTTCTACCGTGAGCGCATAACTTGATATATGAGGAAGATTAAGTGCAAAGCTTTTTCTTAAATTATACTTCCAATCCTCATTACTCATTCCAGGCGTGCCGTAAATTAGATCAATTGTAATATTTTGAAACCCTTCATCTTGAGCCATCTTTATAGAATTTAGCGCTTCAATAGCAGTGTGTGCTCTATTCATGTATTTTAAATCTTCATCTCTAAAAGATTGCACACCAATACTAAGTCTGTTGACAGGACTATCCTTAAGTTGTTGGATCTTTTCAAAAGTAAGATCGTCTGGATTTGCCTCTAAAGTAATTTCTGCATCTGCATCGATTTTAAAACTCTTATAAAGCTTTTCAAAAATCGTATCAAGGTCTTGTTTAGACAATAAAGAAGGTGTTCCGCCCCCAAAATAAACACTGGAAATAAACTCATTGGCAAAAACGTCTTTACGCAATTCAATTTCTTGAATTATAGCTTGCACAAAATCAACTTTCATTTTCATTGAAGTCGAAAAATGAAAATCACAATAATTACAAGCCTGTTTGCAAAATGGAATGTGTAAATAAATCCCAGCCATTAGCTCTTTAATAAGCTTATTCTAAAAGTCGATCCTTTACCCAACTCTGAATGCAGAATATACACTTGACCTTTATGATAATCCTCAACAATACGTTTAACTAAAGACAAGCCTAAGCCCCAACCACGAAGTTTAGTTGTATAACCAGGTTCAAAAACTGTTTTTAATTGTGAAGATTTTATCCCTTTTCCATTATCACTAATATCAATAATAACATTTTTAGAGTGTTCTTTTATAGCAACTTTTATTTCGCCTTTCCCTTGAAGAGCATCAATGGCATTCCGCATAATATTTTCAATTACCCAACTAAACAACTGAGTATTTAAAGAGCTAAAAACAGCTTTTTCACTGATATCTAACTTAAAATCAATCTTTGAAGAACTTCTATCTTTCATATAATAAAAAGAACGCTTAACAATTGTAGTAATATCTTGATTTTTAAGTTCGGGTTGCGATCCAATTTTAGAAAACCTTTCTGTAATCATTTGGAGTCTAAAAATATCTTTATTCATTTCAGAGACAACTTCTTCATTAACTCCCTGGTCTTGCAATAATGTAACCCAACCCATTAAAGATGATAAAGGGGTCCCTATTTGGTGTGCTGTTTCTCTTGCCATACCTGCCCAAACTTTATTTTGTTCAGATTTTCGAGAATTACTAAAAGCAAAATATCCTGTTACAATGAACAAACTAATAACCACTAAAATAACATATGGGAAGATTTTTAGGCGGGTAAGTAAAATAGAGTCTTTGTAATAAATTTTATTATGTTTTCCATCAGCATATTCAAAAACAATAGGCTCATGGCTTTCCTTCATTATTTGAAGTTGGGACTCTAAATAATCTATGTTTTCAGCTTTTTTAGGCGGCAGATTCTTATGGTACAAAATTGAACCGTTATCATCAACTAAAATTACAGGAATTGTTTTGTTGTGATTAATAACTTCAAATACAAAACTAATATCCTCATCAAGATTATCAATATCTGTAGTTTGTTTTGTTGCATTTGCCCAAATGTTTACTTTGGTTCGCTCCTCTCTTCTTAAATCATCAACCAAATTATTAGTAAACCACAAAATAGCAGTACCAATAATAAATGCACTTATTAATAATAATCGTTTACTAATTCTCTTTACTTTAAAACTCGAAATCACTTATCAGAAATGTTAGATAATATAAATTAGTGTGGTTTAGCATATTTACGACCATATTGTTTTTCCTTTTTCTGTTTCTTTATTAGCTTATACTCGATACCAAACTGAAAAGACTTGTTTCGTTCTGTATAGTCAAGAAACTCTGATCCACTTTCAGTACCTACCCAGATATTTCTTAAGGGGTTAATGTTAACTACACCTTGGTAATATCTGAAATAAATCTGTATTCTAGAAAAATCCAATCCAATCCCCCCACACAATCCACTATCATACCTATGATAAGGCATTGAACCATCTTGGATAAAATTAGCGTCATAAACATATGCATCCATTAAAAGAAAATTTAACGCTCCGCCAAATTGAAAATTAAAATCTTTACCAGGATAATATTTTAATAGGAGTGGCCAACTCAAAGTTGGAATTGATAAGTTATCATATTTGGTTTTATACCATCCAATAAGTCCTAAATCAAATTCTGTTTGAATACTAAACTTATCAGATATCGGGATGTTTGCAAATATCCCGTAGAGTTCACTTACAAGATAATCCGATTCATGTTCTCCGGAAAAAGAGCTCATAGAAACGCCAACTTTTGTCCCTGACAAATAAGCTCTTTGTGCTTTTGCTGAATAAGCCCCTAACAAAACACAAATCAAAATAAATTGTACAACCCTCATTTCAAAACATTTAGATTTGTGAAAATAGTGAATTTTCAACTACAGCATACGAAGTAATTCCAGCTCTTTTTTATCAAGATGTTTCCAAGAGCCTCTTTTCACATCTTTTTTTGTGAGGTTTCCAAATACAACACGATCCAAATGAACTACCTGATAGCCTAAACTTTCAAAAATTCTACGTACTATTCGATTACGACCAATATGCAACTCTATACCCACTTGATCATGAGGAGAACCATCAATATAGGATACACTATCTACTGGAGTAGGACCATCATCTAGTTCGACACCTTCAGCAATTACATTTAAATGATGTTTCGCTAATTTTTTATCTAACGTAACATGATATATTTTTCGAACACCATGCTTGGGATGAACGAGTTTTTTAGCCAAATCACCATCATTTGTAAATAACAACAAGCCTGTTGTGTTTCTGTCTAACCTTCCCACAGGGTAAATTCTCTCATCACAAGCATTATCAACCAATTGCATGACTGTTTTGCGACCTCTATCATCAGATGTTGTAGTAATAAAATCCTTAGGCTTATTTAAGAGTACATATTTCTTTTTCTCACCACGAATTGTTTGCCCATTAAATTTTACTAAATCAGATGGCGCCACTCTATAACTTAAATCTGTAACAACTTTTCCATTAATCTTCACCGCGCCTGCTATGATATATTTCTCAGCTTCCCTTCGAGAACAAGTCCCACCTTGCGCTAAAAACTTATTAATCCGAACTTTATCGCTAGGAACACTGCCCTCTTTTGCCTCACTAAATTTTCGATTAGTGACTTTCTTAACAAATTTTGAATATCCCTTCTTGTTCTCTGCTGCACGTCTTCGGTCTTCACTTCTTTTTTCAGGATCATTATGACGCGTTTTATGATTCGCAGCTTTTTGAAGCGCTTCAGATTTATAAGCTTTACTTTTCCCAATTCGTTTCTCTGAACTAAAATTCTTTTTAGACATATTCATATTTTTTTCAAAGATAATAATACATCTACATCTTTTACGATAAAATGAAAAGGACTGTAAACTATGATTTAGAGTTAAAGTAATTAAAAGCTAGAAAGTTTATTTCCAATAATCGCTAAATTTACGGAAACTAATTTAAGATGATTCAAAACAGATCAGATGAGTATTTCATGAGAGAGGCTTTAAAAGAAGCTCAAAAAGCATTTGATTTAGATGAAGTCCCTGTTGGGGCTATAGTTGTCTCAAATGATCGCATTATCGCGCGTGCGCACAACCTTACTGAGCGCTTAAATGATGTTACTGCTCATGCTGAAATGCAAGCATTCACAGCAGCAGCTGACTTTTTAGGTGGGAAATATCTGCATAATTGCACCTTATATGTAACTATAGAGCCATGTGTAATGTGTACAGGCGCATCTTACTGGACACAATTGAACAAAATAGTGTATGGTGCTAAGGAGCCAAAAAGAGGCACAAGTGATTTAAATATAAAACTCTTTCATCCAAAGACTAAAATCACTTTTGGAATTTTAGAAAAAGAATGTTCAGACCTAATGAAGAAGTTTTTTAATTCTAAACGGTAACCAAAACTAAGTATAAAAACCTTATTGTAATGTTGTTAAAACCCTAATTATAAAATACGAGATTAAATTAACCAAGACTATTTCGAATCAATTACTTTAGGTATTCGAATATAATCAGTGTCATTTACAGGTGCATTTTTTAGGGCTTGTTCTTGAGTCAACACCTGTTCTACTTTATCTTCTCGCAATACATTTAACTCTGAGCTCATATATGATAATGGTACTACATTATCGGTATCTACCTCTTCGAGTTTAGCCACAAAATCTAACATTTTCTCAAAATCAAACTTCATTTTCTCTTTAGAATCGTCATCAAAATCTAATCTTGATAAATGAGCCAAATGCTCAACCAACTTATTGTCTACTTTCATAATCTGTTAATTTTTTATCTATGATATTGAACACCTCATTTTTAAACTCCTGAATGGTCTCAGATTGGTAAGTACCTGCAGGTATTGGCTTATGAATAAAAACTCTGAGTTTGCCTGGACTCCCGCCTAAATAATCACAAGGAAACCTACTCTTATTATCTGCAAAAGTAACAGGAATCAAATCAACATTCTGCTCAATTGCCATCCTAAATGCTCCTGACTTAAATCTATGAAGTTTTATTTCAGATGACGGTATCCCACCTTCTGGATAAATTGCTATCCCTACACCATCTAATATCCTGCCTGAAGCGTGTTTATATGCATTGTATGAACTTCTATTGTTTGAACGGTCAACTAAAATCATGGTTTTTTTGTATACCCAACCAAATAATGGAATTTTAGATAGTGATTTTTTTCCTAAAAAAACAAAAACACCAGGTATTGCAGCAAAGGTAACGGGTATATCAACATAAGAAACATGATTTGGACAAATAACATAAGCTTTAGACTCATCTAACTCACCTTCTATCTCGATTTCTAAATTAAATCCACAGGCAAACAATATAAAATGTGACCACATTTTACACATATAATGAAAAAATTTATACCACTTCTTGTTTAATAAAAGCACCCAGAAAAAGGGAGTAAATATAATAAGACCTAGGAATACGATTATGGCAAACCATATTCTCCAAATGATATGAATAAAATTATAAAATAGTCTCATGATGCAAAAATATAAACTTTTACTTAAGTGGTATTAGAAAGATGCAAAGGCTTTACTACTTTTACAAAAAAGTAGATTTAATTCAAAATACTATGGCAAGAATACTTACTGGAATACAAAGCAGTGGCATACCACACTTAGGTAATCTATTAGGGGCTATCATCCCAGCAATAAAATTATCAGAAGATCCAAAAAATGAATCTCTATTTTTTATTGCTGACATGCACTCTCTTACAACTGTTAAAGATGCTGAGACGTTAAAGGAAAACACTTACGCAACAGCAGCTGCATGGCTCGCTTTTGGTTTTAACACGGATGAAAATATTTTCTACCGACAGTCTGACATTCCTGAAGTATGCGAATTGATGTGGTACTTAAACTGCAATACGCCATACCCTATGCTTGCTAATGCGCATTCGTTTAAAGACAAAGCCAACAAACTACACAATGTAAATGCGGGTTTATTTACATATCCAGTACTTATGGCAGCAGACATATTACTTTATGACGCTGAAATTGTACCTGTTGGGAAAGATCAAAAACAACATTTGGAAATGACTAGAGATATGGCTAGTACTTTCAATCATATTTATGGAAATACCTTAACTGAGCCTGAGGCAAGTATTGATAAACGTGTGATGATTATTCCAGGCACAGATGGGCAAAAAATGAGTAAATCTTATAATAACTTCATTAATATATTTTTACCTGATAAAAAGTTACGTAAGCAAATTATGGGAATTCAAACAGATTCAACTCCAATGGAAGACCCTAAAGAAACAGAGAATTGTAATGTATTTAAACTTTATGCACTACTAGCTTCGAATGAACAAATAAAAGAAATGGAAGCGAATTACAAAGGAGGTAACTATGGATATGGTCATGCAAAACACGCTTTACACGAACTTATATGCAATAAATATGCAATAGAGAGAGAGAGATTTAATAAATTAATGAATGACAAAAACCTCGTAGAAAACGAACTTAAAAAAGGAGCAGTAAAAGCTAGAAAAATAGCTAAAGATGTTCTTAACAGAGTAAGAACAAACGTTGGGTATAAGTAACGAATATCACTAATAAAAATCACAATTTAAAACGCTTTTAGCTAAAATTACCCTACGGCTGACTGCATCAAAATTGCACAAAACCAAGCAGCATAGGTCCCCAATGCATAACCAAATACAGCTAACAAGACACCTACTGGAGCTAAAGATGGGTGAAAAGCTGAAGCAACAATTGGGGCTGATGCCGCCCCCCCTACGTTAGCTTGGGAGCCAACAGCAACAAAAAAGAATGGGGCCTTAATTATTTTCCCAACAGCTAATAAAATAATAACATGAATTAACATCCAGATAATCCCAATTAAAAACAAGCCTGGATTATCAAGAATAGCTAAGGCATCCATTTTCATTCCAATAGTGGCAACCAAAATATATAAAAAAACAGAACCAACTTTAGATGCACCTGCACCTTCATATTTTTTAAGTTTTGTGAAAGATAAAATTAAGCCGCCTGAAGTAGCAATTACAATTAACCAAAAAAACTTGGATGTTAAACTAAACTTTGCAAGCTGAGGTGCGTTTAACGAAATCCACGGTGCAATTATATCTGCACCCATATGAGCCAAACCTGTTAATCCTAAACCAACAGCCAAAATGATCATTAAATCAGTCAGGTTTGGAATACGAGTAACCTTTGCCTGATAATCAGCTAAATTTAGCTTTAATGCTTCAATAGAACTAGAATCTGCTTTGAACCATTTATCTACTCGACTTGAAATGCCGGCGCCATATAACAAAAAGGCCATCCAAATATTTGCAACAATGACATCCACCGTAATCATTGCACTAAACAATTTATCGCTACAGCCAAACATTTCTTTCATTGCTGTTTGATTCGCTCCTCCTCCAATCCATGAGCCGGCAATAGTTGCCAAACCCTTCCATATTTCATCTGGACCTGATCCTCCAACTAAATCTGGAGAAATATAAGAGAGTAAAATAATTGTTAAGGGACCACCAATAACAATCCCAAATGTTCCAGCCAAAAACATAATAATGGCTTTGGGACCTAAATTAATAATGCCTTTTATATCAATACTCAATGTTAATAGCACTAGCGATGCTGGAAGTAAATAGCGAGAAGCCATGAAATACAGACCAGATTGTTCTCCCGAAATAATCCCCATTGAATTTAATACCGATGGTAAAAAATAGCACAACAAAAGTGCTGGTATATATGTGTAGAAATTTTTCCAAAATGGATTTTCTGAAGAAGATGTATAAAAAATAAAGGCTAAAACCATTACAAGTATACCCAATACGGTTGCGTCATTTGTGAAAATAGGTGCGTGTTCCATCATTTACGTTTTTAGAGGTCTAAATATAAGAAAACAGCTTTCAGTTGCAAATAAATAAACCCAAGTCACGCACTAATAAATCAGAAAACGACTCACTTTATCAAAAAACTGATCAGGGTTTTCAGCATGTACCCAGTGGCCAGACTTAGGTATTTCTACAATTTCAAAATCAGGAAAATGGGATTCAATAAGTTCAACATCTTTTTCTTTGATGTAATTAGATGATTGACCGACTATAAAAAGTGTTGGCCTATCAAATAGCGCGTCAGTATGCAAAGCCTGGCCAACATTTTCAATTTGGTCTGATAATACTTTTAAATTAAATTTAAAAGTCAATTCTGATGACGATCTCCAATAAAGGTTCTTTAAAAGAAACTGACGAATTGCTGATTCCGAAAAATACTGAGACAAGATTTGATCGGCATCTTTTCTTGATGTAAG
>Ga0209374_1004341_pt1 | contig 10330 bp, 8 predicted proteins | sample SaaInlLV_DNA_10m_FD_184683 | JGI IMG/M metagenome (GOLD analysis project Ga0209374, IMG submission 184683) | Marine microbial communities from expanding oxygen minimum zones in the Saanich Inlet - SI075_LV_DNA_10m (SPAdes) (version 2) | ecosystem: Environmental > Aquatic > Marine > Unclassified ...
CGAGATGCAACGAACACACCAAAGGATTCACTGCAGTTTGAATACAAAATACTGAACAGCTACGATGCTGCCAGTTTCGATATCTATGCCGAAACGGGGTGGACCGCAGTGTCGACGCTCGACTTCGAGGTGCTTACAGAGGGCGGGGTGAGTAGTCGCAACGGAAACAGCAGCGGTAACTTCGTCTCGGTTCCGTCCAGCGGGCAGATTTCCATCAACTTCGCAACCTCGGTCGCAGCCGGAGAGTTCATTGTCTTTCGTTGGCGGGCCGATGCGCCAGCAGATGGCGAACGTGCTGCGGGCCTGTTTGTGGATGACTTCAACGCGAGCTTCTCTGCGAATGCAACCACTCCGCAGGGGCCACCGGTGAACATTACTTCCGGTCCAAACTTTATCATCATCGTTCCGGATGACCATCGTTGGGATGCCACCAGCTATATGCAGGAACGCATTGTCTCGGACTTTAACCGAGTGGCGCGCTTTCCGTATCTCAATGACAACGACGAGCCACATACTCCGAACATGGATACACTGGCGGCCGAAGGTCTGTATTTCGATAACGGCTTCGTGACGTATTCACTTTGTTCGCCTTCTCGAGCCACGATGCTGACCGGGGTGCAACCCTTCGTGCATGGGATCACTGCGAACGACGATGAGTTTCCTGTCGATAACGCGACCTACGCAACGTTGATGCGGGATGCCGGTTGGGCGACTGGCTATTTTGGTAAATGGCACATGGGCACGCAGACCGAACGCCCGGGCTTCGACTATGTGCGCACTTACTATGGTCAAGGTGCTTACTTCGGTGCGGAGTTTCGTGACGGCAATGGCACCTTGTTGCAGACGACTGGTGCGCGCGATCCGGGGGGCAACGATTACGACAACTGGATCGACAAGGTTTCCACCGATTATCTACTTGAATTTATCGATAGCAAATACGCCAGTGACGAGCGCTTCCTCGCCTTCCTCGGTTTCAAGACACCTCACGATCCGCGCCTGACCGATAGCATCTCGAACGCACCCAGCTCATCAACCCCGGCTCAGGACTTTAGTTCGCTCTTTTCAGGAGATTCGCATTTAGCGGTGCCTAACTTGCTGAGTGAAAACGGCAGCGCACCTGATTGGAAACCGACTGCGAATCAAAACAGCGGCGGTAACAATACGACTGCATATATGCAGCTAGTTGCCGCAATCGATGCGCAGATCGGGCGTGTGCTGAATAAGCTCGATGAGCTTGGCCTCGCCGAAGATACCGTGGTCATCTACATCAGCGATAATGGCTACTTTCGCGGTGAGCATGGACTCGGTGACAAGCGTGCCGCCTACGAAGAGAGCCTGCGCGTGCCCTTTATGATTCGCTATCCGGCGATCCAGCCGAGTGGGGCTGGGCTGACTCCGACCGAAAAGATCGGTCTAAACCTCGATATTGCACCGACGATCCTGGATCTCGCAGGTCTGCAAGTGCCCGAGCACATGCAGGGCCGCAGTCTCAAGCCCTTGTTGCAGGGCACGACACCAACCGACTGGCGCGATTCTTTTGTGTTCAGCTATACGGAAGACCCGGCCTATGCGGCCACCGATCCGGCGGACATGGTGGGCATTCGCACTGAAACAGGGTATAAATTGGTCCGTTACGCCGAGAATTCCGGTTGGGATGAACTCTTCTTTGTCGATTCCACCGCGACCGATGACGAGAAATACGAGAACACCAATCACATCGCCAATGCTGGGTTTGCAAGCATCCTGACTGAGTTGCAGACGGACATGCATAGCCGCCTCGCTGAAGTCGGACTGCTGGAAGTGCTTGAAATCCGCACCGATGGTTTGCCGATTCAAGCCGACATCATCGCTGGGGATCACTATCCCTTCGTGGTCGAAAAGTCCTCCGACCTGGTGAACTGGACCGTGACGGCAGACTACGAGGGGAGTGCCAGTCAATCCACTATCGACTTCACCGGTGGCGAGCCGACTTCCTGGGATATCATCGTGGCAGGCAACGCTGCGGACTATGCGATTTCAGCCAACGGTGGTTCGCCCTCAGTGGTTCAACTCAATGATACTCAATTACGACTGGGTGCCAAGAAGGAGAGTGGCTTCAACGATGGTCGCGATGCGGTGCTCATTTTTGAACTACCGGTTCTCCCGGCAAGCTCGGAGCTCACAATGGCCCAGCTCGAACTTGTGGCAACACGACAGTACGCACAGTTCGATGCCGATCTCTGGGTAATCGGGATTCAGGGCAGCACCAGTCCGATCATCGACTACCATGAAACGCAGCCGCAAGGCGGAACCAAGCTGCAAGATCGCTTGATGGATCATATGCTTGCGGGTATCCCAACGCAGACCACCGTCAAGTCCTCGCTAGCAGGTGGGCTTTCCAGTTACTTGCGCAACTTTTATGCGTCGAACTCCGGCTATGCAGGCGGGCAGTATCTTTTCCTACGAGTGAATGCTGCCATCGATCCGCGCGACCAGACCTTGCAGGGCAACGACGACCGTAACTTCCGGATCCAGTCTGGCAATGACGGTGCCAATGCGCCGAAGTTAAAGCTCTCCATTCAGAATCCGGCGACGGAAGCCAAGGAGTTCTATCGGCTGCGCTATGGAAAGACGTCCGCGCTCTAGTTCGACGCGGTCTCGGCTGCATTGGCTGTGAACCACAGAAGTCCCTGGAGCATGAGGCAGTTGCGGATTAAGGGTGTTGCGGGAGCCGCGGGTCGTTTCGCGGTATCCGATTTCAAGTTGATCGCGCTCGGTGATGGCCGTCATGCGCTGGTGCTCGAAGGAGGCCAGGTGCTGGAGTTTGACTTCGATGACGACCGCATCAGTGATATTTGGGAGCAGGAACGTGTCGGAGCAATGGATATTTTAAGTCTGTCAGGGGATCACGACGGCGATGGCATTCTTGATCGCGAGGAGTATATCCTCGATTTTGATCCAACGACTCCCGATGCGCCGTTTGCGGCTTCTATCACTTGGAACTCGGGCAATAGTGTGGATGTTGATTTCAATTCGAAAACGACCCGCAACTATCTGATTCAATTTACCAGCGATCTGACAGCTTCCGAGTGGATGACGCTCAACTATGAGGCCGGCACAGATGGCGGCTTTAATTTTAACGATGATCCGCAAGGGAGCACCCGTGGATTTTACAAAGTGCAGGTCTTTCTTCCCTAGTCGGGGCCGTGCGGGCAACGCTGATTCACTCGTCGCGACTGAAATTGCCCGCATAAATGATGCTTATGAATGCAGACGCGAGTATTAGTTCAAAGACTGTTCACTTGTTGCCGGCTAAGAGCGGGGGTTCAGTCGATCCCTCTCATTCGGGGCCTAGTGGCCGATTATATCCATATTTGCAGCACTCATTGCTAGCTCAGCTTGCTAGTTAGGCGATTTTATTTTAAACTTTCATGACTATTGGGTTGACAGTATAGTGCCAGTATAGTCATAAATATTGTCACCCGTTTAATTCATCCTGAATTATTCACCCAAACCCACTAATAAAATATAATTATGAAAAAACATATCCTAGCGTCTGCCGCTGGCATTTCTCTTATCCTTGCTGCATCTTCCGCTTCAGCACAGGTGTATTCTCCAGATTTCGATGGTTTTGTGTCGGGCACAGACTATTTTGCCGGTGTGTCATTATACTCATATGGATACGATGCTGACGATGGCGGTAACGTTTATAAGGCGCTTCAGTATGGTCAGTGGGGGCGTGTTGCTCCGGATGCAGATTTTATTGATGTCGGTGGTGGTGATATCCAAGCTCGCGCGAATACTGACGGTAAAAATAATGCAAGGTTGTTGGGGACTTTTGTTGATCCGACATTGTTTGCCGCAGGCAGCGGAACCTATAACTTTAGTGTCGATTACACTGGGGCGGACGCTGGAGCCTCTTGGATCTATCTCTATAAGGCTACGGGGGTAACTACCGATGGTAGTAATGACTTGATCTTGGATGTTGCGAATGGTGGCTTTGGTGCATTCGATCCGTTTTATGGGACAGGTGCGGCTCAGGTGACGCAACTGATTGCGTATAACATCGCCGATGAAACGCAGAATGAAGCATATTCTGTAGACTTTGAGTATACTGCGGGAGATATCATTGGCATTGCATTTGGTTCTTACAATGCAGCCGGCACTTTCGATAACGTTGTGATCGCCGTTCCAGAGCCATCCACCTACGCGCTCTTGGCTGGATGCTTCGCACTGACTGGCGTCATGGTTCGCCGTCGCCGCTAAGTTCAGCTCGCGCTGATTGAAAAACCTTTATAGGGTTAGTAATAGGTAAGGCCCGTTGATAATAGTCAACGGGCCTTTTTTGTCGAACCGTAACCGATGTGCGTTCCACCTCGCTGAATTTTCGCATGCATTCGCGGGAGCGCGGGACGGACTGCTGTGGGTGTGGCGCCGCTGTCACTTTTTAAATATCCCTCAAATACATTTATGAAAAAGATATTCCTAGTCGGCTTGGGCTTTGCCGCTTCCTGTGTTTCGTTGCCCGCCCAAGACTCCATCGTGGATACCCGCAATACCTTGGGGCTGTGGGTGCAAACTGAGCAGATCATCTCCAAGACCAAGAGTGATTGGGATCTTGAGAAAGCGATTATACAGGATAGCGAGACGCTGTTGGCCAGTGAACTGGAGCGATTGAATCTCGCACTCGAAGCGCTCGATGCCACTGCCTCTGCAGCAGACCAAGAGCGCACCGGACTGGCGGCAGAGCGGGAGACCTTGAGCGCAGCCTCCGGCGTGGTGGCCGCCCATATCCGCGAGCTGGAAGCGCAGGTTCAGGGCGTCATCAATACCTTTCCGCAGCCTCTGGTTGATCGGATCAAGCCGCTCATCCGCCGCCTGCCGGAAGATCCGGCCAATACCAAGCTGACTCTCGGTGAGCGCGTGCAAAATGTTGTCGGTATCCTCAGCCAGGCCGACAAGTTTAATGGCACGATCACCCAGGTCAGTGAGTCGCGTGAGGTGGGCGATGGACGCACGGTCGAAGTGCGCACCCTCTACTGGGGCTTGGCCGGGGCCTTCTATGTGGACTCCGCAGGTGAGTATGCCGGGGTCGGCTTCCCCGCAGAAAATGGTTGGGAGTGGCCGCAGATCGATGGGGCCGGCCTCGAAATAAAACGCCTTCTCGATGTCTATGAAGGTTCGGAGGATATTCAATTCGTCGATGTGCCCGCGCGCATTAAGTAACGCTTTTACCTGTTGATTATATGCAGTCTTTAAAAATATCCATTCTGTTGACTTGTTGTCTCTCCCTCTCGATCGGTGCTCGGGCGGCGAGTTTTGACTCGGCCGCCGATCAGACGAAGGCCGACTTGAAGGCCTCTCTGGTCGAGCTTGCCGAAGTGCGCCAAGCGGTGACGAAGGAAAAAATTCCGCTCATGGCTGCGCTATCCAAGCTCGAAGACGAAGTCATACGTAAGAAGGCGGAACTCGACCGCTTGCGCCGCTTGCGCGACAATAGCGACCTCGGGCTGAACCGCCTTCGTGAGCAAGTGGAAGCGATCCAGGAGCAAAACGAATATGCTGCTGGCCTGCTCGATGAGTTCGTCCGCTCATTCGAGACGCGCATCGATTTCAGTGAGACACAGCTCTATGCCGAAGCGACGGAAGAAGCTCGTCTGGCCTTGGACGATGTTGATTTGTCGCAAGCCGAGCGCTTTGAGAAGCAACTCAATGTGATCCGTGTTGCGCTCAACCGCATGGAGGCGTTGACTGGTGGCTATATTTTTAAAGGCAGCGGGCTTGCGCCGAGCGGCGAGATCGAGGAGGGCAGCTACGCTGTGTTCGGGCCCACGGTTTACTTCGCCTCCAGCGAATCCGAGCTGGCCGGCCTCACATATAATAAGCTCAATTCCGCTGTGGCAGCGATCGCCGATCCGGGCGTGGAATTCGCCGCAGGCATCCGCGAGTTGGTCGAGTCGGGGGAGGGGCGTATCCCCGCCGACGCGACTTTGGGTAAAGCCATGAAAATAGTCGAAGGCAACGATTCGATCGGCGAGCATCTGGCGAAGGGCGGCAGCGTGGGGGCGGTCATCATCGGGCTCGGTGTGGTGTGCCTCTTGCTCGGCCTGTTGAAGCTATTGGAAATCTCCAAGTTCAAGACGCCGAAACCGGAAATGCTGCAAACCGTGCTGGGCCACTTGCAGTCTGGCGAGGTGGAAAACGCCAAAGGTGCAGCCAGTGCCGACCAAACCGGAATCATCACCGCAGGTGTCGAAAACGTCGACCAACGCCGTGGCACCCTCGAAGAGATTCTCTACGAGCGTATCTTGGCCGCACGCCCACGTCTGGAGCGCTTCTTGCCCTTCATTGCGTTGACTGCGGCCGCCGCGCCTCTGCTTGGCCTACTGGGCACCGTGACTGGTATGATCAAAACCTTTAATTTGATTACTATTTTTGGCACCGGCGACGCCAAGAGTCTCTCTTCCGGTATTTCCGAAGCGCTGGTCACTACCGAGCTCGGCCTGATCGTCGCGATTCCTGCCTTGATCTTTCATGGCCTGCTCGCACGCATGGCGCGCCAAAAAATCGGCGAGATGGAGCAGACTGCAGTCGGCTTCGTCAACGGAGTCTCCACCCAGGATTCGTAGTTCTCTCTTTAATATACGGTCGCAAGATGTTGGACAATATTATAAGCATTTGGATGAGCGGCGGTTGGGTCATGATCCCACTCGCGCTGTTGGCGGTGTTGATCTACTCCACTGGCCTCCAGTTGCTCGTCACCCTGCGTAAGGGCAACATGCAGCTCGGCCATGAAAGCCAGTGGCTGGTTTGGATTCAAGAGCCCGCCCAAGCCACCGGCCGCGTTGGCGAGATCATCCGATATACGCAGGCAGACGTCACTGCCGCGAAGCAAGTGCGCAACCGCTTTGAAGAGATACGCCTCGACCTGATCACTACCGTCGAGCGTCGTCTTGCCTTTTTGACCACACTCGTGGCCTCTGCGCCGTTGATGGGGTTGCTAGGCACCGTCATCGGTATGCTCGGCACTTTCGGCGCCATCTCTATGGGTGGCGGCGCCGAAACCGCCGCCATGGTCGCCGAGGGTATTTCCGAAGCCCTCATCACCACGCAAACCGGTCTCTTTATCGCCCTGCCGGGCATCTTTCTGACGCTAGTGATTCGCCGCCGTAAACACGCCGTCGAAGCCGCACTTGCCCGCATTGAATCCCTCAGCCTCACCACTCTCAAACTCGACTGATGCCCTTCAGACTTAATCATTCCGCACCTCGATTAAGCGAGTTCTCATTCGTAGCGTGCAGCTTTAGCAAACGTTTCTTCGGCTTAGCTCAGAGGCACTGCACGTTTGCTTAAGCTGCACGCTACGCCCCACTTTCACACTTTCCTACGTTTCCACTGTCCAACCTTCCCACTTTTCCCACCTTCCCACTTCTTCCCATGCGCCGAAACCTCACCTCAGACGAACGCGACGACGTAGAGATCAACCTCTCTCCGATGATCGACATGGTCTTCATCCTTCTGATCTTCTTTATCGTGACCACGGTCTTCGTTGAAGAAACTGGAGTGGAGGTCAACAAGCCCGAAGCCGCTGCTGCCGTCCAATTGGAGAAGAACAGCATTCTCATCGCTGTGACTGCCAACAATAAAGTCATTTACGGTGGCCGCGATATCGGGGTGGCCGGCGTCGCGCCCATCGTGAAACGCCTTACACTTCAAGAAGACATTCCGGTCATTATTCAGGCCGACCAAGGCGCTAGCCACGGCGTGTTCGCCCGTGTCTATGGTGAAGCCAAACTTGCCGGCGCGAAATCGATCAACTTCTCGACCCAACGCTAATCGCTCAGTCATGGCGCCCGTTTATAAAAGTCCAAACTCCAAGAGTGCGCCCGTTTTCGGTGTGACGTTGGGCATTGCGATCAGCTGCTTGATATTCTTAGCGATTCCGCTGACCCAGATCTTCACCGAGTATAGCAAAAGCCCCGAAGCGATTCAGGCGATCGAGGTGGCGCCGCCGCCCCCTCCGCCGATGGAAGAAGAACCTCCGCCGCCGCCACCGCCCGAGGAGGAGCCACCCCTGCCTGAATTTGAACCGCCACCACCACCCATCTCTTTGGAACAACTTGAGCTGGCTCTCGAGGCTGGGACGGGCTCTGCCGCTGTCGCAGGTGATTTTGCACTTCCAAACCTGAGCATTAATAAAAACGAACTGGGTGGGCTCGATATCTTTGACATCAGCGATGTGGATAGTCCTCCAAAGCCAATCAAGCAAGTGGCGCATTTATTCCCCATGGAGGCACGTCGTCGTGGCCTCGGAGGGGACGTTTTGCTTGAGTTCATTGTCGATCAACGTGGCAACGTCGCGAATGTCAGGATTCTAAAATCCAGTGATATGATTTTTGAAAAGTCCGCAGCTGATGCGATTCGGCAGTGGAAGTTTCAGCCAGCTCAGCATGACGGGAAAGTGGTCGATGTTCGTGTGCGCACCCGCCTTAAATTCAACATGGAAAACTAAACATAGGATTTCTTTATGAAAAAATCTCTCTTTTTGATCACCGCTCTAATTTTAGCGAGCTCCCTGATGCCAGGGCAGTCCGCACCCCGTAATGTCGCTGCAGATCTCTGGAGTGACCCTGAATTCAGGAAATCGTTCACAGCTAGTTATGGAGTGCTCTCCAATTACGAGCCTGAGATCAGCGATGCTGAGAAAGAGGCGCTACGCGGCTTGTTGAAAATTATTCAGAATGAGCCTCGCAGCGCGATTGTTGCCCTAGAAGAGCAGATTAAACCTGGCACCAGTGCGGCCTTTGATTTCATTCTCGCCAATCTGTATTTTCAACAGAGCGACCTTCAGCAGGCCGAGCAGTCGTATCGCAAAGCGGTCCGCAAATATCCAAACTTCAGGCGCGCTCACAAAAACCTGAGTTACGTTCTGGTCCAGACGAATCAGCATCAGGCGGCGATCGAAGCGATTTCCAAATCCATTGAGCTAGGTGTGGTGGATGGCCGTTCCTACGGACTTCTCGGGTTCTGCTATTTGACCGAGCAACTGTATTATTCTGCAGAGGCGGCCTATCGCCAAGCCATTCTCATGCAGCCGAAAAATCGCGATTGGAAGATGGGATTGGCGCGCTGTCTGGTCGAGTCCGAGAATTACCCTGCGGCAATTACACTGTTCGATACCTTGATCAAGCAGGAGCCGGACAATGCGGATTTTTGGCTGCTCCAAGCGAATGCCTATATCGGTTTGGAAGATCCGACTGCTGCTGCAGAGAACATCGAAATTGTGCGCCGGATGGGGCACGCGGATGTGCCTTCACTGACGATGTTGGGCGACATCTACATGAATCAAGGCTCTCCTTCACTCGCCCTACGCGCTTACCTTCATGCGCTTGAAAAGTCCAACAACCAAAATCGCCAAGCCCTCATGCGGGCTGCGAAGCTCTTTACTCAGACTGGCAGTATGGAAGAAGCAACTGTCCTGATTGATCAAATACGTGCGACTGCCGGCGCAGGACTATCTGAGGAAGACGAGCTACAGCTTCTGACCTTTGAAGCAAAAATTGCACGCTTTGACGGCAACGATGCTAAAGCGTTTGAAATTCTTAAAAAGATTGTGGAGCGTGACGCACTCAATGGTGACGCATTGATTGAGTTGGGCAATTACTATGCCGACCAAGGTGATTTTGATCGAGCAACAAATCGCTACGAGCAGGCGCAGCAGATCGCGCGCTATGAGCGTCCGGCAATGATCGCCCATGCTCAGGCGCTGCTTCGTAATAAAAACTATGACAAAGCTCTGATATTGCTCAAACGAGCCATACAGCTTAAGGAGGATGCCTATTTGGTTCAATACATCGAGCGTATCGAAAGAGCGATTCAGTAACGGGGCGAAAAGCAGAGAGGGGGCATTGGCGCGCTAAACCGCGTTAGAAAGTCCTTAATGTTGTAGGTTTCGTGGTTCTTCTTTGCCCAACGAGCCTCGCAATCCTTTTGGCGTCCCCGCTGTGTCTTCGGATCAAATATTCGAAGCCGGTGCCGTTTCATGGTTAGATCCCAACGAGGCCATTGAGGGGCTGGATGATCAGTTCGGCTTGCTGGCGGTGATGAAACATCGCTGGCCGGTGTAGAGCCGAAGTCGTGAGACTTTGGAGCAGTGCGCCGGGTTTTGGTATATTGGGTAGCCGAAGTCGTGAGACTTTGGATCGGTGCACTCTGACAGTTGGTGACTAGGATATTAAGGGCGGGAAATATCGTGGTTAGTCTGCATATAGGCATTGCAAGTCTTTACATTGTTGCCGCAGTATGCTGCATGCTGCGCGCCATTCATCTCATCTGCTCTTTGTTTTTATTG